>Ga0209709_10002640_pt1 | contig 15428 bp, 15 predicted proteins | sample ArcticOcean_MG_C_2_FD_187435 | JGI IMG/M metagenome (GOLD analysis project Ga0209709, IMG submission 187435) | Marine microbial communities from western Arctic Ocean - ArcticOcean_MG_CB4_136 (SPAdes) (version 2) | ecosystem: Environmental > Aquatic > Marine > Oceanic | place: Arctic Ocean... | reverse complement strand
AAAGCAAACAAAACTGCAACCATAGCAACTAGAGAAGTTAATTGTTTTACGTATTTAAACATATTTTATTCCTCTGTTTTATTTATTTATTTGTTAACAAATAATTCAAATAAATTTGAATTAGATTAAATATCTATCATTATATAAAGCTGATCAAAGAAAATTTAATCAATTTAAATTATTCTAACTACATGTTGTGGAATGTTATTAAATACTAATAGATGTTGATAGTGGTGCGCTCTGGTGGACTCGAACCACCGACCCTCGGTTTAGAAAACCGATGCTCTATCCAGCTGAGCTAAGAGCGCATATATTAATATTCTTTATTTATAATACGAATTTAATTTTTAAAAAGAAATTTTTTACTAATTATCAATAAAGTTAAAAGCTCAACTCTACCTATAATCATAAACAAAATCAGATAATATTTAGTAAAAGATTGTAAATCGTGAAAATTAAATTCCTGTAAACCATACATGGAAGAATTTACTGTATTCATTAATGTCAAAATAGATAACTTGAAAGCATTTTCAAACTCTATGCCACTAATTGTTAGTAGGCTAGATAAAAATAGGAGAGATAAAATAAATATAATTATAGATAAAAAATATTTGTAAATTTCATTTAATTGAAAAAACTCTTTGGAGAATAAGTTCTTATTAATATAAATATTTTTTGGCCTACTGTAGGATAATATCTCATTAATTGAGTACTTAAATAAAGAATAGATTTTCAAAAATCTAATACCAGAACTGGTTGAAAAAAAAGATCCTCCGATAATTACTAGAATAAAAAAAATAAAAGAAAGATTGGACGGATTGTTTTCAAGTGAAAATCCTATATTTGAAACACTGCTAGTTAAGGATAAAAATAGCTCACTAAAATTATTATCAAAGTTAAAAAACACAAAAAAAATAGTAAAAAAAAATAAAAAATAAAAAAGCAAATGAAGGTCTTCATTAAAAAAATTAAGATTACGATTCTTAATAAAAATTAAATTATAACTTAAAAAAATACTAAAAAATGATGTGAGCATTAGTAGAGAAAAAACTATTACTAGAGTATTATTTACTAAAATATTTGACAAATTATTTGTGGGTAAAAAACCACCTGATGAAATGACCGTCATAGCCAAGTTTAATGAATTAAAAACTCTGACGTTGAGTAAATTTAAAATCAAAAAAATTAAAAATGTTATAGATGAATATAGTAAAAATATTTTAAAAGACTGTTTTAAAGTTTCAGACTTGTTGAAAGATATAAAATTTGTCAAAGATTTTTTGAAACTATTATCAAATATATCAATTAATAAAATTATAGAGAATAAAAAATATAGTCCTCCAACCCATTGGGATGAAGATCTCCATAAAATTAAACTTTGATCGACATATTTTATGTTTTCAAAAATAGTAAATCCTGTTGATGTAAAGCCCGAAATTGCCTCGAAGTATGAATTGGTAAATGTTAAATTATAGGTACTAAAATAAAAAGGTATTGAAATTATTAGTGGGAGTAAAAAATAACCTAAAAGTATAGTTAGAATTTTTTCATATATGGTAGTTTTTTTTTCATCGTCACTTTTTATATAATAAAATAGTAAGGTTAAAAATAATGACACAAAAACGGTGTAGACATATGTGTTTAAATTCAAGTAGAGATTTAAATAATATGAATAGATAATATTAAAAAAAGAGAGAATAGATATTATTCCACAAAAAACACTCAAATAAATGAGTTTAAGATATTTCATTTAATTAAATAGAGCTTATTCGAAACATGTTTTCAACTACTTGTAAAAAGTCTTTTTTAGCAAGAAATACTACAATATCTTCTTTTTTAAATACAAAATTTGATCTTGGAATTATAACTTCTTCACCTCGTAGAACAGCTCCAATTCTTATCTCGTCAGGCAAATTTGAATTTTTTAACTCTTTATTAATTAACTCAGAGGTTTCAATTATTTCTGCTTCAATAATTTCATATTCACCATTTAATATACTATAGGCATTTTCAATTGTTCCTTTATGAACATGTTTCAAAATGCTTGATACTGTATTCATTCTAGGGTCAATTAAGTCATCAATTTTTAGTGATGACTGTAGCAAAGAATAATTAGGTTTATTTATTAATGCCATAGTTCTTTTGTCATTTAAATCATCCTTATCTTTTGTAAGTTTTTCAACCAATACACTTACCATCAAATTATCCTCATCATCATTTGTAAGAGCTAATACAGTTTCAACCTCATCTAAATTAGCTTCTAATAAAACTTCTTCATCAAGTCCATTACCGTTAATGATTATTGTATTGTTCAGTTCGTTTGCAATATATTCTGCTCTTTCTTTGTTTTTTTCAATGATCTTAACTCTTGCCGATTCAAACGTTTCTTCAAGGTTTTTAGCAAGATTAAAACCTATGTTTCCACCACCTATTATTAAAATTTTATTTGAAATTTTTTCATTGTGTCCGAAAGCACTTAATGTTTCCTGCATTTGAGAATCTTCAATTGCTATATATGCTTTATCTTCTTTTAACATTACATCATTTTTTTTTAAAACAACGAATTTATCATTTCTGATAACTCCTATAATGTTTGTATTTAACTTCGGAAATTTTTTAGTTAACTCTTTGAGTTTAATATTAATCAGGGGGCATTTTTTGTTAATTAATACTTCAAGTAATCTAATTTTATTTTTTGCAAATGGAATATTATCTAATGCTCCAGGTGCTTCTAATTTTCTTTGTAATGATTTTGCTATTTCAATTTCAGGTGAAATTATTACATCTATTGGTAAGTTCTCTTTATTGTAAACTTTTGTAAATTTTGGATTTAAATAATCTTGAGATCTTATTCTTGCTATTTTTTTTTGAACGTTAAATATTGAAAATGCAATTTGACATATAAGCATGTTTATTTCATCATTGCGAGTAACTGCTATAATCATGTCAGCTTCAGATGCATTTGCTTTTTCAAGAATAGATGGATATGTTGCTTTTCCAACAATAGCCCTTACATCAAGAATATCATCAATTTTTTGAATATCTTCACTCGATTGATCTATTACAGTAATAGAGTGACCTTGTTCACTAAGAAGCTTTGCAATAGTAAAACCGACTCTACCTGCTCCACAAATAATAATGTTCATTTAGTTTAATTCCTTGATACCCAGGCCTTTAAGTTTTCTATGTAATGCAGATCTCTCCATACCAATAAAATCAGCAGTTTTAGATATATTGCCATTAAATATTTTTAATTGGGTAGTTAAATACTCTTTTTCAAAGTTTTCTCTAGCTTCTTTTAATGGCACAGATAAAGAGTTTTTTGGTGGTGATTTATTTGTATCTGGTGTTTTTAAAGATTCTTTAATGATATTTGAAACTTTATCACTTGTGTCTGGTGATAATATTGCAATTCTTTCAATTAAATTTCTTAACTCCCTAACATTTCCTGGCCATTCATAATTAAGTAAATAACTATTGTTTAAATCTATATTCAGTTTTTCAATATTATAGTTTAATGAAATTTTTTTTGAAAAATACTCTACCAAAAGAGGAATGTCAGAAATTCTTTTTTTAAGCGGTTCTACATTAATTTCAAAAACATTTAATCTATGATAAAGATCTTCTCTGAAATTTCCTAATTCTATTTCTCTTTTTATATTCTTGCTTGACGAGCAAATAATTCTAACATTTACATTAATGTCATGATTGCTATTAATTCTTTTAAATTTTTGATCTATTAGAACACGCAGAATTTTTGATTGTGTCTCAAGGGGAACTTCAGATATTTCATCAATTAAAAGAGTTCCACCACTAGCTTTTTCAAGTGCGCCGTACGAAATTGTGCCATTAATTTTTTCTTCACCAAATAACTCTAGTTCATATTTTTTAATGTCAAGTAAAGCACCATTAAGAATTATAAATGCTGCTTTCTGACGTTTTGATTGTTTATGTACTTTTCTTGCTATCAATTCTTTACCTGAGCCAGTTGGACCATTAATAAATATTCTACTCTCAGAAATTGAAATTTTTTCTATTTCTTCTTTAATACTTTGAATATTTTTACTATCACCAATTAAATCGTAGGAATAAAAAAGTTTATCTTCAAATTCTTTATTTTTGTTCTTTAAGTATATATTTTCAACTGCACGATTAATAAAGTTTAATAATCGTTCTTGATTAAATGGTTTTTCAATAAATTCAAATGCACCAGCTTTAAGTGCTTTAATTGCCATTTCAACATTTGCATGTCCGGTGATAATAATTACTGGAATATCTTTATCTTTAGATTTAATGTGAGATAATAATTCTAAACCATCGTTATCACCTTTATCTAATTTTACATCAATGATTGCAACATCTGGCAGTTTTTTATCAATTTCGGTTAAAGCTTGATTGTAATTTGCAGCAAGTCTGGTCTTATATCCAGCATCCATAATTAAATCATTGATAATATTTCTAATATCTGCATTGTCATCAATGATTAGTATTTCTATACTCATTTTTTAATAAATTTAATTTTTATCATTGCACCGTCAATAATAGGTTCAAAATCAATTGAACCATTATGATCATTAATTATCTTATTAACAATTGCTAAACCCAAGCCAGTCCCTTTTTTTTTGGTTGTAAAGTAAGGATTCAAAATATTTTTAATGTTATTTTCTAAAGCACCAAATCCTACACCATTATCAATAATGTTAAATTCAATACAATCATTATTATCATTAATGATTATATCAATTTTTCCCTGAAAGTTATGGGTATCTTGTTTTTTTTCACTAATACTTTCTATAGAATTTTTGATTAAATTAAGAAAAACTCTACTCAGCTGCTCATTATCAGAGATAAGCATAATTTCATCTTGATTGTGTTTAAAGTTAATTTTGGTATTTTTGTCTAATTCTTTTAACAAATCTATATTGTCTTTTATTATAATTATAAGATTGTTATTTTTTAAAATTGGTTTGGGCATTCGAGCAAAATCTGAAAATTCATTAACTAAATTTTCTATTTGTTTAATTTGTTTGTCTATAATTTTTAAATTATTAATAAAATTTTCTTTTCCATCATTTTCTAGTTTTTTTGCATACTTATCTTTTAACCTATCTATTGTTAACTGGATTGGTGTTAAAGGATTCTTAATTTCATGAGCTAATTTTCTTGCTAAATTTTCCCAAGCTTCATGGCGTTCATTAATTAATAGTTTTTCTTGTTGAGCTTTTAACTGATCAATCATTGAATTAAAATTCCTATTTAAAATTTCCATATCTTTGTCTGTTTTAATTTCTGGAACTTTAATATTTAAATTTCCTTTTCCTATATTTGAGGAAGCAATAATCAAATTATTGATTGATCTAAAAAATCTAGAAGAAAACCTTATGGCAATGGATATTGATAAGAATAATAACAGTGAGACTAAAACTAAATAAATAAAAACAAAAGAAATTTTAATACCTGTTTGTTTATTTAAAACTGTATAATAGAAATTAACTGCTTCTTGAGATTCTATAAGATATTGAGATATCTTTTTATCCAAATATTTTACTATATATAAAAATTTTCCTTCAAAGCTCTCAAGTCTGATAATAGAAGCTGATTGATTTTTATAAGCATTAATAATTTTAAGTGGCCGTTTATCATTTGAAACCATTTCTAAAGCCTCAGATAGCGGTGGTCGATATTTGGTTATGTCTGCAAGTGTTGTTAAATAAAGATCTCCATTTTCATTAATAATATGAACTTCGTCCATTCCCCTAATTAGTTTTTGCGTGTTTAAAAAGCTCTTGAATTGATTAATGTTTGTATTTAAAAAATTAACACTCTTGTTTAAATCAAATGCAATTAAAATAATTTCAGATTGAGTTTTTTTTCTTACCTCTTCAGTATAGCTTTTAGCAATTTCAAGTGAATTATTTACAGCGGTTGTAACTTTTTTGTCTAAATATTTATCTAAGGCAAAAGTTAATAAAAATAATGAGAATAAGGAAATTAATATTGATGGTGCCAATGTAAATAAAGCAAAAAAAGTTATATATTTTCTATTAGCTCTAGATCCACTTATATCAATATCAATTTTTAATGAGTTCTTAACTTCAATAAAAATAGTTAAAAAAAGAATTACTAATAAGCTTATATTAACAATTAAAAGTATCTGTAAGTTTTGATCACTTAGTTTAACAAAACTCTTATCAATAAATGTCAAAAAAGTAAGAAAACCTAACGATAATGTAATTATAAAAATTAAAGTTATAAATATATTTTTTTTGATAAAATTGATCATTATGAGATAAATAAACTAATAAATATTTTTATCATGAATAACTGTTTTATAATACTAGCAGGTGGAGAAAGTAAAAGATTTAATTCTAAAACACCAAAACCATATTGTCTATATAAGGGAAAACCATTATTACTTCACTCTATTGATAAAGCTAAAAGCTATAAGAAATTTAGCAAAATAGTCTTAGTTGTTAATAAAATGCACAAAAGCTTTATAAGAAAACTCAAAATTAAAAATATTACAATTATTAATGGTGGAAAAACTAGAGCAGAATCAGCTTTCAAGGCTTTAAAAAGTATTAAAAAATATAATATTAAAAATGTAATGATTCATGATGCAGCAAGACCGAATTTTAGTTTAAAGCTATTGCGCAGATTGCATAAAGAGCTGAAGTTAAAAGATTGTGTTATTCCAGCAGTTCAATGCACGGATTCTGTCAAACAAAAATTACAAAATAGAGTAGTAAACTTAAAAAGACATAATATTTATTTAACACAAACTCCTCAAGCATTTAATTATAAAAAATTATGTAAATTACAAAATGATAAGAGTACAGAAATTACAGATGATGCTAGCCTATTTATCAATACTGGTAAAAAAATAAAAATTATTCGTGGTGAGGTTAATAATAATAAGATAACAATAAATTCAGATATCAAAATTAATAATTGTATAAAATATGGCATTGGTTTTGATGTGCATAAATTGGTTCCTGGGAAAAAATTATACTTAGGTGGAATAATAATACCCTCAACTCTTGGAACTTTAGGTCATTCAGATGGAGATCCTGTTTTACATGCTGTAACAGATGCTATTCTTGGTAGCTGTAATATGGGGGATATTGGTGAAAAATTTTCCGATAAAAATAAAAAATTTAAAAATATTAGATCAACTATTTTATTAAAAGAAATTATCAATCAAACTAAAAAAAATAATTTTTTAATTAACAATCTTGATATTAACATTATTACTCAAAAACCAAAAATTCAAAAATATAAAAAAAGAATCATAAATAGTATTGCAAAACTTTGTGAAATTTTACCATCACAAATTAATGTTAAAGGTAAAACAACTGAAAAATTAGGTGTAATAGGTAAAGAAAAAGCTATAGCTTGTGAAGTAATAGCTTCGGTAATTAAGTATGATTAGAATTTTTAACTCTCTTTTAGTAACAATGTTTGGTTTAGGTAAAATCAAATTCATACCAGGTACATTTGGATCACTTGCTACAACTATTTTTCTTTTTTATTTATTTCATTCACTTAACATTTCAACAAATGTTGTTTTAATTGGTTTAATAGTTATTTTTATTTATTCTTTTTATGCAATTTCAACGCATACCAAAAATAGTAAAAATAAAGATCCAGGAGAAATTATTATTGACGAATTTTTAGGTCAATCTATACCAATATATCTTTATGAAATTTCACATGGGACAACCAAACAAAGTAATGAAGCAATTATATATTATGCCTTGTTTTTTATACTTTTTAGATATTTTGATATTATGAAGCCATTCCCAGTAAGTTTCTTTGATAGAAACTTTAAAAATAGCTTTGGTGTAATAATGGACGATATTTGTGCTGGATTATATGTCGTCCTAACAGTTTATTGTTTCATGATTGTTAAAAGTAACTTTTTATAATGAAAAATTTAGCTAATAAACTTGTTAAAAAACTAATACAAAAAAAACTTAAAATTTCATTTGCTGAATCTTGTACTGGTGGAATGCTATCTAGCACTGTTACTTCTATTAGTGGTTCTTCAAAAGTATTTAATTTAGGGCTGGTTACCTATTCAAATAAAGTAAAGATAGATGTGCTTAAAGTTCCAAACAAAATTATCAGCAAATATGGTGCAGTTAGTAATGAATGTTGTATATCAATGGTTAAAAATCTAAGCAAAATTAGCAAGGCACATATATCAGTATCAATTACTGGAATTGCTGGTCCTAATGGAGGAACCAAATTAAAGCCAGTTGGGTTAGTTTATATTGGTATTAAAAAAGGGAATAAAATTACTGTTCAAAAGAATTTATTTATAAGTAAAAATAGAATATCAATTCAAAAAGCGACTACTATTAAAGCTTTAAAGAGTATATTAGCTCTTAAATAATTGATTTGCTCTACCATGAAATGCGTCAGCAATTTTATCCAATCCATATTGAAAAGAAGTTGTCATCAATAGATTCAGAAATTTATTCTTAATTTCAAAATCTACATCAAAGACAATTTCTGTTCCATTTTTATGATCTTGAAAAGTCCACTTATTATCTAAATGTTTAAGGGGACCGTCTATATTTGTAACATGAATAGAGTTATTTTTTTTATTAAACTTTACATCACTTTTGTAGGTGTCTTTAAAGGGACCTTTGCCAATTGTTAAATCGGCAATAATATTAATAAAATCATCAGTATCGATCATTTCATGCACCTTTGCATCAATACAATATGGTACAAAAATTGGATATTTTTCTATATCTAAAACTAAATCAATAAGTTGATTTTTACCACATTCAATTAAGCGTTTAACAGAAGCTCTGGGCATTAATTTTTTAATCTATTTTTTTGTAGTTGCTCAAAGTCTTTGTCTGCATGATATGAAGATCTAGTTAATGGTGATGAAGAAACTAATAGAAAACCTTTAGATTTTGCAATAACTTCTAATTCTTTAAATTCATCTGGATGATAATAGCGATCTAAAGGGTGGTGTCTTACAGATGGTTGCAAATATTGCCCAACTGTTAAAAAGTCAACATCTGCTGCCTTTAAATCATCCATTACTTGAATAATTTCATCTTTTGTTTCGCCAAGCCCAACCATTAAGCCTGATTTTGTAAAAACATTTTTATTAACAAGCTTTGCATTTTTTAATAGTTCTAAAGATGAAAAGTATCTAGATCCAGGTCTTACTTTTAAATAAAGTCTTGGTACTGTTTCAATATTATGATTGAAAACATCGGGGTTAGCTTCTAATACCTTTTTGTAAGCCTCACCTTTTCTAAGAAAGTCTGGAGTTAAGACTTCGATAGATGTGTTTAAATTTTTTTTTCTTGTTTGATTAATCACCTCATAAAAATGTCTTGATCCGCCATCTTCGAGATCATCCCTATCAACAGAAGTTATAACCACGTGTTTAAGGTTTAACTTATGCACAGCTTCTGCAATTTTAACTGGTTCTAATGGGTCTAATTGAAAAGGCTTGCCAGTCTTAACATTACAAAATGCACATGCTCTTGTGCAAGTGTCTCCCATAATCATGAATGTTGCATGACGTTTACTCCAACATTCAGTAATATTAGGGCAGTTTGCTTCCTGACAGACTGTTATTAAATTATTATTATTAACAATAGTTTTAGTTAAGAAAAACTCTTTACTATTAACTAATTTAGATCGAATCCAATTAGGTTTTTTCTTAATTGGATTAATAGGTTTGTTAATTTTTTCGGGATGTCTAATTGTCATTATTCTTAATTATATAAAGAGTCTCTCCTTCTTTGCCAAATAAAAAATTTTTTCTTATCAGTATCTCAACATAATCAAGATCTAACTTATCACTCAATAAAGAATTTTTAAACTCGGTATCTTTAATTTTACTAGTTAGGTCTATTTCTTCATTTTGCAATGTGATTAAAATTTCTTTTTTTTTAAAATATGAAAAAAGACCTCTTTCTCCATCTAGAAGATTAAAGAAGAAATAAATAATTAAAAAAGTAACTATTAATAAAAAATAATTTTTTTTTATTCTACCAAACATTAATAAATTTTATTCATTCTGGCTTTTACCCCAAGTTCTTCTTCTATGCGTAGTAATTGATTGTATTTAGCAACTCTTTCTGATCTAGCTAAAGAACCTGTTTTGATTTGGTTTGAATTTGTTCCAACAGCAAGATCAGCGATAAAAGTATCTTCACTATCACCCGATCTATGTGAAATAATTGTTTTATAACCAATAATTTGAGCAAACTTAATAACTTCAAGTGTTTCGGAAACAGTTCCTATCTGATTAAGTTTAATCAGTATTGAGTTAGATGAATTATTTAAAAAACCTTTTTTAAGTCTTTCTAAGTTTGTAACATAAAGATCATCACCAACAATTTGAACATTCTTAATAGATGTCATTATTTTTTTCCATGCTATCCAGTCATTTTCTGCAAATGGATCTTCAATTGATTTAATCTTATATTTTTTAATTAATTTTTGATATTCTTTAATCGACTGATCAATTGAGATGTAATTCTTTGAATGAATTGAATATTTTTTATTTATACACAATTCATTTGCAGCGACGTCTAGACAAATTGATACATCTTTGCCATTTTTTAAACCTGCTTTTTTGATTGCAGTAACTATTAAATCTAATGCTTGTTCATTATCATTGATCATTGGTGCAAAACCACCTTCATCACCAACTGAAGTTGATAGACCTTTTTTTTTAATTGTTTCTCTTAGATTATGAATTACGATAAAACAAATTCTCATAGCTTCAGAAAAACTTTTAGCCCTATCGGGTCTAATCATAAACTCCTGAATTCTTAATCCGTTGTTAGCGTGAGCACCACCATTAATAACATTCATTAATGGGTAGGGTAACTTAAAATTACTTTTTATTAAAAAAGTTTTATAAAGAGGTATTTTTTTAATTTTTGCAGAAAGCTTTTTTGCAGCCATTGATACAGCTAACATTGCATTTGCACCAAGGTTTATCTTTTGTCTTGTACCATCAAGATTAATCAATATTGTGTCAATACGTACTTGGTCATGAACGCTTATATCTCTGAGTTTTTTTGAAATTTTTGTGTTAACTAAGTTGACTGCATTAAAAACACTTTTGCCTAAATAATTTTTATTACTTTTATCTCTTCTTTCGAAAGCTTCATATGTGCCTGTTGATGCTCCTGATGGGCAAATAGCTGAGGTGCTTATATTTTTAGAATATACCTCTGCTTCAATAGTAGGATTTCCTCTACTATCAAAAACTTGACGAGCTTTTACCTTTAAAATTTTACTCATTTATTTTTTAATTAAACTATCAATTTCAAATAGTTGAGATAATAATTTTTCCAACTTATCTAGTGGAACCATGTTAGGTCCATCAGATGGTGCATTATCCGGATCTTGATGTGTTTCAATAAAAACACCTGCTACACCAACGGCAACTGCAGCTCTAGCTAAATGTTCTACAAATTCTCTTTGTCCTCCACTCGCTTCACCCAATCCACCAGGTTGTTGTACAGAATGTGTTGCATCAAAGATGACTGGGTACCCATTTTTTGCCATTATGGGTAATGATCTCATGTCAGATACTAAAGAATTATAACCAAAGCATGCCCCTCTTTCTGTGACTAAAATATTAGAGTTCCCTGAATCTGCAATTTTCTTTGTAACATTTACCATATCCCAAGGAGCAAGAAATTGTCCTTTTTTAACATTGATAATTTTTCCTGTTTTAGCAGCAGCAATAAGTAAATCTGTTTGTCTGCACAAAAAAGCTGGAATTTGTAACACATCAGCGTGGTTTGCTACAATTGAACATTGTTCAGCGTTATGAATATCAGTTAATATTGGAATACTTAGTTCTTTTTTTATTCTATCAAATATTGGTAAAGATTGATCAATACCAGCTCCTCTTTTCCCTTTTAGACTTGTTCTATTAGCTTTATCAAAAGAAGTTTTGTAAATAAAGCCCATATTAAACTTAGAGGTAATTTCTTTAATCTTACCAGCCATATCCATTGCATGCTGTTCAGTCTCAAGTTGACATGGTCCTGCGATAATACAAATCTTATTGTTATTTGAAATTTCTATATTTCCACAATTTACTTTTATATTTGTCATTTATGATTTTTAGCAGCTTTGATAAATGAACAGAATAAAGGATGTGGTACCAAAGGTCTAGATTTAAATTCTGGGTGAAACTGAACAGCCACAAACCAAGGGTGGCTTTTCAGCTCAATTATCTCAGGTAATTTATTATCTGGTGATAATCCTGAGAAAATCATACCTTTTTTTTCAAATTCATCTTTATAACTAATATTAACTTCATATCTATGTCTATGTCTTTCTTGAATAATTTTTAATTTATAGATTTTTTTAATCAGAGAGTTTTCTTTTAATTTAGCGGCATATAGCCCAAGTCTCATTGTGCCACCAAGGTCTTTATCTGTTCCTTTAATTAATTTACCATTTTTATTCCACTCTGTTATTAAACCAATAATTGGAACACCGCTTGTGCTAAACTCGCTTGAAGTAGCTTTTTTAATCTTTAGAATATTTCTAGCAAATTCAATAACTGCCATTTGCATACCAAAACAAATTCCAAGGAAAGGAATTTTTTTTTCTCTAGCGTATTTAATTGCTTCAATTTTTCCCTCGGTTCCTCTTTTACCAAATCCACCTGGTATTAAGATTCCAGACACTCCTTTTAACTTTTTTTTAATCTCAAATGTTTTTAAATTTTCAGAGTCAATTCTGACTAAACTCACTTTCAAATTATTTTTAATACCCCCGTGCGTTAAAGCTTCGTCTAAAGACTTATAAGCATCTTTGAGATCAACATACTTGCCAATAATAGCAATGTTGATAGATTTTTTAGTGTGTAGGATAGTTTTTGTAATTTTTTTCCAAGGATTTAAGTTTACTTTTTTCTTTGATTTAATTTTAAAGTATTCAAGAACCTGAATATCTAATTTTTCTCTATTAAAGCTAATTGGTGCTTCATAAATAGTTTTAACATCAACAGTTTGAATTACATTTTTAATATCTACGTTACAAAACAAAGATATTTTTTTTCTATGTTCCGGAGGTATTTGTCTTTCAGATCTACAGATAATAATATCTGGCTGAATACCTAGGCTTCTAAGTTCTTTTACTGAGTGCTGTGTAGGTTTGGTTTTAATCTCATCAGATGCCTTGAGGTATGGAACTAAAGTTAAATGAACAAATAAAGCATTTTTTTTACCCACATCATTTGAAAATTGCCTAATGGCTTCAATAAAAGGAAGGCTTTCGATATCTCCCACTATTCCTCCAATTTCACAAATTACAAAATCTTCTTTTGCCGTATCATTTTTTATAAAATCTTTAATACGATCTGTTATGTGAGGAATAACTTGAACTGTTTTTCCTAAGTATCCTCCCTTTCGTTCTTTTTTTAGAACATCGCTATAAATTTTTCCAGTTGTTATATTATCAGATTTTTTTGCAGATATTCCTGAAAATCTTTCGTAATGGCCCAAATCTAAATCTGTTTCGGCCCCGTCATTTGTTACAAAAACTTCTCCATGTTGAAAAGGACTCATTGTTCCAGGGTCAACATTTAAATATGGATCTAGTTTTCTTAAACGAACTTTAAAACCTCTTGATTGAAGTAAGTATGCTAGGGAAGCAGAAGAAAGACCTTTTCCTAAAGATGAGACCACGCCGCCTGTGACAAAGATATATCGCGCCATGGAATTATCTTATAGCGATTAATTGATGAATTGAAAAGTATTAATTATTATTTTCAGGGATTGATGGGGTATCATTAGATTTTTCATCAATTTTATCTAATACTGAAGAGGTTGGAGTTAACTCACCTCTAGAAATTATTGTAAGCGCAAGGCTGCATATTATGAATAATGTTGCAATTACTGCAGTAGCTTTAGTCATGAAATTACCGGCTGTTCTAGAAAACATAAAATTGTCTTGAGAAACACCAATACCAAGTGCGCCACCTTCTGATTTTTGAACAAGTATCAAAAGCACAAGTATTACGGCAAGTACTAAATTGACTACTAATAAAATATTCTCCATGGGGATTAACTATATGTTTTCTTGACTATATCAATAAATTTTTTGGCATTTTGAGACGCTCCACCAATCAAAAAACCATCAATATTATTAACTTCGTTTAATTTTTTAATATTTTGAGGGTTAACAGAACCACCGTATAAAACTCTTGGTGATTTACCTTTAAATTTATTTTTGATAAACTCAACTGTTCTTAAAAGGTCTTTTGTTTTTGGAACAATGCCAGTACCTATAGCCCAAACAGGTTCATATGCTATAAAGATGTTGGGTTTATTTTTTATACCCTCTAAACCGATTTTGATTTGTTTGGACAAGGTTGATTGTGTCCTTTTTTCTTTTTTTTCATTTAATGTTTCACCAATACAAAAAATAACTTTTAATTTTGCCGTAAGTGCACTTTTGATCTTTAAATTAATTAACTTATCATTTTCACCTTTCTCTCTGTTTTCTGAATGACCAATAATTACAAAATGAGCCCCAATGTTTTTTAACATGTGAGAGTTAACAGACCCTGTAAATGGACCATAATTTTCACTTTCGTGACAATTCTGTCCACCAATACCAATTTGGCAGTTTTTGAACTTTTTTGAGAAAGAATTAATTAAGGTATATGGGGGGCAATAAACTAATCTACCTTTATTTATTTCTTTAGATTTTGAAAATTTAATAACTTTATCTAGTGCTTTTAGAGAAGATAAATTCCCAAACATTTTCCAATTAGCTATAAAATACATATATTTATTTGTCATAATGAAAAATTTAATCTATAGCTTGATATTTTAAAGATCAATAAATTAATAAAGTAATAATGAATCCTTTTAAAAAATTTACTAAAAAAAAGATTGGTGGCTTAGTACTAATTTTTGTTATTATAATAGCTTTTGGCTTTGGTGGATTTGGTGGAGGCTTTAGTACAGGAAATCAAAATAATATAGCCAAAATAAATAACACTAATATCTCTACAGAAGAATTCATGGATTACCTTAATCAATCAGGCTTAAGTCAGCAGGTAATAAAAGAAAATATTGATAAAAATGTAATTGAAGAACTTTTGTCATCTTTAGTTTCAATGACCTTGTTGGGTCTTGAAATAAAAGATTTAAATTTAGTATTATCAGAAGAAGTATTAGTAGAAAGACTTAAGAAAAATAAAAACTTTCAAAATGAAAATGGTAAATTTCAAAGAACTCTTTATGAAAAATTTCTATTAACAAATAACATGAGTGCAGCCATGTATGAAATAAAATTAAAAAATAACACTCTACAAAAGCAGTTATTTACATACATAAGCGGTGGAGCTAAATCACCTAAGTTCTTAGTAAATAAATATTATAAAGAAAAAAATAGAAAATTAA
>Ga0209709_10002639_pt1 | contig 15450 bp, 16 predicted proteins | sample ArcticOcean_MG_C_2_FD_187435 | JGI IMG/M metagenome (GOLD analysis project Ga0209709, IMG submission 187435) | Marine microbial communities from western Arctic Ocean - ArcticOcean_MG_CB4_136 (SPAdes) (version 2) | ecosystem: Environmental > Aquatic > Marine > Oceanic | place: Arctic Ocean... | reverse complement strand
ATTAAAAAAAACCACCTAATTGGAAGAGGTGCAAATGATATGAAAAGTGCAATAGCAAGTTGGGTTGTTGCAGTAAATAACTTTATATCAAATAATAAAAAATTTAAGGGTTCTATTAGTTTATTAATTACAGGTGATGAAGAAGGTATTGCAATCAATGGCACCAAAAAAGTAGTTGATTACTTAAAAAAGAAAAAAGAAAAAATAAATTTTTGTTTAGTTGGGGAACCTACTAACCCTAATAAACTTGGTGAAATGATTAAAATTGGTAGAAGAGGAAGTATCAATGCAGAGTTAACTATAATTGGAACTCAAGGCCACGTTGCCTATCCTCATCGTGCTAACAATCCATCAACTACATTGATTAAAATACTAAATGAAATAAAAGAAATAAAATTTGATAAAGGAACAAAAGATTTTCAGTCAACAAATTTAGAAGTAACTAAAATTAATATCGATAATACTGCTGACAATGTTATTCCGAGCGTTGCAAGAGCTACATTTAACATAAGATTTAACAATAAACATACGTCCTCCAGCTTAAAAAATAGATTAAATAAAATTTTCAAAAAAATTACTAAAAAAGATAAATCTAATTTTAAAGTAGAATATCGTTTATCAGGTGAAGCTTTTTTAACTAAGCCTAATAAAACGACTTACATGATTCAAAATGTTATAAAAAAAATCACAAAAATTAAACCACAACTATCTACAACAGGCGGAACTTCTGATGCAAGGTTTATTAGAAAAATTGCTCCATGTTTAGAATTTGGTCTAGTAGGAAAAACAATGCATAAGGTAGACGAAGCAGTATCTATTTCTGATTTAAAAAAGTTAACAAAAATATATTCTGAAATTCTTAAAAATTACTTTTAATGATTTGTGTTAAAGCAGATATTCCAAAAGAGTTAAGTGATATTAATGATGAACTAAAAACTATTTATCATTCTGAAGATACCGTTTGTTTTTTTATTTTTAAAAATAGAGAGCAGTGAAACGAGTTTATAGAGAAGACTAAAGGAATGAAAAAAATTGAACGTGAAACTATTTATAAAAAGTATCAATCTTAAATGAAAACTGGTTTAATAACCTCTGATAATTATCAAAATCATAATACAGGCGATGGACATCCAGAAAAAATTGATAGGGTTACAGCAGTTATCGACAACTTTAAAAGGTTGAATAATAAGAATTTGATTTGGAAAAAACCATCAAAATTTGATAGATCACTTTTAGAAATAACTCACAGTTCTGATTATATAAATTTTGTAGAAGAATCTTTTCCAGAGAAAGGGTTGTCTTTTTTAGATGGGGATACAGTTGTCTCTCCAGGAAGTAAAAAGGCTACTTTAGATGCCGTGGGATCAATCATTGCAGCTATTGATGGTGTTCAAAATAAAGAATTTAAAAATGCGTTTTGTGCCGTCAGACCCCCAGGACACCATGCAGAAAAAAATAAAGCTATGGGTTTTTGTATTTATAATAATGTTGCTGCTGGAGCTAATTATCTAATAGAAAAATATAAACTCAATAAAATCGCAATTATTGATTTTGATGTTCATCATGGAAATGGAACACAAGATATTTTCTATGATAATGAGAAAGTTTTGTATATTTCAACTCATCAATTTCCCTACTACCCAGGATCTGGTGCAGAAAAAGAAAAAGGTAAACATAATAATATATTTAATATTCCACTACCAGCTGGCACAACATCAGAAGAGTATTTAAATGCTTATGAGTTTGTACTCAAAAGAATAGAAGAGTTTAAACCTGAATTTATATTGTTATCTGCAGGTTTTGATGCCCATAAAGATGACCCTCTAGCTCAATTTCAGCTAGAAAGTAAAGACTTTTACGATATCACCAAAAAAACTTTAAAATTATCTAAATTATATTGTGATGGAAAAGTAGTCTCTATCTTAGAGGGTGGTTATGACCTCCTAGCCCTACAAGAAAGTAGCGAGATGCATGTTAAAGCTTTAATAGAATTTGATTGATAATTTCTCAATAGATATTAAAGAACTCACAATGAAACTTTATAAAATTCAAAAATCTAATATTGATAAAAAGGGTCGTGGCCTTTATGCGGCGAAAAATATTAAAGAAGGTACTAGAATTATTGATTATGTTGGTAAAATTATTACAAAAAAACAAACTGAAGAAACTGAAAAATTTGATAATTCAAAACCTATCTACTTATTTAATTTAAATAAGAAATATGACATGGATGGAGATGTTTCATGGAACCCTGCACGTTTAATAAATCACTCTTGTTCTAATAACTGTGATTATAATGGAACTGGCTTAAAATTATGGGTAATTGCCATACAAGATATTAAAAAAGGTGAAGAGATAACTGCTGATTATGGGTTTGGTTATGATGAAGACTATAAACAATTCCCGTGTAAATGCTGTTCTAAAAACTGTTGTGGTTATATTATTCGTTCTGAATCAAGATGGAGAATTAATAAAAAATTTAGTATTGGACAACAAAAACTTAATAAATAACTTTTTCTAAAAATAATCCTTCAGCTGGTGCAGGTGGCGCACAAAGTATTCTATTTTTTGATTTAAAAACAGAATCAAATTTTTTTAAATCCCATTTTTTTTCTGCTAGATATTTTAAGCAACCAACCATTGATCTAACTTGCTGCTGTAAAAATGATTGAGATTTAAATTGTATTTCAATTTTTCCTTTAATTGATTTTATTTTAATTGACTTCATGGTTCGAATTGGACTTTTGGCATTACAACTTGACGATCTAAATGTAGAAAAATCTTTAGTACCTAAAAGTTTTTTTGCACCCTTTTTCATTAGCGTAACATCCAGCTTTTTAATTATGTGCCACCCTCTTCCTTTTTCTATAGAAGGTCTGCTTAATCGATTAAAAATTATATATTTATAAATCCTTTTCTTTGCAGAAAACCTTGCATGAAAATTTACGTTTCTCTTTTTAATTTTTATAATTGATACATTCATATCATTTACAAAGTGATTTACTGATTTTAAAAACTTTTCTAGGTTTTGAATTTCTTTTTTGCATTCAAAGTGTGCTGATTGTTCGATGGCATGAACCCCTGAATCAGTTCTGCCAGATCCAATTAATGATATTTTTTCTTTTAAAAGTTTAGATAGTTTTTTTTGAATTAATTTTTGAATTGATTTTCCTTTAGATTGAATTTGCCAACCAACAAAATTAGTTCCAACATATTCAATTAAAATTTGATACCTACGCATTATTCAAGTTTGATCCTTTTTTAATCTGCGATCCAAGCATAAATTCACCAATGTTTTGTGGTCTTTTACCTTGTCTTTGAATTTCTAGAACTTTTATTGATTTTTTATTGCCACAACTAATCTCTAAATAGTTGTCTAATACCTCTCCAATTTTACCGCTACCAAGTGCTAAACTTGCCTTTAAAATTTTGTATCTTTCTCCATTGTAAGTAAAAAAAGCACCAGGACTTGGATATAATCCATTTATTTTACCAATAATATTTTCTGCAGTTTCTCCCCATTCTATTTGGCCTTCAGTTTTTTCAATTTTAGCAGCATAACTTGCTTCATCGTTATTCTGCTCTCTAAACTCTGCTTTATCCTCTAAAATATCATCAATGTTATCTAATATTTTTTCCACTGCTAATGCAGAAAGCTTTTCAGATATTGATGGTGAATTATCATCAGCCATAATTTCTATTTTATAAGAATTACAAATAGGCCCTGTATCTAATTTTTCTCCTATCTTCATTATGCTGATACCTGTTTCTTTTTCTAAATTCATAATTGATCTTTGAATGGGTGCTGCACCTCTCCATTTTGGAAGGAGTGAGGCGTGAATATTGATAAAACCTTTTTTAACTAAATTTAAATATTCTTTTGGAATAATTTGTCCGTAAGCAACCACAATTGCTATATCTGCCTCTAATTCTTTTAAGTAATTATATTCTTTCTTATTATTTTTTAATGAACTTGGTGTTCTGCATTCTATTTGTAAGGTCTCAGAAATTCCTTGAATGGGTGATTTGTTAATTTTTTGTCCTCTTTGCGATTTTTGAGGTGGCTGTGTATAAACCACCGATACTGAGTAACCATTTTGATATAATGATTTTAATATCGGCACAGCAAAGAATGGTGTGCCCATGAAGACAATTTTTTTTAACATTTTTTAAAAAATCTCTCTATTGACCTTAATTTTAGAAAGTTTTTTTATAATCATTGATTTTTTTAATTTTGATAAATAATCAATAAACAAAATTCCTTCTAAGTGATCCATTTCATGTTGAATGCAAGTTGCCAATAACCCATCTGCTTTTAATAGTTGTTTTTTTCCATTATAGTCTAAATACTCAACTTCACATGTGTTAGGTCTTTCTATTTCTGCAAATTGATCTGGTACAGATAAACATCCTTCTTCATATTTTGCTTTTTCCTCATTTTTATTTTTAATGACAGGGTTAACAAAATACCTTGGTTCTTTTTTATCTCCGTCTCTACTAATATCCATAACTATAATTCTTTTGGGGACTCCAATCTGGATAGCTGCAAGACCAATTCCAGAGGCGTCATACATTGTATCAAGCATATCGTCCATAAGCGCTCTTTCCTCGTCACGAACTTTTTCAACTGACTTTGATACTTCACGTAATAACTTATTTGGTTCTGTTAAAATTTTTTTAACTGACATAATTATTAGTTATTTTATTATAAATTTTAAACTTTTAAAGGAAGAACTTTAAGAAGAATTTTATTTCTTAGTGAGTCAATATCAAGCTGGTTAAGTGTGCTAATTATAAAATATAATGTATCTTCATCAATATCCTTTAACTCATCTTGTCCAATAACCTCAACTATTCGAAGCATAGCAGCTGCCATATCACCACTATTAATAAATATCTGAATATCAGAGGGTATTTCAGACTCTTTAATTTCATACAGATTTTTAAATTTTTCTGATACCTGAATGCCATCTGATTTAAAAGCCTCAACTAAAATAATGTCTTTTTTTGAAAAAAAATATTTCTTATTCTTTTTAATTTTTTTTAATGAATCATTTAAATTTTTAGTTGTATTTTTTAATGACCCCTCACCTTTAAAATAGTTAATCAATTTTGATTGGTGTAAGACTTTATTATTTATCTTAATACTAGTTAATTCAGTTTTATCTTCTTCAACATAATTATTATAAAATGTGGTAAAATTTGAAGGAACTTCTTTTTTTTCTATTTCCTTTAAAAATGCTCTCAGTTCCACATCAAATGCATTTTCTATGCCTTCATTTTTGAATGAGTTCTTTAAAGCATTTATTAATAGAAGTTTATTTTCAATTTCAGTAGTAATTAAAATCCCTTGATAGATTAACGCCCTTGATTCAATGGCTGATAATACTTTTGTAGATTCTTTAATATTTAACAATTGGTTAATATTGAATTGAAACCTTTTATAAAGGTCAAACAGGTCTTTTTCCTCATAATGTTTTTCATGTGTGGCTTTTTCAATGCTATTAATCTTATCTATATCTGTAAGCTCTATATCTTTAATATTATCTAATAGATTTGATGTTGATAAATATTTCCAAATTTGATTGGATGTAGAATCTTTGGGTTCAAATTTAAATTGAGGATTAGTCCTGTGCGACAAATGAAAATCTAAAATTGTACTTTCTGAGATTTCGAGATCTGGCTCACTTGAATATCCCATTAAATAATTTATTTTTTTTTCATAAAATTTATTATTAAAGCCTAGTTCTTTCATTAAATCTAATAACAATTGTGCTTCTTGTTTTTTATTATTATTAATCAAGCAATAAATATTAAATTTTGATAAATAATCATCTTGGATTGGATCTTTAATCTTAGAGAAGATTTTACATACTTTATTTATTTCAGATCTAGAAAGGTAGTCATCTACTAATAATTTAGTGAGCTTTGGATGGTCATTAATTATTTGATTTTTTAGTAAATAGTTTTCAATTAATTGTGGGTTAAAATTTTTAATAAGCCAGTTTGATTTTAATTCTATGAATTCATCTTTAGAAATATTTATTTCAGGGTAATAAGCATTAGTTAAGAGTAAAATATTTAAAATTTCTGATGCATCTTTTGAAAGATTCATTTTGTTGATTCTTTTAAATATATTTAAGATCTGGTCTCCATTTGAATTAGACCACATATTAATATCTAACCCATTTTCTGCTGGATCATATAGACCTATAATTTTAATTTCTTTTGATATTAGTGTTTGGTCTTCATCTATATTTAGTTCATCATTTTTTTGTGATTGCATTTTATAAATACTATTCTGTGTTGCATCTTTTTTTTTAGTGCTTTCAATTACATCAAGATTTTCATTAGTATTTTTTGCATCAATATTCCATATATCAATAGGTTCTTGGGATTGAACGGTAAATCCAAAAAATAAATAAAATAAGATAACGAATAAATAATTTTTATTTAACAATTTTAAGTTTTTCATTTAGGATAATTTTTTCAATTTCTTTATTGGGAGATGGAAAATCTATTTTGCCCAGTAATATCACCACACCAATAACAACCATCAAAACTAATGTTGTTTTAATTAAAAAACTTTTACTTGTGCCTGTACTTGTATTTTTTGAAAATTGCATATATTCTCTATTAATTTCAAAATAAGACATATTTGTGTTTTTTCAATAAAGAAAGCTTATGAATTCAAATAAAAACCTCGTTTTTTTAGGCATGATGGGGTCTGGAAAATCTTCTATTGGTGATTTAGTTTCTAAAAAATTAGATCTTCCATTTATTGATATAGATAGTTTGATTGTAGAAAATTCTGGAATGAGTATTTCAGAAATATTTGAGAAAAAAAGTGAAGATTATTTTAGAGGTCTTGAAGAAAAAATCACACTCAAAGCTTTAAAGAATAATAAACACATTATTTCTCTTGGTGGTGGTGGATTTATTAATGCTAAAATTAGAAAAGAAATTCTTGCTAACCATTTTTCATTTTGGCTTAATTGGGATGAAACAATTTTAATAAAAAGAATTAAGAATAGTAAAAAAAGACCTCTTGCATTTAAGTCAACAGATCAAGAAATAAGAACAATAATTAAAGATAGATCAAAAATATACTCAAATGCAAAATTTAAAATAAACTGTAATAAACTTACAAAAACTGAAATAGTAAAAAAAGTTATAAAAATTTATGAGCTTAATTAAACTACAAGTAAAAACTGGTAATCAAAAATATCCAATTTTCATCGGAAATAATATTTTAAATAAACTTAAGACAATTTTAAAAGAAAACTTGATTAATTTTAATCAATGTCTTGTTATTGCTGATAAAAATGTACCTAAAGAGCTAATAGATAAAGTCTTAAATTCTTTACCTAAAAAAAAAATAACTCTTCATTATTTTAATTCTAGTGAAAAAAATAAAAACCAAAAAAATATTAATAATATTTTATCTATACTTCTAATTAAAAATTTTAATAGAAATGATTGTGTTATTTCTGTTGGAGGCGGTATCACAGGAGACGTGTCTGGTTTTGCGGCTAGTATGTTTAAGAGGGGGTTAAAATTTATTAATATACCTACCACTTTACTATCCCAAGTAGATTCTTCAATTGGAGGAAAAACAGGAATAAATAGTAAATATGGTAAAAATCTAATTGGTGCATTTTACCAACCCAGTCTGGTTATTTCTGATATTATTTTTTTGAAGTCTCTACCTAAAAGAGAAATTATCTGTGGTTACGGTGAAATTTTAAAACACGCTATAATAGCCGATAAAAAATTTTTTACTTTTTTAGATATAAATGGTTCTAAAATTTTAAACCTTAAAAGCCCCTTAATAGAAAAGACAATTTTTAAAAGTTGCTCTATAAAAAAAAAAGTTGTTGAGGCTGATGAAAAAGAAATGGGTCTAAGGAAGATTTTAAATTTTGGGCATACATTCGCTCATGCTTATGAAGCAACACTAGGATATTCAAAAAAGCTTAACCATGGGGAAGCGGTTATACTAGGCATTAAAACTGCTGCAAAATTTAGTTTATCAAATAATATTTTAAGTACTAAAGAATTTTACTTGATTGAAAATCATTTAAATAAATTAAATCTTCCAAGAAATATTAATAAATTCTTCTCGATAAAAAACCTTAATAAAATTTTGTCTTTTATGAAAAAAGACAAAAAAAATAATACTAATAAAATAAACTTGGTCCTACTCAAAAAGATAGGTTCTCCAATATACAAACATAAATTTGATGAAAAAAAAATTAATCTTTTTCTAAGAAAAGAATTAATTAAGTAGTATCTGAATTGAGTGAATATATTCTCTTAATTCAAAATCCAAAACACTATAAATTTTTTTAGTTGATACTATCTTGCTTGTTTTAGCCAGTTCATCTGATTTTATTATTAGCTTTAAATGAAATTTTCCTTCTTGGTGACCCTTATGATTTTTATGTAAAAAACTTTTATCCTCAATTTTAAGATCTTGAATAACAATTTTTGTTTCAATCTTAATTTTAACAATTGCAATTAATTCATTTATATTCATAAGTATTATTTTATTATTATATAACATGAAAAATATTTGTGACTGGAATAATTGCTTTGAAATTGGCGAATATAAGGCGCCAATTGAAAAAGATAATAGCAAAAGCTATAGGCTACTTTGCTTGGCTCATGTTAAAGAATTTAATAAAAATTGGAATTATTTTAAAGGAATGGATGATGAACAGGTATTTGATTTTTTAAAGTCAGATATGACTTGGCATAAACCCACTCAAAGCTTTAGTTCTTCAGATAATTTTTTTAAAGTTCTTTGGAACAACACTTTAAAAGATGAGTTTGATAAGACCAAACTTAGAGGTGAATATAATCACATGAATCAATTCAAGTTTGATGCCAACGATATTAAAGCTTTTAGTATTCTGGGTGTTTCTGTCGGTTTAAAATGGGAACAAATACAAGATAAATTCAAAACACTTGTCAAAAAATTTCACCCTGATATTAATTTAGGAAATAAAGAATATGAAGAAAAACTTAAATTAATTACTTTAGCTTACACACAGCTAAAAAATACTTATAGAGAAAAAATTGACACCTAATTTAAATATACTTCCAGACATCAAAATGTCCTTAAAGCAATCTTTTGGGATTGATTCTGATATGGAAGTTGATGCCTTCTCAAAAAAAAGTGAGTACGTACCTGAAATAGATAAAAATTACAAATTTGATAGAGACACTACACTTGCAATCATATCTGGATTTGCTTTTAATAAGAGGGTTTTGGTTCAGGGATATCATGGAACTGGTAAGTCAACACATATTGAACAAATTGCTGCAAGATTAAACTGGCCTTGTATTAGAGTAAACCTGGACAGCCATGTAAGTAGAATTGATCTTATTGGAAAAGATGCAATTGTCGTAAAAGATGGGAAACAAATTACGGAATTTAAAGAAGGTATTTTACCTTGGTCTATTCAAAACCCTGTCGCTCTTGTTTTTGATGAATATGATGCTGGAAGACCAGATGTAATGTTTGTTATTCAAAGAGTGTTAGAGGCTGAAGGAAATTTTACTCTTTTAGATAAAAATAAAGTTATTAAACAAAATAAATTTTTTAGATTATTTGCAACCTCTAATACAGTTGGATTAGGTGATACAACAGGACTATATCACGGCACACAACAAATAAATCAAGGACAAATGGACAGATGGAATATTGTTACTTCTTTAAATTACCTGGGCCTTGATAGAGAAATGGAAATTGTTTTAGCAAAAAATAAGAATTTGAATAATCCCAAAGGTAAAGAAAAAGTATCCAATATGATTAAAGTAGCAACGCTAACTAGAAAAGGTTTTATAGCAGGAGATATTTCTACTGTTATGAGTCCCCGAACTGTACTGCACTGGGCTGAGAACGCAGAAATCTTCAAAGATACTGGTTATGCATTTAGAGTTACATTCCTGAACAAATGTGACGATATTGAAAAGAATACTATAGCTGAATATTATCAAAGATGTTTTGGTGACGAATTACCAGAATCGATGGTGAATATTCAGATTTAAATGAGCAATAAAGAAGATAATTTTAAAGAACAATTTAAACAAGCTCTAATTTCCACTTCAAAAGTAATTTCAGAAGATTATAAGTCAGATGTTAAAAAGATTAATAAAGATTTAAACTCAAAAAAAATAGATTTTTTTGATATAACAAATTTATCAAATAAAAATGATTTTACTAGATTAAGAGCAGAAACAGATTCGGGTGCACTTAAAAAAAAATTTTCCAATAAAGAAATATTTAATAAAAACTTGCCTAATAATTCCTCTTGTAAATCGCTATATAAGATTGCTGAAAAAATTAGATATGAAGTTTTGGGTGGAAAAATGCTTAAAGGCGTGGGAAAGAATTTAAGCGAAAATTACAATCATAAAATATCGTCAGTTCGTAAAGATCAATTAAAAAATAAAGAAGATGTTCCTGTAACTGAGGCTTTTGAATTTTATATGCTAAAAAAATTTTTTAACTTGGAGCTTAATGCTGTATCTTCAAAAATGTTAAGTTTTTGGGAAAAAGATTTTACCTCCTCTATTGATAAGCATCTGGATTTTTTAAATAAAAATTTAGAAGATCAAAATAATTATAGTTTAAAATTTTCAGAAATTTTTGAAAGTATGGATATTTTTAATTCAAACAATGATGAGAACAAAGAAAATGACGAGAAAGATAACGAACAAGATAATAAATCAGAAAACAATGATGACAATCAATCGGATGACAAAGAAGATGAAAGTAAGCAAGGTGAAACTCAGGCAAGCCTAGATATGGGTTTTGATCTTAGTGACCAGCAAATAGATGAACAATTAGAAGATTCGGACTCCCCAAAAAAAAGTACCGAAAATTTAATACAAAAAACTAATTTAGATAACATAGATCAAGAATATAAAGTTTTTACCACAGAATTTGATGAAATTACAAAAGCTGAAAACTTAGAAAATATAAATGAAACACGGAGATTAAGAAAAAATTTAGATCAACAGCTTATTGGTTTCCAAGACCTAATAACAAAACTTGCAAATAAATTACAAAGGCAACTACTTGCAAAACAAAATAGGGCTTGGGAATTTGATTTAGAAGAAGGTTTATTAGATAGCTCTAAACTAACTAGAATTATTATGGATCCTTATAATTCACTATCTTTTATGAAAGAAAAAGACCTTAATTTTAAAGATACTATAGTAACTTTGTTAATTGATAATTCAGGATCGATGCGCGGCCGTCCTATAACAATCGCAGCACTTTGTGCAGATATATTATCTAGAACCTTGGAAAGATGTTCAGTGAAAGTTGAGGTATTAGGCTTTACCACTAAAAACTGGAAAGGAGGAAAAAGTAGAGAGGCTTGGGCCAAAACTGATAAACCGAAGAGTCCTGGAAGACTTAATGATTTAAGACATATAATATATAAAGGAGCAGACACTCACTGGAGACAAGCTAAAAATAATATAGGTTTAATGCTTAAAGAAGGTCTATTAAAAGAAAACATAGACGGAGAAGCTATATCTTGGGCTTACAACAGAATTAAAAAAAGAAAGGAAGAAAGAAAAATTCTAATGGTAATTTCAGATGGTGCACCAGTAGATGACTCTACTTTATCAGTTAATTCGGGGGACTTTCTAGAAAAACATTTAAAAAAAATGGTTAAATTTATAGAAACCAAAAGTGATATCGAAATTTTAGCTATTGGTATTGGGCACGATGTTTCAAGATATTATAATAAAGCGATTAAAATTACAGATGTTCATGAGCTTGGTGATGTAATGATCTCCCAACTAAGTGGTTTATTCAATAATACAAATAAATTACATTAACTCTATAGTAACGATAGAAAGTTATATACTTAAGAGTGTATTGTTCTTTTTTGAACCGCTCTACTTCTATTGATAAACATAACTTCTAAACGCACTGTTTGCTTTCTTCTTTCCGCACCATGAATAAACCATTAAACCTAAAGTAAATGTTTTAATAAATGTGGAATACTAACGATTACAAAAATTTAAATAGTTTTCTAATAATTGATTATTATCATTGGTACTAAAAGATAATTTAAAAATCTTATAGGATAATATGGGATTAAGAGTGGATTGCTCTTTTGTCTACTGATAAAGCTGCTTCTTTTACCGCCTCTGAGAATGTTGGGTGCGCATGGCACGTTCTTGCAATATCTTCAGCACTTGCGCCAAACTCCATTGCAACTCCAATTTCTCCAATTAATTCACCTGCGTGAGGACCAATAATATGAGCTCCTAAAACTTTATCTGTTTTTTCATCAGCTAGAATTTTAACAAAACCTTCCGCTTCATCAATCGCTTTAGCTCTTGAGTTTGCCATAAATGAAAATTTACCAATTTTATATTTTATATTTGCTTCTTTTAATTGCTCTTCAGTCTTACCTATTGTGGCAACTTCTGGCGTTGTATAAACAACACCTGGAATAATATCATAATTAACATGTCCTGATTGTCCTGCAATATTTTCAGCAACTGCAATACCTTCATCTTCAGCTTTATGTGCTAACATTGGTCCTTCTATTACGTCACCAATTGCATAAATATTATCTATATTTGTTTGAAATTTTTTATCTGTTTTAATTCTTTTTTTTTCATCTAACTCAACGCCAATTGCATCTAAATTTAAGTTATTGGTGTTCGGTTTTCTACCAACAGATATAAGTACGACATCACAATCAAAATTAATTTTTTTTCCATCCTTATCAGATGTTAAAACTTTAGCGCCATTAGTGCTTTTTTGAATTCCTTCAACTTTTGTTTGCATATGAAAATTAATTCCCTGTTTCTTTAAAATTTTCATAAATTCTGTAGATATTTCTCTATCCATGCCAGGTGTAATATTTCCAAGAAATTCAACTACGTGAACTTCAGCACCTAGTCTAGACCAAACAGAACCCATCTCTAATCCTATATATCCCCCACCAACTACAACCATTTTTTTAGGAACAGCCTCTAAAGTTAATGCACCTGTTGAAGAAACAATTATTTTTTCATCAAATTCAATTCCAGGTAATGAAGCCGGAATTGAACCTGTGCTAATTACAGTTTTTTCTGTTTCTATGACAGTTTCTTTTTTTTGGTCGTCTAAAATAGAAATTTTATTTTCTGATTTGAAACTTGCAGTACCCTTAAAATAAGTAACTTTATTTTTCTTAAATAAAAATTCCACACCTTTTGTTAAGACAGTTACTGCTTTATCCTTATTTTTCATCATTTTTTCAAGATTAAGTTTTACTTCACCAACCTCTATCCCAAGTTTAGAAAAGTTTTGCGCTTTATGATAATTCTCTGAAATATTTAATAAATTTTTAGATGGTATACAGCCAACATTTAAACAAGTGCCCCCTAATGACCCCCTAGATTCTATACATGCAGTTTTAAAACCCAATTGCGCTAATCTTATCGCACACACATAACCTCCTGGACCTCCACCTATTACAACTGCTTGAAATTTATCTGACATTTAAATATTTAAAAATAACCTTCTTGGATCTTCTAAGTTTTCTTTAACCATCTTTAAAAATGAAACTGACTCTTTTCCATCAATAATTCTGTGGTCATAAGATAATGCAAGATACATAATAGGTCTAATTTTAATTTCACCATCAACTACCATTGGTCTTTCAACTATATTATGCATTCCTAATACTCCAGATTGTGGCAGATTTAATATTGGAGTAGACAGCATTGAGCCATAAACACCTCCATTACTAATAGTAAAGGTACCACCCTGAAGATCTTCTATAGTTATCTTTCCATCTCTTGCTTTTTCAGAAATAGTTTTAATATTTTTTTCAATATCAGCAAATGATAGTTGATCTGCATCTCTTAATACTGGAACAACCAATCCTTTTTCAGTTCCTACTGCAAAGCTTATATTATAATAATTTTTATAAATAATTTCGTCTCCATCAATTTCAGCATTAACAGATGGAAATGTTTTTAAAGCAGCAACACACGCCTTTACAAAAAAAGACATAAATCCTAATTTAATGCCATACCTACTTTGAAAATCTTCTTGATTTTCTTTTCTCATTTCCATGATGCTGCTCATGTCAACTTCATTAAATGTTGTTAATAAGGCAGCATTCTCTTGAGCTTGTTTTAATCTTTTTGCAATTGTTTGTCTAAGCCTAGACATTTTAATTCGCTCTTCTTGACCATGTTTAATTTTTCTCTCTGATGGTTGTGGGTTTACCCCCATCATACTAATTAAGTCACTTTTTAGTATTCTACCTTCTTTTCCAGAACCTCTAACTTTTTCTAAATCAATTTTATTTTCAATAACAATTTTTCTTACTGCTGGTGAGAGTGTTTCATTATTCTTATTTGAAGAATTAGGTTTGTCTTCTTTAACCTCGTTAGTTAATACTAATGGCTCTTCCTCTGGTTCCTCTGAAATCTTTGGAGTTTCTTTTTTAATTTCTAAATTAACAACGTTATTTTCTTCTTTTTTAGGTTCAATTTTAGTAATTACTTTTTTTTCGGATGCTTGAATTCCATTTTGTCTTATTATGCCAAGCAACGCTCCTACTTCTACGGTTTCTCCATCCTTAGAATTTATTTCTGACAATACTCCATCTATTGGAGATGGAACTTCTAAATTAACCTTATCAGTTTCTAATTCTACAATGGCCTCATCTACCTCAACTGTGTCACCTTCTTTTTTAAGCCACTTAGCAACTGTAGCTTCGGTTATGCTTTCTCCCAAAACTGGTACTAAAATTTTTTCACTCATTTTTATTCAAAAACCTTGTTAATAATTTCTTGTTGTTGTGAAATGTGTCTTTTTGCATATCCTGTTGCAGGGGATGCATCTGGACTTCTTCCTATATAAGAAATTTCTCTATTACTAGCGTTAATAGTTTCTAATGTCCATTGTATATAGTCCCTTACAGAAAACCATGCCCCCATATTTTTAGGCTCTTCCTGGCACCAATAAAATTTAGCATTTTTTGCATACTTTTTAATTTCTTTAACTAAACTTTTAACTGGGAAAGGGTAAAGTTGTTCAACTCTGTACAATACTACGTCGTCTTTCTTTAATTTTTCTCTAGCATCCAATAGATCAAAGTAGACTTTTCCTGAACATAAAATCACTTTTTTAATTTTTGAACTTTCTTTTAACTTTATAAATCCATTTTTCTCATCTAGTGCATGATCCCATAAAATTCTGTGAAAAAATGTATCTTTATCAAAGTCTTCTATATTTGAAACACAATGTTTGTTTCTTAATAAAGATTTTGGAGTCATTACTATTAATGGCTTTCTAAATTCTCTATGCATTTGACGTCTTAAAGCATGAAAGTAGTTTGCTGGTGTCGTACAATTTACTACCTGCATATTATCATTAGCACATAATTGTAAAAACCTTTCTAGTCTTGCTGA
>Ga0209709_10002637_pt1 | contig 15458 bp, 16 predicted proteins | sample ArcticOcean_MG_C_2_FD_187435 | JGI IMG/M metagenome (GOLD analysis project Ga0209709, IMG submission 187435) | Marine microbial communities from western Arctic Ocean - ArcticOcean_MG_CB4_136 (SPAdes) (version 2) | ecosystem: Environmental > Aquatic > Marine > Oceanic | place: Arctic Ocean... | reverse complement strand
ATGATTCTTTGGAAGATGTGGAAAATAGCGAAGAAGAGTATATTCTTTCAGATAAAAGCACCGATGAACTCGACGATGAAGACGATGAAGACGATGAAGACGATGAAGACGATGAAGACGATGAAAACGATGAAGACGATGAAGACGATGAAGATGCTAAAAAAAGAGATATTAAAAGACCTTCAACAAAAGCAATTATTACAAAAAGTAAGTCGACAAATAAACCTAAAATTATTAAAGGTGCAAATATAGAAGCAAAGCGAGACCGATTTACAATTCAAATCATTTCAAAAAAACGGTTAGTAGATGCTCAGCAGTTTGCGGATAAACTCATAAAATCTGGTTATGATGCTTATATACAAAAAGCTTACTTTAGGGAGACTGAGGAAGTTTGGTATAGAGTTAGAATAGGAAGTTATGACAATTATAACTCTGCTCAAGCTGTTGCCAATGTAGTAAGCAAAGACATCAAACTATCTGTTTGGGTAGATTTTGTTAGGGTTGATAATTAATTTCATAATCAAAATTGGGAAATATATTGTTTGAAAAAAAATTAAACTTTAATTATAAGGATATTTTCCTTGCTCCAAGACTAGCACTAAGCCCAAAGAAAATTTGGGTTTTTATTTTAGGTAATTTATATGGCTACATTGCTTATTGGGTTTTAACGTTCCTAGCAATGATACTTTCTGGTATAGGCATTAACGAAGCTTTATACGATTACGGATTATATCCATATTTATCGGGAACCGATTATTCAACTATTTCTTGGTTAATTTACTACGCTGGCATAATATTTTGGGCTCTCACTATTTTAGCGTCAAGTACTGCCGTATCAGCTATTACTATAAGACAGCTTAGGGGAGATAATTTTTTTTCTGCTAATGATGCTTTTGATCAAATATTAAAGAAATGGAAAACAATTTTTTTTATACCTATAACCTTATTATCAATTTTACTAGCGCTGGTTATAATCGGTAGTTTTTTTGCGCTAATCGGTAAAATATCATTCATCGGACCAATACTAGTTGTTATCACCTACCCCTTATTATTTTTGGGATCAATATTTTTGGTTTTCTCTTACTTGGTTTTTATATCTTCATTTTCATTATTTCCTTCATCTATTGGCGCTTATAATGAAGATACGGTTGGTTCCGTGTTTCAAGCATATCAAATCACATTTAACCAGCCTTGGAGATTACTAACCTATAATATTATATTATTACCTCTGGTCATTTTATCAATGAAGTTATTATCCTGGTTCTGTCAACTTGGGTTTAATTTTACAAATTTATTGTTTGAACAGATTATGGGCTCAAGCTATTCAAATATTATGAGCTATGCATTATCAGTTTTAAATCTGGACTTCATCTTAGCTAATGCTCCACTATATGAAATAACTTTCTTGACAAGTTCTTTGAGCCTTCAAAATTTTGTATCAGCATTTGTTAATATTTTGACTAGCTTATTTGCTGAAATTTTTAATATAATTTTATCTTGCCTACCTTTATTAGAATATGGCACTAATGGCGGCTATATATCTTCTATTGAGACTGTGGCTGGTCTTATTTTATCTATTTCTTTTATTTTTTTATATCTATCAGTTTTATCTTATGGTTTTTCTATTGTTTCTGTAGGTCAAACAATCATTTTTATAATTTTTAAAAAATTAAATGATGATGCTGATCTATTATTAGATAATCCTAATATTGTTGGGCCGAACTCAATAAGCATAGATCATTCAAGTGCAGAAATTCTTGATTCGATTAATGAAGAAGAATAAAGAAAATCTACTTGATTGTATCTTGTAATAATTAGTCAAGATAGGTAATTTTAGAGCTGTATGATAGTTTTACGTTCGGATTTATTAACCGGATTTAAAAAAAAGCTTTTTGAAATAGAGTTAAAAACAAAAAACAATAATAATTTAGTTTTAGAAAATAATAAGTTGACATGTGAACTAAGTTCTAAGACCTCTAAGTATGGTTTTAAACTTTCAGGGTTTATTTTTAATAATACTGTTTATTGTTGTGATCGATGCCTCAAAGAATATATTATCAATGATAAGATTAAAACGAATTTTTTTATATCAAATCAAAAAAATGATAAAGTTATAAGTGCTCATGATGTGCTTTATTGGTCTGATGAAGATGATAGAGTCAACTTAAAAGACACATTACTGGAAATATTATTTGTGGAAATTCCGTTCAAAAAGTTATGCTCTAATAGTTGTAAAGGTATTTGCCTAGATTGTGGTTCAGACCTTAATAACAAATCTTGTTCATGCAAAAATTAATTAAGTAAAATTACTCTAGGAGAGAAATTATGGCATTGCCCAAACGAAGACAATCAAAGTCAAGAAGTAAAAAAAGAAGAACACATTATAAATCAGGTTTAGTTTCGACGACCACTTGCGCTCAATGCAATGCTACAAAAATGCCGCACAGAGCTTGCCCAAGTTGTGGATATTATAAAGGCAGACCTGTAATTTCTGCTTCTTAGTTACAAATACATACCCGAATGCGTTTTAATAATATTTCAAATACAAAATATCTGATATAAAAATATTATTTTGAAAGCAACCATCACTTCTACGGCACACTATGTACCAAAAAAAGTTTTAACAAACTCAGAACTTGAAAAATTAGTTGACACTTCAGATGAATGGATACAAAGCCGAGTTGGCATTAAACAAAGACATGTAGTTAGCGAAGGAGAGGCAAGTTCTGATATGTCTACAGAAGTTGCCAAGTCCCTATTACAAAAAAGGGGCATCAGCCCAAATGAAATTGATGTTATAATTGTTGGAACAGTAACACCTGATCACCCAACTCCATCTACCGCAGCAATTGTTCAAAATAATATCAAAGCTGAAAATGCATGGGCTTTTGATTTAAGTGCTGCATGCAGCGGTTTTTTATTTTCATTGGAAACTGGTGCTAGGTTTATTGAATCAGGTAAATATAAATATGTTATGGTTATAGGTGTGGATACTATGACATCTATTTTAGATTTTAAAGATAGAGAGACCTGTATAATCTTTGGTGATGGTGCTGGCGGTGTTATTCTTGAAGCTTCAAAATCAAATGATGGTATTTTAGGGTCTATTTTGAAAACTGATGGTTCAGGAGCTGAAAGCCTAAATGTGTTAGCAGGAGGAAGTAAATTTCCTGCATCAATTGATACAATCAATAAAAGACAACATTTTATAAAACAAGATGGTAAAAAAGTTTTCAAGTTTGCTATTAAAAGAATGGCTGAGGTTTCTACTGATTTGCTTAAGAAAAATGGTTTAAGTGGTACAGATGTGGATCTATTCATTCCCCATCAAGCAAATAAAAGAATAATAGAATTGACAGGCGAACGTTGTGGTATTCCCAAAAATAAAGTAATGATAAATATAGATAAATATGGTAACACAACAGCTGGTACAATACCAATTGCTTTAAATGAAGCGGTAGAAAAGAATCTTATTTCTGATGGAGATTATGTTTTGTTATCCGCATTTGGATCGGGTTTTACATGGGGTAGTATATTAATAAAATGGAATTCTAAGAATTGAAAAAAGGTTGGCTCTTCCCAGGTCAAGCATCTCAAAAAGTTGGGATGGGAAAAGATTTTTATGAACAAACTGAACTTGGGAAAAGATATTTTGATATAGCTAATGATATTTTAGGTGTAAATATTCAGAATATTACTTTTAATGGTCCTGATGAAATGTTAAAAATGACAAAATACACTCAACCTGCAATTTTTATAGTTAGTACAATTATTAGTGCATTACTCATCCAAAAAGGTTATAAACCAGATGGTGTTGCCGGTCACAGTTTAGGAGAATACAGCGCACTAGTAGCAGCTCAAGGAATTGATTTTAGAACAGGGCTAGAGCTAGTCAAAATACGTGCAGAAGGCATGGCTAAGGCTGGTGAGGATAACCCTGGAACTATGGCAGCTATATTAGGCCTTAATATGGTTAGTATTACTAAATTAGTTGAAAAAATAAGCACAGATCAACTTATTGTAGCTGCTAATCATAATACGGAAAATCAAATAGTCGTTTCTGGTACTATAAAGGCAGTTCAAAAATTTACAGAGATTGCTAAAGAGCATGGTGCTAAAATGGCTATCCCCTTAAGCGTTAGTGGAGCCTTTCATTCACCTCTTATGCGACCAGCAAGACAAGAACTTGCCGATAAGCTAGATTCTATTCAAATTTCGAATATTGATATTCCACTTTATTCGAATTTTAATGCAAAACCAACTATGAATGGATCCGAAATAAAAAAATCATTAATCAATCAACTCGAAAATCCAGTTCTTTGGTTCGACTCAATAAATAATATGTCTGATAGCGGATTTTCTCTTTTTACTGAAATCGGTCCTGGAAAAATTCTCAAAGGATTAAATAAAAAAATAAATAAAGATTTAGATACCAAGAATATTGAATTATACGAGGAGTTTATATCATATGAGATTTGACCTCAGCCATAAAATAGCAATAGTTACTGGAGCATCTCAAGGAATTGGAAAAACTATCGCAATTGAAATGGCAAAATCTGGAGCAACTGTATTTTGTTTAGCTCGAAATAAAGAGGCACTTGATGCCACAATTAAAACTATAACAGAAGAAGGTGGTAAGGCTTATGCGTTTTCGTGTGATATATCTAACAATGATGATTTTAAAAATATTAGTCTAAATATTTTTAAAAATTATGGTTCAATAGATATTCTTGTCAATAACGCTGGAATAACCAAAGATAATCTTTTATTGCGGATGTCAGATAATCAATGGGATGACGTATTAAATATTAACTTAAAAGGTCCATTTACTTGCACTCGATCAGTTGTCAAACATATGATGAAGAATAAATTCGGTAGAATTATTAACATAACATCAATCGTTGGCATAACTGGTAATGCTGGACAAGCTAATTATGCAGCATCAAAATCTGGTTTAATAGGCCTAACTAAATCTATAGCAAAAGAATTCGCATCCAGAGGAATAACCGCTAATTGCGTAGCCCCAGGCTGGATTGAAACTTCCATGACAGATCAGTTAAGCACTGAAGTAAAAAATAAATTTTTATCACAGATCCCCATTGGTAAAATTGGGCAATCTAAAGATATAGCAAACACAGTAATTTTTCTAGCTTCTGATGAAGCAGGATATATAACGGGCCAAACCATTACTGTAGATGGTGGAAGAATAATTAACTAAAAAAGGAGAAACCTAATGTCAACATTTGATAAAGTAAAAGAAGTAGTAATTGATAAACTTGGCGTTGATGAAGCAGCAATTACTGAGAAAGCACATTTTGTAAATGATCTTGGAGCAGACTCACTTGATACTGTAGAGTTAATCATGGAGTTTGAAGAAGAGTTTGGAATTGAAATTCCAGATGAAGATGCGGAAAACATTACTACAGTAAATAGCGCTGTTAAATATATTGATGAGCACAAATAATATCATAGGATGAAAATGCAAAAAAAAGTAGTAGTTACAGGTTTAGGTGCCTTAGCCCCAAACGGAAATTCTGTTGAACATTTTTGGTCGGCAATTGAATCTGGTACAAGCGGTATCGCCCCTATTACCTATTTTGATGCATCAAAGCATAGAGTATCAATTGCAGGTGAGCTTAAGGATTTTCGTCCTGAGGAAGTTTTAGATGCCAAAGAAATTCGAAAATTAGATCCGTTTTCAACCTTTGCATTAGTAGCCTCAAACGAAGCAATTAGAACTTCAAATATAGACATTGAAAAAATAGACCTTGATCGAGCCGGTGTAATCATTGGTAGTGGAATTGGAGGGATACAAACATTAGAGCATGAACATGATATCATCAAGAGCAAAGGTGCAAGGAGAGTATCTCCACAATTTGTTGCAAAAATGATACCAAACATTGCGGGCGGTCATGTTTCAATGCGATTTGGATTCCGTGGTCCTAGTCAAACTATTATTTCTGCATGCGCTTCCTCAAATGACGCAATAGGTATTGCATTAAGATTAATTAGATATGGTGATGCCGACGTTATGCTCACGGGAGGCACTGAAGCTAGTATTACACCTTTAACTATAGCAGGATTTGCTAATATGAGAGCACTCTCACAGAACTGTGAAGTCCCTTCTGCCGCTAGTAGACCTTTTGATGCAGATAGAGATGGTTTTGTATTAAGTGAAGGCGCAGGTATGTTAGTCATTGAATCAGAGGAGCATGCTATTAAAAGAGGTGCTCCAATATTAGCAGAAATCGCTGGATACGGTTCTTCGGATGATGCATTCCACATTACACAACCGGCCCCAGAAGGCCTAGGCGCTTTTAAAGCAATGAATAGAGCACTAGAAGATGCTAGTATATCTTCTAGTGATATTGATTACATAAATGCGCATGGAACATCAACTCCTTTTAATGATAAAAATGAATCAAAAGCTATTGGAAATTTATTTAAAGATAGTCTAGAAAAATTAAAAATTAGTTCTACAAAATCTATGACTGGTCATCTACTAGGAGCTGCAGGTGGAATCGAGGCTGTTGCTACAATTAAATCAATAATGAATGAAAGAATAGCTCCAACTATAAATTACAAAAACCAAGATCCTGAATGTACCTTAGATTATACCCCGAATAAATCGGTTGCTCATAAAATTGATGCAGCTTTATCAAATACTTTTGGATTTGGCGGTCATAATGCTGTGTTATGTTTTAGAAAATATCATTGAGCTTATTATCTAAATTAAAAAGTATATTTAAATCAGATGACCATTTATCTCCTGTCGAAAAAAAAATAAACTATCTTTTCCACAATCGTGAATATTTAGTCCAAGCATTTACCCACAGGAGTATTACTCCTAATCCGAGAGGAAACTATGAAAGGTTAGAATTTTTAGGTGATACTGTAATCGACATTATAATTAGTCGAGAATTAATGAGAGAATTTCCTGAAGGTGATGAAGGACTTCTAACCCAAAAAAGAGCATCATTAGTAAGAAAATCATTTTTAGCAAAAATAAGTAAAATGCTTAATCTACTTAACCATATTATTATTGAATCAAGTGTAAATATGGACGTTGAAAAAATAGCTGAAAAACAACAAGCAAATCTTTTCGAAGCTATAGTTGGCGCAATTTATTTAGACGGAGGAATATCACCCTGTAAAAATTTAATTTTAGATACTATATGGGGCCATAGAACTGAGGCATGGAAATCCACTAACTACAAAGGTAAACTAATAGAATATTGCCATATAAAAAACATTGGTAGCCCTTCTTTTAATGTTAAAGATATTTCAGGACCAGATCATTCAAAAACATTTGAAATCGAAGTGAAAATTGATGACAGATGCTTTCCCACTGGCATGGGACTTGATAAGAAATCTACAGAGCAAATAGCTGCAAAAATCGCATTAGAACAACTAAATGCTCCTTTTTAAGATGATTCTAAATCTTTTATCTTATCTCTAATTTTTGCGGCTTTTTCGTATTCCTCTTCATCAACAGCTTTTTTTAATTTAATTTCTAAATCTTCAATTGAATACTTTGGCAGGATACTTTTTTTGTCTGAAACAACCTCATACTTGCTAACACCTGCCTCTTCAATAACCTCTTCAGTAACATAAATTTGCGCATTTAACCTCAACGCAATAGAAATAGCATCGCTTGGCCTAGCATCTATAGTTTTTATACCAAAATTATCGCCACTTAATTTTAAGCTAGCATAGAAAACACCATCATTCAACTTTGAGATATTTACCCCCAGTAATTTTCCATTAACTTTTGTGATTAAATCACAAATCAAATCATGAGTTAATGGCCTTGGCGTATCAACTACTTCTATCGCCAATGCAATGGATTGCGCTTCGAATGAGCCTACCAAAATGGGTAAAAATAGTTCACTACGTTCGTCCTTAAGAAGAACCGCATAACTTCTACTTGATGGATGATATGATATTTTTTCTACTTTTACTGGTATCATTATATTTTTGACAATTTATTTTTTAAGACTTGAATATTTTCTACAGGACTAGGGTCTGTATTATGCAAAATAGCACACCAATAACTTAACCAATCTCCATAATGTATCAATAACAAGAATCGTTCTTTAAAACTTTTTCCCTCTACTTCAATTTTTTCTTGTTTAACTCTAATCTCAGAAAGAATATTCGATATTATGGATTGTCTAGACTTATTTCTTTCATTCATATCCTTATCCATCAACCATAAAACAAAATAATTAGAAAAATATTCTGCATTATTATGCCATCCAACAATTTCATTATGATTCATTTCAGGATAAATATTATGATATGCTAATATTTTACTATTTTCACAAATCTGTCCTTTTAACCTTACAGCAACAGTATCAAGACCATCAGAATCTGCATATATAATAGGTAGCTTATCGTATATTTTATTGGCTAGAGCCCAAACCGGATTTCTATCTACATTCACCGAATATTCAATTCTTTTTAATTTTATTAATTTTGATGCAGAATGAAGCCAAGGTTCAATATCATTTTCAATGATACCAGTTTTTTTCATAATAAGTAATAAAGGTATAAAAGAAAATGCTAATGCTGCTCGAGGTTGTAAACCAGATGGAATAATAATCTTATCGTAACCATATTTTTCACAAAGTTTTTCTAACTCCCCTCCAGTTGTTATGCCTATTACAATAGAATTCGAAGACTTTGCTTTTTCTAATACTGAAAGAGTTTCTTCTGTGTTTCCAGAATATGAAGAGCATATAATTAAAGTAGAACTATCTACCCATGGAGGAATATCATACCCCCGGTTAACAATAAAAGGTATTTTAATGTCTTCTTTGATTAATGAGTTTACGACATCACCGCCTATAGCGGATCCACCCATACCAGCTATGATAACTTTATTTACATTGTTGTAGTCATTTTTAATTTTTATTTCTTCACTAATTTTTAATGCATCAATTATATTTTCAGGAAAATTCCAAATTGATTTAAACATATTATCTTTATCTACTGTATTCATTAAGAGTGGCGTCCTTGAATAATTTTAATAAACCTATAAATTTCACTATTTTGATTAAATCCAAGATTTAATAATGATTTATAAGCAACAGAAAAGTAAGTTGAAGTCAATTCTTCGACCTCATTTATTATATTATTTTTAATTAAAAATCTACGAATTTTTTCTAGGCTAGTACCATCAAATTCATTTACTAATTTTCTCCATTTAATACTATTGATATTATTAGCAATTAATGCAATCACCGTTTTTTTATCTGCAATAATATCACTACCCAAGCTTTTACCAATCACCTTTTGATCTCCAAAAATCTCAAAAATATCATCCTGCAATTGAAATGCGACGCCTAAAGCTTTTCCAACGTTATACAGTTTTTCAATTTTCTCTGATGATTCATTTTGCATGATAGCCGGCAGACATAAACATGCTCCTAATAATGCTCCTGTTTTTTTCTTTACCATATTAATATAGTCATCAAGCTCAACTTTTTCTTGACTTTCAAATTCTTTATCAAATGCTTGCCCTTCACAAATCTCAAGTACCATCTCATTATATTTTTTCAAGAGTTTAATGGAATGATGTTCCATACTAATTAATATTAGCTGGCTAATAGTGAAAACACAGTCTCCAGCTAATATTGCTGATGAAATATCATATTTTTTATGCAGAGTTGGCATATTTCTTCTTGTATCATCAAAATCCATAATATCATCATGAATTAGTGTAAAATTGTGTAATAACTCAATGCCTAAAGAAATCTTCATCAATTCATCAGGATCACTTTTAAAACTTCTTCCAGCTAAATGAACTATGATAGGTCGATACCTTTTTCCCTTACTTTTTAAAGCATATCTTATTGGATCGTAAAGATATTTAGGCGATTCTGGTAAATGAAAAGATTTCAGTGAATGATTAAACTCTTTCCTAATAAACTGAATAATTTGTGATAAATCACTCATTCAATGTGAGCCAGCACTAAGCTCTCCAAATTCTTTTAGCTTAATTAATATAGTCTCTTGAATATGATTCATATTTTCTAGAGTATCACCTTCGAATCTGCAAACAATAACTGGTTGTGTATTTGAAGCTCGAACTAAGCCCCAACCTCCGTCAAACTTAACTCTTACACCATCTACTGTAATACATTCATAATTTTCAATAAAATATTCTTCTGCTTTTTTAGCAATTTCAAATTTTTTCTCATCTGATTCTGCCTCTAAACGTATTTCTGGCGTAGAGAAATATTTAGGAATGGCAGCTTTTAATTCTGATAACTTTTTTTCCGAATTAGATAATAATTGTATCAATCTTCCTGCTACATAAATAGCATCATCATAGCCATAGTAATCATCTGCAAAGAAAATATGGCCACTCATCTCCCCTCCTATTTTGCAATTACTTTCTGCCATTTTATTCTTTATTAGCGAATGTCCAGTTTTCCACATTATTGGCTTTCCACCATATTTGAGAATCATATCTTCTAGCGCTTGTGAGCACTTTACATCAAAAATGACTTCATCTCCAGTTTCAATTATTTCTGATATTAGTATCGCTAGTAATTGATCAGCCCATATAATATCACCAGTCTCATCTACAACACCAAGCCTATCAGCATCTCCATCAAAAGCAATTCCAACATCATACTTTCCAGATTTCATCTCCATTACCAAATCTTTTAAGTTTTCTTCAACTGTTGGATCGGGATGATGATTAGGAAATGTACCATCTGGTTCACAAAAAAGTTCTTTAAGTTCTATACCAAGATCTTTAAATATTGCAGGTGCATTTATAGCTGCTGCTGCATTACCACAATCCATAACAACTTTCATCTTCTTTTCAATTTTAATTTTATTTTTAATCATTCTATTATATTCAGGAAGAAGTTTGTATCTGGTTTCAGAACCTTCACCGCTGTCAAAGTCTAAATTGATAATAAAGTTTTTTATTAATTGAATTTGTTGTCCATAAACCGGCTTTTTGTGTAATGAGAGTTTGAAGCCATTGAATTCAGGTGGATTATGACTACCAGTTATCTGAACAGACGCTGCTACATCTAGTTTGAAAAGACTGTAGTAATTTACTGGAGTAGGAACAATTCCTATATTTATAACATCTACACCTGTTGATAGTGTGCCTTCCTTAAAATAATTAATTAAATCTGGAGTAGTTAGTCTTATGTCGCCACTTATTGCTATTTCTCTACCACCTGAACGTTTAACAAGAGTGCCAAAAGCTTTACCTAGTGCTACAACAACCTCAGGCGGAAAGTCCTCCACAACTTTTCCTCTAATATCATATTCTCTAAAAATATAGTGATTTAAATTCATAGCTTTTAGCTCCTTAAAATTATTTTGTTACTATTTAAATGGGTATAATTATATATATATTATCTAGGAAGAGAATAAAAAATTAAAGCCTAGAAAGTTTTTTTAATAATTTTTTCCAACCAATAGTATCTAACTTTACTTTCATTTTTTTATATCCTATTCCATAATCAGGATCTGTGTTCTCATTCATTGTTTTTATTCTGTATTTACTTAGCTGGGATCTATAATGTTGATAAATCAAATTAGAGCCTAAATTACAGAACCCTTCCCTAATATCTGATCTTAAATCTAGTCTATTCTGAAAAAGATAAACATGAAGTAGCTCATGAGCTAACACAGCTTCAAAAATCTCTTCATGCAAATTTGATAAAATATAGATATGGTATTTTTGATTAATTATCCTACCCGCTAGCGTACTTTCTTCATAGTTAGTATACCCTTGGATATTTCCCAATCTATTTCCTGACATACTTATTAGTTCTTCTCTACTATCTACTAATGTTATTGGTATACCTGTTGGTAGAGTAGCTATCCCAACAGTTTTTAAGATGTCTAGAACATTGTTTAAACTGTTTTTCAATTGGGACTTATTTTTTATTACATCTGTTTTGCAAATATTGCATACAAACCTATTACTATTTATTGAATAGCCCCCTCTCGTTAATGGGTTACAAATGAGTCTATTACAATTATCGCAACTTGGCATTTTATTATCATGATATTCATGATAATAGTTACCCCAGAAATCCTTAATATATTTATCTTCTACTGGCTGATGACAAACATCACATTTTGGTAATATATATTCTATATAACAACTTTCGTGATATTCTTTTCCTTCAAGGATGTTGTAGATACCACTAATTATATCACCACACTCTTTACACCTTTTTTGAATAAACTGCTGAAAACAGCTTTTATGATAATTTTTATCTTTCGATGTATTGTAGGAGCCGTCGATCTTTTTACTACATTGATCACAATAAATTTGAATGTGTTTATTATAACAAGAATGATGATAATTACTACTTTTATGAATTAAGTACTGAGCACTTAGTACTTTATTACATGCTCTGCACGTTTTCTGATTACCAATCAATAATGTAAATACAATTATAAATAAATAAATAAAATGTCTCATAAATAATCTATTCATTAATAACTAAGCTAGTCAAAAATTAAGAATTTAAAAATTTCCTTTAAACTTATCTGTCGGATATTTATTTCTATTTTTAATCATTTTTTGTGCAATAGCTGCGGAAATATCAATATTATTTTTATTCGCAAACGCAATAGCATATATAATGACATCTGCTAACTCATCAATAGCCTCTTGTCTTGATACAACATTAGACATTTTCTGGTCGCATGTCTCAGCGGTCTCCCACTTAAAAATATCCATTAATTCACTCGCTTCAATAGAAAGAGCCATAGATAAATTTTTCGCACTATGAAATTGAGACCATTCTCTTTCATCTACAAATTCTCGAACGACACTTTTTAAAGTATTTACGGTAGTATCTTTATCTATCATTTATATCTCCAATATCTAAAAAAAATATTATTTTTTCATCCAATAGTTTAGTTTAATTACTAAAGCATTTTCTGAACTATTTGTCCATTCTTTATCATTTTCTGAATAATATCTATTCTCATTTATATTGTATACAACAAATATTGTACTCCCTGGGTTGTACTCCCACCTAGCAACAAATGTACCGACTCTATTTTCTACTTTAAAATTTGGATTATCATACATTCCTAAGTAATCAAATGGTTCTAAATCCATGGTTTCCGGAGCTAATAAATTGTTGTAATTATTGTACTTCATATCAACAAAAAAAGGCTGGTAATATCCCTCAAGAGTTAAATCTGGTGAGAATGTCCAGTTTAAACGAAATTGGATTTGCTCAGTGACTTGTTTTGAATTTGAATATATTCGTGATATTTCTCCTCCATTTTCAAGGATGTCAACATACTGCATATACTTAGGTGAAATTTGTTTTTTAAAAACAACTTCAATATTTAAAGGGTCAAGCGGTTTATAAACCACACTAAAATCAGTAGAATATTCTTTTCCTCTACGTTTGGCATTACCGCTACCCACATCAATTGAAAGAATAATTTTTTTCCTTCTATCTGATTTAAGCCAAAATCCATTGAATGTTATTTTTTCTGTGGCATAAACCCAAGCCTGGTCATCTCTGAAAATATCTTCATCGTTGTAAGCAGATTTTTCTAATTCTAACCAAGTTCCAAATCTCCAATAATTTTTTAATAAAGTCCATGTTTCAAATTCTATAAAATCTTCTAAAACGATATTATCTCCGTTCCACTCATTTTTTAATTTTATTTCTATTGAGCTACCTAGGATTGGGCCAAAAGGTTCTTCCTGTCTAAGTTTAACCATCATTCCTGCCCATGCTAAGTTATTTCTTTTTAGATAACCTATATCATTAATATCAAACTTATCATCATACCATCCATGCCAAAACCTAGTTTCCCACCACCTAGGGTTTTTATATCCAACATTAAATCTATAAGCATTACCTTTTTCATTTGTATTTGACCTTACTATTTGTCCGTTAGTAAACAACCTGTTATCAAACAAAGCAATCTTCCAATCTATCCCTGATACATTAGATGAATTAATATTTTTCCTGGTCACATCCGTAGCCATAAACCCAATTCTAGAGAATTTATTTATAATAGATTTTTCAATTCTACCAACAGAATAATTGGTTTGAGGCTCAACTAAAAGACTTTCCATCTTATTATCTGAACTAATTAAATCTGCGTTTTCTTCAGATGTAATAGCATTTATCATTCCATAGTTCCATCCAGACATTGTGGAGCCAATCAATTTAAACGCACCTATAATAGTTGTATTATCTGATAAATTTTCTAGATCACCACTGTCTGGCAAAAAATAGTTTGGAGCTCCTCCAATTCTTCTTGAATGAAATAAATTTAATTTATGTTGAAAAAAGCTAGCACCTTCAGAAAAAAAGGGCCTCTTTTCATCATAGAATGTCTCAAAGGCACTTAGGTTTAAAACTGAAGGGTCAGCCTCTACTTGGCCAAAATCAGGATTAACCGTTGAATTAATTACAGCACTTGAGCTCAAGCCATAGCGTAAATCTAATCCATAATTAAAATTATTTTTTTGTTTGTTAAAGCTTGATAAACCATAAGGTATTATTTCTATCTTTTTTGGTTCAGGAATATCATTTAATCCTATTAAAACACCAAATGAAGACACTATGCCAACATGCGATTTTTGCCGGCCTGGCCAAAGAACTTCTTCTTGCGTTTTATGAATGTGTCTATTAAATGATATTCCCCAAATCATATCTTTTTTATTATCATATTGAAAAACAGAAAATGGGACTTTCACCTCCGCAACCCAACCACTGCCATTTTTCGAAACAGAAGCATCCCAAACAGCGTTCCAACTACGGTCGTAATCCTCTTGCCCAGAAACATTTACGTCAATTTTTACTCCAGCAGCATTTACGCCAAACCACTTGCCATTATAATCATCGTTCTTTGAGTCGATTGCAAAACCTACAAAATCTGCTGCATTATTAAAACCATCCATGTATGCATCTCGCCTAGTTAATGGCGCTCTGATTTTATTAGGCTGTGAGTCAAAGTTTTCAAAAGATAAATAAAGCGCATTGTCATCAAACAATATTTTAACAACAGTGTTTTCTGAAGCTTGTGCAAACTCTATAGGTTCGATTTGAAGAAAATCTTCTATAGGAATAGCATTTCCCCATGACTGGTCACTTAAAATGCCATCTATTTTTGGTGGCGACTCGCAACGAGTAGCAAACGCTACTTTATATCTAAGTGAATCAGGATTAAAATTAATTAATGATTTATTATTGCCGTAAGCACCTAGAAAGAAACCAAGGAAGACGAAAAAAAATTTATTGTAAATCATGCAGCTATAATAATTTTTTAAATGGTTGTGGATTTATTTAAATAGTTTTTGTTTTTAATTTGATGGTGATTCTAGATATTTTTTTTTCTTAAAACATAATAGAATCTGGCTTTTAATTTAAAGAACTATAACATCATAAATTTGATAGAATTTACTAAGCATAATTATTAATAGCCTTAAT
>Ga0209709_10002633_pt1 | contig 15471 bp, 18 predicted proteins | sample ArcticOcean_MG_C_2_FD_187435 | JGI IMG/M metagenome (GOLD analysis project Ga0209709, IMG submission 187435) | Marine microbial communities from western Arctic Ocean - ArcticOcean_MG_CB4_136 (SPAdes) (version 2) | ecosystem: Environmental > Aquatic > Marine > Oceanic | place: Arctic Ocean... | reverse complement strand
TAATAGAAAAAACTCTTTTCCAGGAGAGGTAATATCTGACTTTCTTCAAGAACATAAAAACTATTTTCCAAAACTAGAAGAGTTTGCAAATAAAGTTTTTGATAAAATTCAAAAAAATAATAGAACCCGATATATTGCTTTATGTGAATATTTAGATAAAGAATACTCAATTACAGTAAAAGATATTTTACCAGAAGAGGGAAAGCCTTTCTCTAAAATTTATAATAAAAATAAAAAAGAACTTTTATTAAGTGATTATAGTTCTTTAGAAACAAAAAAACTTCATGCTGCTGCGCAAATTGCCCAAGAAGGGGCAATGAAAGAGATTGATGATTATTTATCTGAATTTGCTTTTCCATCGGAAGAGTCAAAAAAATTAACTAAAGTTGCTTTATTAAATTACTGCGGTGCTGCTATCTTAATGCCCTACAGGCCATTTCATTCTGAATGTAAAAAATTAAAATATGATTTAGAGCTTTTACAAAATACTTTTGCAACATCATTTGAACAGGTTGCACATAGAGTAACATGTCTTCAAGATCCAAAGTTACTTGGAATTCCTTTTCACATGCTAAGAGTTGATATGGCTGGGAATATTTCAAAAAGATTTTCTTTATCAGGAATTGAAATACCAAGGTATGGTGGTGCGTGCCCTAGATGGAATGTTTATTCTGCCTTTACAAGGCCTGGTGTAATTCAGGCAGCTGTCAGTAAAATGACTAATGGTGAAAAATATGTTTGTATTGCAAGAACAGTTGAAAAAGGTGTTGGAAGATTTGGTCGTTCAAAAAGTATACTATCCATTGGACTTGGTTGTGATGCAAAATATGCAAAAGATTTTGTATACACAGAAAACATTAACGTTAGTGATAAAACAACAGAAATTCCTATCGGCGTATCCTGCAGAACATGCGATAGGTTAGATTGTCCACAAAGAGCCTTCCCGCCATTACACAAAAAGTTTGATGTTGATATTAATTCTAGAGGTGTCTCGGTTTATGTTAATGATAAATCTAGTTAATTAAGACTTCCAGTCACCAATTTTACTGAACAAAAAGTTCCTAAAAGCAGTAATTCTTGCAGTATTTTTAAGAGATTGTGGATACACAAAGTGTGCTTCAGTTATTGGTCCTTCTGAATTTGGAAGTACTTTTATAACATTATTTGAATTTGAGACTAAATATTCAGGGAGTGCCGCTAGACCTACACCAGCTTCTACAGCTAAAAGTAAACCCATTACACTATTTACTTTCATTATTGGTTTTCTTTTTTTGCCATTTTTTATACCTAGTTTTAATGCCCAATCCGGATCATATACCGGTGATGGTGCTCCTTTTCCAAATGAAATAAATTTATGTTTGTTTAAATCATTAATAGATTTAGGCATTCCATTTTTTTCCAAGTATTTATTAGAGCCATAAATATAATATTTAATATCTACTAATTTTTTTTGAATATAATTAAGTTGCTTAGGTCTTCTCATAAAAATTCCTAAATCAGCCTGTCTTGTGCTTAAATCTAATTCTTTATCATCAAAAATTAGCTCTATTTCAATTTCAGGATTTAACGTCATAAACTCCTGAATTCGAGGTGTTAACCAGTGAGTTCCAAAACTTCTAACAGTCGTAATCGTAAGTTTTCCTGTTGGTTTATTTTTTTGATCTCCTAATGACGTTTCAACTTCTTTAAGCTTGGTAATAACATCACGTGCTGTTTTAAAAACATATTCACCATGTTCTGTTAATGTAAGTCCTCTTGCATGTCGTTCAAAAAGTTGAACCTTTAAATCATTTTCTAATGATTGAATTTGTCTGCTAATTGCTGATTGACTTAAATTTAGGTTAACTGTCGCATTAGTAAAGCTCCCCGCTTCTGCTACAGCGTGAAATATTTTTAATTTATCCCAATCCATCTATTTATTTAAATCTACTAATACTCTTCCTGAAATTTCACCTTTTAGAATTTTTGGATATGTTTCTAGTAATTCTTCTAAGCTTACGGTTAAGATTGATTTTTCAAGGACTTCAAAATCAACAAGTTTGGCAGCTTCTGCCCAAATAAATTCTCTTCTTTTGATACTACAATTTGCAGAGTCCATTCCCCAAACTTTAATTCCTCTAAGCATAAATGGTAATAAATTTGTATTTAATTCATTACTATTTGTATTTCCACAAACGGCTATAATTCCATTTGATCTAGTTTGAGCTATTGCATTAGCTAAAATTTTTCCCCCTACTGTATCAACAACACCATCCCACAACCCTTTATCAATAGGTCTTGGGTCTTTGTCAAAATCAGCTCTATTAACAACGTTTTTTGCTCCTAAAGATTTTAAATAATCTGTTTTGGAATCCTTTCCTGTAACAGCTGTTACATTGTACCCTAATTTAGTAAGAGCCATTACCGCTACACTTCCAACTCCTCCTGTAGCACCAGTAACCAACACATCATTTACTTTGTCACCTAATAAAATTTCTTCTCTTGCTTGGATTGCAAATGCACTCATTAAAGATGTAAAGCCAGCAGTTCCTAGCATCATGCTTTGTTTACTTGTTAAATTTGAGGGTCTCTTAACTAAAAAATCAGCATTAACTTTTGCTACTTGAGAGTACCCACCAAAAAAAGCTTCTCCTACTCTCCATCCAGTTAAAATTATTTCATCACCACTTTTAAATTTTGGATTTTCACTTTCAAGAACTGTTCCTGAAAAATCTATACCTGGAATATGAGGAAACTCTTTAACAAGACGTCCACCATTTTTTAAAATCATTCCATCTTTAAAATTTAAATCTGAATAATCTACTTTAACAGTAACATCTCCATGCTTTAAAAAACTTTTATCAATTGATTTAACTTCTCTTGTAAAATTCTCACCTTCTTGATTTATTATTATTGCTTTAAAATTTTCTGACATGATTTTTCCTCCCTAGGAAGTTTACTTACTAATGAATCTTAAGTATCTGTTTTGAATGCTTGGGTCTTCTTTGAATTGACCCAAGAAATAATTTGTAACTGTTGTTGCGTTTTCTTTTTTAATGCCTCTCATCGTCATGCATTGGTGTGCTGCATCGATTGTAACCGCAACTCCTTTCGCATCTAATGAAGTCATTAAAGCTTGAGCAACTTGCATTGTTAATCTCTCCTGTGTTTGTAATCTTTTTGAAAAAACCTCTACTACTCTTGCAAGTTTACTTAAACCAACAACTCTTTCATTTGGAATATATGCAACATGTGCTGTTCCAACTATAGGTGCCATATGATGCTCACAATGACTTGAAACCGAAATATTTTTTTCAACAACCATGTCATCATAGCCTTCAACATCACCAAAAGTTTTCTCTAAAATTTTTTCAGCATCTTCTGTGTACCCACCAAAATATTCTTTAAATGCTTTAACAACTCTTTTAGGAGTTTCTAATAATCCTTCTCTAGTAGGATCTTCACCTATCCAAGTTAAAATAGTTTTGAATGCCTCTTCAGCTTCTTTGTCAGAAACCTTATTAGAATCTAAAATTTTATTATCTGTCTCTTTAACTAATTTCATAAGGCGACTTTATACAGTAAATCATTGTTTTTAAAATATTTAATATATCGACCAATATGCTACATAATCACCTAGATATGTTTAAAAAAAGAGAAAAAATACTTGAAATTGAAGAGGGAAAGCTCCTTTCACCAAAATTTGACAATGATGGGTTAATTCCAGTTATTACGATGTGCTCCAAAACTAAAGATATTCTAATGCATGGCTATATGAATGTTGAAGCTCTCAAAAAAACCATAGAAACTAAAGAAGCTCATTATTTTAGTAGATCTAGACAGCAAATTTGGCACAAGGGTAAAACGAGTGGCTATACTCAAAAAGTTTTAGAAATAAGAATTGATGATGATCAAGATTCAGTTTGGTTAACTGTTGATATTGGAGATGGTTCTAGCTGTCATGTTGGTTATAGATCGTGCTTTTATAGATCAATTCCATTAGGTCCAATCGAAAATGGTAGAGAAATTGAAATGAAATTTGAAGAGAAAGAAAAATCTTTTGACCCTGAAGTTGTTTACAAAGGTCAACCTAATCCAACAAAAATTTAAATGACTGATAAACAAAAAAATGTTCTAGGTGAAGATCTAGAAGAATGTTCTAATGATCCATTAACAGGATGGCATAGGGATGGCTGTTGTAGTACCGATGAAAATGATCACGGCGTTCATACAGTTTGTTCAAAAGTTACAACAGAGTTTTTAGAATGGGCTAAAGAAGCTGGGAATGATTTAATTACACCTCATCCTGAATTTGGTTTTCAAGGTCTAAAAGATGGTGATGGTTGGTGTGTTTGTGCTAGCTGGTATGCACGAGCAGTAGAAGCAAATAAAGCTTGTCCTGTTTATATAAAAAGAACACATGAAAAAACTTTAAAGTTTGTATCAATGGAAGCTTTAAAAAAACACGCAATAGATCTATCATAAATATTTTACAATTATAAGTTTTTTTATAATTTAATATTATCTTGTAAACTTTATTATCATATATAAATTACTATATAATTTTATAAGAAATTATAAATATGGAAATTGTAACTAAAATTGCACCTATTGCTTTAGCATTAATGATGCTTGGACTTGGGACGAGTTTAACAATCAATGATTTTACAAGAGTAATTAAAAATCCAAAAGATTTTCTTGTTGGTTTAATTTGCCAATTAGTTTTACTACCCATCGTAGCATTTGCTTTAATTAAATTATTAAATACTCCAGCTGAATTAGCTGTGGGTGTTATGATAATTGCAGCAGCACCAGGTGGTGTTACATCGAATATATATACTAAGTTTGCAAATGGAGATGTTGCTTTATCAATTTCTTTAACTGCAATTATTAGTTTAATTAGTATTATTACAGTTCCATTTATAGTTTTTAAATCAGCAGAAATTTTAGAAGTTTCATTTATCTCAAAAGATATATCAGTGATTGGAATATCAATTAAAATGTTTTTTGTTGTAACTGTCCCTGTAATTATAGGAATGGTTATAAGGAGGTTTTTTAATGATTATATAGTCTTAAAAAGTAATTTAATAAGCAAAGCTTCAGTTATTTTTTTTATTATTATCTTGTTTGGAATTTATATTTCTGAGTGGAACAATATCATTCAATTTTTAACTTCGGCTGGTTTAATAGTAACGACTCTCAATATTACCATGATGATTATTGGATATTATGCTGCAAAAATGTTTGCCACAGGAATTGCACAACAAAGATGTATTGCGCTTGAATGCGGTTTACAAAATGGAACTTTAGCAGTTTTTATAGCTACTCAATTAGGATTTGAAATTGGGGCTTTAAGTCCACTTATTATACCAACTGCTGCTTATGGCTTGGTGATGTTTGTTACATCGCTAATATTTTTATTTGTTGTTAAGAAAAATACTTAATTTAAAATCTCTAAGAAGTTAAATACTTCCTAGCTCCAAAGGGAACCTTTTCATATTTTTCCTTAAGTTCTAGCTGCTCAGTTACAAATAAATTAAAAATTCTTGATGTAAATTCAGCTAAATTAGCGAAATTAATTTTTTGTATTGTGTAAAGTTTTTTACGATGCTCGATTGCCATAGTATAATGTTTTTTATTATTAATTTTTAAATACTTTTTTTTAATCAAAATATTCAATTTTCTAATAACAGTAGCTCTTGGAATTCCCGTAATATCTGAAATTGACATAGCATTTATTCCATTCTTTTCATTAATAAACAATTTTTCTATATACTTAACTCTATTAACTTTAATATTAGCCTCTTTTTTACTATTGAGTTTTTGGTTTACAAGACAAGCAGCCCAAATATGAAAAATTTCAATATCTTTAAAAAAAAATTTCCAATTTAATAGCATCGGTATCTGCACATCGTAGTAAAGTTTCCAAATAAAAGAAAAATTTTTTTGAATAAAAACTAGAATTCTATTTGTATCCATTCCTTCAGTTAAAATTTTTTCATCATACAGAATGTGTGATAGATTTGATAAAAAACGTGAGACTCTAATTATAGATTTATCTGGTCTTACAAAAGGAAATAAAGATTTATCTAAAATAATTTTTTTACCTGTCTTATTGATTGCGCCTGATTTCACTAATTCATTAATTTTTCTTCTGGCACTTTCTTTGGGTATATTGAGGGCTTTAGAGATTTCCATTACATTGAATGTGTCGATCTCTATTGATTCTTTTTCAAAAAATTCAGCAAAGGTCAGCTTAATAAAGTTTTTTGAGTAAAAAATGAACGTCTTATTAATCAGATAAATAACTATCAAAAATTTATCATGATCTTTATAAACTTCATAAACACCATTAATCCATTCTAGTTGATGATTAGACCAAAGTGGACTTATCACCTGGTAATTTTTTTCAAAAATTTCTATCAGTTCTTGTTTACGAATTTGATTGGATACTAGTGTGTCCATAATTATTCCAATATAACTTTTAAAACCCAGAATGAACATCTTTTTATAATACTTAGACCCAAAATGGGCTTTACATACATTGTTTGCGTAATGTTTTAATGTTTTATTAGAGTCATGAGTGCAGAAAAAAATTTAGACATTGAGGTAAATAATCTTCCCCGATTGGAGATTCCTCAAAAATGTGAGGAAGTAATATCAGGACGTGTTGATATAAATATTCTTTTAGATAGAGCAAGAAAAGTAAAAGAAAAAGAAACTATAACAAATTTAGCTTTTGTAGGGTTGACACTTTCTTTAATTTTTATTGTTGGAATTCTTTTATCTCTTTAAAGAAAAAATTTTCAACTACATATTTCCATACTTAGGCCCACCACTTCCTTCGGGTGTAACCCACGTAATATTTTGAGAAGGCTCTTTGATATCACAAGTTTTACAATGAATACAATTTTGTGAATTAATGACAAATTTATTTATACCATTTTCATTTTGAATCTCGTAAACGCCTGCTGGACAATATCTTTGTGCTGGTTCATCAAATTTTTCTAAAGTGTAATTTATAGGTAAGTTTGGATCTTTGAGCTGCAAATGCACAGGCTGATTGTCGGTATGATTAGTTCCTGTTAAATAAACTGAACTTGTTTTGTCAAATGTGATCACATTATCAGGTTTGGGATAATTAATTTTTGGCATTTCACTTGCTGGTTTTAAAGTTTCATGATCAGCATGTTTGTGTCTTAAGGTAAAAGGTAATTTTCCTCTAAATAAAATTTGATCAATCCCAGTAAATATTATTCCAAGAATTAGACCCCAGCTAAAGCTAGGTTTAACATTTCGAGCAGCATGTAATTCTTCATAAACCCAACTTTTTTTGAATTTATCTTCGTAAATGGATAAATCTTTATTTTCTTTTATGTTTTCAAATATTGTTTCAGCTGCAATCATTCCACTTTTCATTGCAGTATGTGATCCTTTGATTTTAGGCATGTTTAATGTTCCTGCATCACAACCTATTAATAATGCACCAGGCATAAACATTTTTGGCAAACTTTGAAGTCCGCCTTCAATTAAAGCTCTCGCCCCATAAGAAATACGTTTTCCACCTTCAATTATTCTTTTAATTGCTGGATGAGTTTTAAATCTTTGAAATTCATCAAAAGGTGAAAGATTTGGGTTTTTATAATCAAGACCAATAACATATCCTAAAAAAACTTGTTTATTTTCTGCGTGATACACAAAACTTCCACCATAAGTATTATTGTCTAATGGCCAACCCGCAGTATGCATTACCATTCCTTCTTCATGATTTTGTTCACTGATTTCCCAAATTTCTTTAAATCCAATTCCGTATTGCTGAGGGTCTTTACCTTCTGATAAATTAAATTTTTCAATTAACTCTTTTCCAAGATGTCCTCTACAACCTTCTGCAAAAACTGTAACTTTTCCTAAAAGTTCTATACCGGGTTCAAAGCTATCTTTTTTATTTCCATCTTTATCAACACCCATATCTTGAGTTGCAACACCTTTAACCGAGCCATCTTCATTATATAAAATCTCGCTTGCAGGAAATCCTGGAAATATTTCAACACCCGAAGCTTCTGCTTGTTCCGCTAACCATCTACATAAATTTGCTAAACTTATTATATAATTGTTATGATTTTGTTGAACCGATGGTAGTAGCCACGTAGGCCAACTTAATGATTTCGATTTACCTAAAAATAAGAATTTCTCTTTAGAAACCTTAGTTTTAACTGGTGAATTAAGCTCTTTCCAATTAGGTAAAAGTTCATCTAAAGCCTTAGTTTCAAACACGTTTCCACTTAAAATATGAGCTCCAATTTCTGAAGCTTTTTCAAGTAAACAAATATTTAATTCTGGATCTAATTGTTTTAGTTTAATAGCAGTCGATAGTCCTGAAGGACCACCACCAACAATTACAACATCGTATTCCATTGCTTCTCTAGGCATATGCTAAATTTTTACAGTATTGGTTATTTTTGTATAGTGTTTAATTTGTTTAATTCTTCTAAGAATTGTGGGAGTGCTTCAAACAAGTCAGCCTCTAAACCGTAATCTGCAACGCTAAAAATTGGTGCCTCACCATCTTTATTTATTGCAACAATGATTTTGCTTTCTTTCATTCCAGCCAAATGTTGAATTGCTCCAGATATTCCAACTGCAATATATAAATCAGGTACTACAACTTTACCTGTTTGCCCCACTTGGTATTCGTTACTTATATATCCAGCATCGACTGCAGCACGTGACGCACCTATCGCTGCATTTAACTTGTCAGCTATATCGGTAATTAATTTAAAATTTTCTCCACTTTGCATACCTCTACCACCTGAAATCACAATTCTTGCAGTTCCAAGTTCAGGTCTATCAGATTTAACTTCTTCTCTTTTAATAAATTTAGATAATGTAAACTCTTCTACGGCATCCATTTTTTCAATTGGGGCTGATCCACCTGAGGTTTCACAAGGCTCAAATGAAGTCGGTCTAATTGTTACACATTTTTTTGCATCAGTACTTTTAACAGTTGCAAATGCATTACCTGCATAAATAGGTCTTAAGAATGTATCTGAAGATATTACTTTAATAATATCACTAACTTGTGATGTATCTAAAAGAGCAGCTATTCTTGGCATTAAATTTTTACCAAATGTATTTGCCGAACTAATTACATGAGAATAATTTTCAGAAACTTTAACAATTAGTGGTGCAAAGTTTTCAGGAAGAAAATTTTCATAATGAGCAGCTTCAACTTGTATCACTTTTTTAACCAAAGGTATTTCAGATAAAGATTTTACTACATCTGAACAATTACTTCCTATTAGTAATGCATGGACATCTCCATCAATTTGCGATGCAGCAGTAATAGCATTAAGGGTAAAAGTTCTTAGTTCTTTATTGTTATGTTCTGCAATTAATAAAACTGACATTATATAACTTTCGCTTCATTTTTAAGTTTTTGAACTAATTCAGCTACACTAGATACTTTAATTCCAGCTTTTCTTTTTGGCGGTTCTTCTACTTTTATTAACTGCACTCGTGGTGCTACATCAACACCTAAGTCTGCAGCAGTAAATTCTTCAATTGGTTTTTTCTTAGCTTTCATTATGTTTGGTAATGAAGCATACCGTGGTTCATTTAATCTTAAGTCACATGTTACAATTGCAGGGAGATTAACTTCAATAGTCTCTAAACCTTCATCGATCTCTCTAACAACTTCTAATTTATTATCTTTAATATCAATTTTTGAAGCAAACGTTGCTTGAGGCCAATTTAATAATGCACTCAACATTTGCCCTGTTTGATTGCAATCATCATCAATAGCTTGTTTACCCATAAAAACTAAATCTGGTTTTTCCTTATCCACAATTTTTTGTAAAATTTTTGCAACAGCTAAAGGTTCTATAATTCCATCAGCTTTAACATGAATTCCTCTATCAGCACCAACAGCTAAGGCTTTCCTAACTGTTTCTTGGGCCTTGCCCTCTCCAACTGTTACTGCAACGACTTCTGTTTCTGCAACTGCTTCTTTAATTTTTACAGCTTCTTCAATAGCATTATCGTCAGGTGGATTGGTTGACATTTTAACATTATCAGTAACAATACCTGTGCCATCTTCTTTAACCCTGATTTGAACGTTGTAATCAATAACTCTTTTTACGGCGACTAATATTTTCATTATGCTCTTAGTAAATTATTTTCAGGATCGTAAGGACTTTCCTCTAAAATAGTACAATCGTACATTTTACCAAGAATATCAATTTTCAATTTTTGACCAGTTGTCGCAATTTCTGGCTTAACCATTCCTAACGCTATTGATTTTCCCAACCTAAAACCAAAATCACCCCCTGTAGCTCTACCAACAACTTTTCCATTATCGTAAATTGGGTTATTTCCTAGGACATCAGCATCTTCCACATTGTGAATTTCTAAGGTTACTAATTTGTTTGAGAAACCTTTTTCCCTCCATTTGTTTAAAGCTTCAAGTCCAATAAAGTTACCTTTGTTAGGATGAATAAATCTATCCAAACCAGATTCGTAAGGTGAGTATTCAATTGATAATTCTGTTCCAACAAGTTTGTAAGATTTTTCAAGTCTCAAACTGTTCATTGCTCTAATACCATAAGGCTTAAGACCCAAATCTTTTCCCGCTTCCATCAATCTATCAAAGATATGATTTTGGTATTCAATTGGATGATGAAGTTCCCAACCTAATTCTCCAACAAAATTCACTCTCATTGCATTAACTGGTGCGTTTCCAATATCAACATTTTTTGCACTTAGCCATTTGAAATTTTCTTTTGAAAAGTCATCTCTTGATACCCTTGTCATTAACTCTCTAGCTTTGGGACCAGATACAACTAGTACACCCATACTGTTAGTTAAGTTTTCAAATTGAACACTACCATCGGTTGGTATCCATTTTTGAATCCAGTCATGATCTAATCTTTGGTTTGCTCCTGCAGAAACTAAATAGTAACTACCTTCCGCTTCTTTCATAATTGTAAATTCTGAATGCACTCCACCCTTAGTATTAAGAGCATGACACAGACCTATTCGTCCAATTTTCTTAGGAAGTTTATTCGCAACTAAATAGTCTAAAAATTCTTCAGCCCCAGTACCTTTAACTCTACATTTTGCAAATGCAGTCATATCTAAAAGACCAACATTTTCTTTTACATTTTTACATTCTTCTTTAATTGCTTTAAACCATTTAGATCTTCTAAATGACCAATCATCTTTTTGCTCCATTCCATCAATTGCAAAGAAATTAGGTCTTTCCCATCCAAATTTTTGGCCAAATACCGCTCCTAATTCTTTCATTCTGTCATAACAAGGTGATGTTCTTAATTCTCTAGCAGCACCTCTCTCTTCGTCAGGATAATGAACTTTAAATACATGATTATAAGCTTCTTCATTTTTTTCTTTTAAATATGATTTTGTTGCATAGTCACCAAATCTTCTTGGTTCAACTCCAAGCATATCTATAGTTGGCTCGCCATCCACAATCCATTCCGCAAGTTGCCATCCAGCTCCACCTGCTGCAGTAATTCCAAAACTATGTCCTTCATTGATCCAAAAATTTTTTAATCCCCAGGCTGGTCCAACGATTGGGTTTCCATCTGGTGTATAACAAATTGCACCATTATAAACTTTTTTAACTCCTACTTCTCCAAAAGCTGGGACACGATGAATAGCTCCCTCTATGTGTGGCTCTAGTCTATCTAAATCCTCTTGAAATAATTCATATTCTGAATCTTTTGATGGACCATCAACATAACAAGCTGGTGCACCATCTTCATATGGTCCTAATATTAATCCACCCGCTTCTTCTCTCATATACCATCTGCTATCACTATCTCTTAAAACTCCCATTTCTGGTAAGCCTTCTTTTTTTCTTTTTAAAATATCCGGATGTGGTTCTGTTACAATGTATTGATGTTCAACTGGTATCACAGGAATATCTAATCCAACCATTTTTCCAGTTTGTCTAGCAAAGTTTCCTGAGCATGAAATTACGTGTTCACACTCAATTGCACCTTTATCTGTTTCAACAATCCAGCCATCTTTAGCTTGTTTCATGCCAACTACAGCTGTGTTTCTATAAATTTCTGCACCCAAATTTCTTGCACCAGTAGCCATCGCTTGTGTTAAATCAGCAGGCTGAATATATCCATCTTCTGGGTGCTGGATTGCTCCAAGTAAATCATCTGTACGACATAGAGGCCAAATTTCTTTAACTTGATCTGGAGTTAAAAATTTTACATCAACACCAATTGTTTGCGCAACACCTGCATACTGGTGATACTCATCCATTCTATCTTTAGTGCTTGCTAAACGAATATTTGATACGACACTGAAACCAACATTTTGTCCTGTCTCTTCTTCTAATTTTTTATAAAGATCAACTGCATATTTATGAAGCTGTCCTACTGAATAGCTCATATTAAATAATGGAAGTAAGCCTGCAGCATGCCAAGTAGATCCTGATGTTAATTCTTTTCTTTCAATTAGAACAACATCAGTCCAACCCTTTTTAGCTAAGTGATAAAGGGCGCTAACCCCAACAACACCTCCACCAACTACTACAACTTTTGTTTTAGATTTCATTAAAGCGATTCCTACTAAATTTTTAATACGAACGAAACAAAATTCTATTGTCTTTTAAATTAGATGGAAGATCCTAAGGGCATGGGAGCCGACACCATAGTGGTTAACCAACAGTCTTTTAATGGGCTCTCTTCATTGTATTTTTCAACCTGCCATTTAAATTTGTAATATAATTTATCTTCTCCAAGAACTCTAACTTCAAATAAAACGGCTGAATCTGTGAGGTTTTCTTGAATAATTTCGTGATCCAAATGATCTAGAAGGATATTATACGACTTACCCTTTAGCATGATCTTAAACCTATCTAGCGGTCCTGTATTTTTTTTATTGTTGGGGTGGGCAAACTCCCAAGTTTGTTCAATTCCATTATCTATGCTTGGTGAATTATTTTTTTGTAAGCTTGTAAGTTGAATTTTAACAACTTGGTAAGGTTCAATATTCTTATTAGGCTTAATTAAATCAGCCTGAGAAATAGAGAAGCTTAAGAAATAAATTAATATAAATTTATATATTATTTGCTGTTTTTTTAACGTCTTCAAGAAACTCTTTTCTTTTTTCATAACTGACAAACGGTACAGCAAAGTATCTTCTGTATACAATATTATAAATGCCACACATGTGAAAAACACCTCTCTTCAGTCTTCTTATCGGTAAATTTAAAAAGAAAGTTGTAATTGCTAATCTTGGAGATCCATAAGTACAAAAAATTATAGCTTTTTTATCTTTTAAGTTTCCCATTGGATAGCCGTAATTTCCAACTAGTTTTTTAAATGTAAAAGCCCAAGGTGGAGATAAAACTTTATCTATCCATCCCTCTACAATAGCTGGCATTCTAAAATTCCAAATAGGTGCAATTAAAACAATCGTATCACATTGTTCAATTCGTCTACGATGATCTAAGACATCTTCACCAGCATGTTCACCAGCAAAAACAGGATCAAATTTTTCTTTATATAAATCTACACAATCAACAGTATTTCCATTTTCTTCAGCTGTTTTTATAAATGTGTCTCTAATAGCCGCGTTAAATGACTTTTCATTATAGTGCCCATATAAAAGAAATATTTTTTTCATTTGTGTATTTTTAAACTAGTTCTATAAGAAAGCCATGAAAAATTTTTACGTAATTGAAGGTGAACACACAAACCCTAATCAGATTGAAACAATATTAAAAAATACTGAAAAAAAATATGGCCCTTTTGAAGAGCAAGAAGCTAATCAAATTGCAAAGAGGCTAATTCAAAAAAATATTGATGATTTCTATCATCGAGCTTGGGTAGTCGGTTCTGAAAATTTAACTAAATAAAACCCAACAAACATTGCAACTACAAAGACAGCTGAATTAATATTTAATAAAGTTAAAGATGCTATCGCAGGCCCGGGACATAAACCTGCCAAGCCCCATCCCGATCCAAAAAGTGAAGAGCCAATAATTAACTTTTTATTTATCTCTTTATTGGTTGTGTAATTAAAGCTTTTAACAAAAATAGGTTTTTTATTATTTTTAAATAAGTGAAAAAATGGAGAAGATATAATTAGGGCTCCAACCATCACAAATGCTAAAGATGGGTCCCAATCTCCAAATATATTTAAGAAACCTAAAACTTTAGCAGGATCAATCATTTGAGAAACGGTAAGACCAATTCCAAAAATTATTCCACAAACTAAAGATATAATTTTACTCATACTAAACTTTTTACCAAAACAGTTAAAATTCCAACAATCATGAAGGTTATTGTTGCAATAACTGATCTTAAAGAAAATCTGCCCATTCCACTAATTCCATGACCACTAGTACACCCTCCACCAATTCTAGTGCCAACACCAACTAACAAACCTGCTACAGATAATAAAAAAAATGAATTTGAAATTGAAATATTAATTTCTTGAGATGTAAAAAATTTATATAGAATAGGGCCAATTATTAACCCCACTATAAATAAAAAATTATCAAATCTATTATTTTTGGAAGTTAAAAAATTACTAGCAATTCCACTTATTCCAATTAATCGACCATTAAAGACAAAGAACAGAACTACAGCCAATCCAATTAATGCACCCCCTAGAAATGCTGGCACAGGAGTAAAATTTACTATATTCATTTAATTTTGTAAGACAGGAAAAGCTGGATTTATATTTAAAAAAAGCTTTTGATATTCCATTTTAGTGCATCTATTTTCTATATATTCAATATTCTTACTTTCTACTAACTCTTTAGCTTCTACACTTCTTATTCCTAACTGTAGCCAAAGAACTTTAGCACCAATTTTAACACTATCCTCTGCAAACTTAAGTGCTTCCGCTGAAGGTCTAAATACATCCACAATATCTATTGGTATTTTAATATCTTCAAGTTTTTCATAAACTTCTTTACCTAATATCTTTTGTCCTTTTGCGTTTGGGTTAACAGGGATAACTTTAAAGCCATATTCTTGCATATATTTCATAACAATAGTTGAAGGTTTTTTGTTGTCCTTACTAACACCCACCATTGCAATTGTTTTATATTTTGAAAGAATTTCTTTTATTTTGTTGTTCACTACTTGTGTTTCCACTTAGGTCTTCTTTTTTCTAAAAATGCAGATATTCCTTCTTTAGCATCCATAGCCATCATATTTTTAGTCATCATTTTACTCGTATATGCATAGGCTTTTTTTAATGGCATTTCTAATTGCTTGTAAAAAGTTTGTTTACCTATCTTAATTGTAAGTTTTGATTTGGATGCAATAATTTTTGCTACTTTTAAAACTTCTTTATCTAATTGCGATTTGGCAAAACAATCATTAATTAATCCAATTTCTTTGGCATATTTTGCTTTAATAGGATCTCCTGTTAAAAGCATCTTCATCATTATTTTTCTATTAACTTTTCTGCTCACTGCAACCATAGGTGTGCTACAGAATA
>Ga0209709_10002631_pt1 | contig 15476 bp, 13 predicted proteins | sample ArcticOcean_MG_C_2_FD_187435 | JGI IMG/M metagenome (GOLD analysis project Ga0209709, IMG submission 187435) | Marine microbial communities from western Arctic Ocean - ArcticOcean_MG_CB4_136 (SPAdes) (version 2) | ecosystem: Environmental > Aquatic > Marine > Oceanic | place: Arctic Ocean... | reverse complement strand
ACATTAATCCCTCAAAAACAGAACAACAAGTTTTACAATTGGCTAATTTCTCAATTGATGAAATTTATGCACATTTTCAAATTCCTAAAGATATTAAGAAAAAGGGTAGCGTTAACTTTACAAAGGATGTGATTTCCAAAATGAAAAAAGAAAACGCACAATTGAAAATTAAAACAAAACAAATGATTAATGTATATATCGAAAATAGAAAATTACTTGTTGAAAATGTATTTAATTTCAATAGCGAAACCAAAGTTTTTGTACCGGTTCATTTTAAAAGAATCATAAATAATATTGAAAAATCACTTAATATCAATAAAAATTCTATGGTTGATATTAGTCCACTTGAACTTTATAAATTGCTCGATAATTATTGGAATATTCTCACGCAAAATAATGAACTATATGCACCCACAAAACTATTTGAAATTTGTTATTACTTTTACTTATCACCCAAAGAACTTTTATCTATTAGAAAATTTAATAAAAAAGCCATTTTATTACTTCTAGAAAATATTAGAAAAAGTTATATGAAATCTCTTGTTCACCCGGGAGATATGTGCGGAATTGTTGCCGCACAAAGCATTGGTGAGCCAACCACACAAATGACTCTCAATACTTTTCATTTTGCGGGTGTAGCATCTAAATCCAATGTAACAAGAGGATTACCTAGAGTTGAAGAGATTCTATCATTATCACATAATCCAAAGAAACCATCGACAACCATTTATTTGGTTGGAGATGATGAAGCGGATAAACAAAAGGCATTGGAATTTAAATATCAACTGGAATATACATGTCTTAGAGATATTACGGATTCTATTAGTATCTATTTTGACCCCGATAATATGAATACGTTAATTAAGGAAGATACATATATTATGGAACAATATAGAGAATATCAAAATATTATGGAAGATTGTAATGGACCGGATGATGAAGATGACGCATTTTCAAAATGGATAATTCGTTTTAAATTTAGTAGAGAACAAATGTTGGAAAGAAATATTACAATGGACGATGTTCATTTTGCAATTAAACATGGTTTTAAAGAAGACACTAGATGTATTTATTCTGACTTTAATGATAAAAATTTAATTTTTAGAGTAAGAATAGCTAATAATAAAAATCTAATTAATAATAAAAAGAAATCATTAGATCAAGAAGATAAAATCTATTTGCTTAAAAATATTCAAGAAAATATGTTGAATAACGTTATTCTCAAGGGTATTAAAAATATACCAAAAATTATTATTAGAAAAGTGACAAATAAATTGAAATACAAGGAAACTAATTATTTGACCGAAACTAGTTGGGTCCTAGATACAGTTGGTAGTAATTTATTGGATACTCTTTCTTTAGAAAATATCGATGTTACAAAAACGGTATCAAATGATATACAAGAAGTTTTTGATGTATTAGGTCTTGAAGCTGCTAGAAATTGTGTTTATAATGAATTGGATGAAAGTTTTGAGAGTGATTACATTAATCATCATCATATGTCGATGTTGTGTGACAGAATTTGTGCAACTAAAAAAATGGTTTCTATTTTTAGACATGGTATTAATAATGATGATATTGGACCCATTGCAAAGGCTTCATTTGAAGAAACACCAGAAATGTTTTTAAGAGCAGCAAGACACGCCGAATTAGATTTGATGACAGGTGTTTCTGCAAATATTATGTGTGGACAAGATGGATATTATGGTACGAGTTCTTTTGATATCATGTTGAATATTAATAAAATGACCGAATTAAGTAGTAAAAAATTAGAAGAAGATATGAATGTTGACCTTATACTGGAAAAAATGGAAGATGAGACTATTTATTGTTCTAAAAATAATATACAAATTAATGATAATGTAAATTATATTGATTCTAAAAATACAGGTATTGTGGATGATTCTTATGAACCTGGGTTTTAAAATTTTAAATTTAATAATATATTAATATATTATTAAAGATGATTTATCAAAATAAAATTTTTTATAAAATTATTATTGATATTTGTTTAAAGTTAGATAAAAAGGAATATATTATACATTTTTTTAATATTAAAAATTCTGATAAAAGTTTAATACAAATTTTTTATTCTATTTTTATTGATAATATTTTTTTATCAAAAGATGATAGTTACGAACATGTTTTAAATGTTTATTGTAAAGCCAAAAATATTTTTAATTGTTTATCGAGATTTTCTTACTTGATTAAAATAAAAAAAGCTTTGTATTATGATATTCAAACCGATTTGAATTTTAATGAATTATCTATTTATCCCGAAAATCAAAAAATTATGATTTTACAAAATAAAACAAAATATAATTTTAGATTAACTGATATTATAAATATTATTAAAGAAAATTTGTTTAATAGTGATGGTTTATTTCCAACAGCAATACATCCTAGAAATCCATATACTAATATTAGATTTACAAAAATACATCTTATAAATATTTACATTAAACTTTTAAATTTAAAATTTGATATTCCCATTATTATTAAATTATTTATGATTTGCAATTTTAACGTTAAAATATTATCTTATCAGTATTTTGAAATTTTAAAAGATAACGCTATTACTCAATTTCCTGATAATTGTGATAATTTAATGCATGAAATTATAGATATGATTGAACAATTAAAAGAAAATATAAATTTTGTTTTTAAACCGATATATTTATCCCAAATAGAAATTTCTGAATTTTTAAATAAACTCAAAAGTCCACTGAGATTGTTTTTAAGATCAAAATATTCCTCTAATCCAAATGTTAGAAATTATAACAAAAAAAATATTTTAAAGGTTTTAAATAGAATATTTAAATTCAATAAGTTCAAATGTATTTTAAAAAAAAATATTGATATTTCTAACAATATTATTTTAAGACATAATAGCTCTGTTTTGTATCAGCGTGTAAATTTAGAAAGACCTCCTCCACCACCACCACCACTTCGTGTTATTGAAAACATTAGATTGCGTCGTCTTGCTAATCCACAACCTCCTCCACCATTACCTCCACCATTACCTCCTCCTCCTCCATTACCATCTCATCCATTACCACCTTTAATTATACCATTATTAACTAGTCAAAATATAGTTAATGAAGAAGATGTTTTTAGAACTGTTAATAATATAGCAAGAACTCCGGATAGAAACAGAAACAACTATAGAAATTTACAGTTGAATCTATTTCTTTGAAGACGGTTTTATTTTATCAAATTTCTTTTTTGGGTCTTTTGGATTATATTTTCTATAGTCATCAAAATCTTTAATTGTCGCACGACTTTTTGTCGTACTCCAATCATCTTTCGTTAATTCTTCAAACAATTTACTACCAATAGCATTTACATTTATTTCTATATTTCCTTTATATTGGATTATTCCAAATTCCGGTTGCTTTTGCCTTGATGGACTTTTATTACATGAATGTCCGCCAATTAATAATAAATAAAATTTTTGATTTATTTTTCCACCTATAATAATTGAATTGTACCTTTTTTCGAAACATGTCAATTTTTTTGGTGAAAATAAAATTAAAGGAATACTATAAAATTTTGTTATTGATATTAAATCGGATATTGTTATTTTATATGTTTCATTTATTATAATTGAATCCAATTTTTCACCATTAATGAATCGAGTTTTTATCTTTATTTTGTTATCATTATCCCATATTTTTATTAATGTATCTCTACCATTTTCACTAGCCAAAAGTCTTTCATACGTTGTTATTAAAGACTTTTTTATTTCCACCTTTGATACATTTTCTTTTGTAAAATCTTCAATTATCATTTTTAATCCTCCCAAAACACAATTACTGGTACTTTTTAATTCTAATATTTTAAAATCATTTTCATCCATCCCCTTATTTACCCAATTACCTAATTTTAATTTTGGCTTTTTTAAAATACATTCATTATCCGAAATATGTTCTACTTCTTCTAGTTTAAAACTATTATTTTTTATTTCTTTACCAACTATTTTTTTTGTTTTATCTTCATATTCCAATTCAAAATCATCTTTATATTTTTTACCGTTTAATGGTTCCGACAAATCAAATAATCTTTTTGTATTAATAAATTTAGATTTTTTATAAGGTTTTATATCGACAAAATATTCATTCAATAACAAATCTTCCAGTAATATTATTTCACGGTCGTTTAATTTATAATGTATTTCTGTGAAGGAAAAAAACGTGCTTTTATCAAACAAAAATAATCTCATTTTTTTATATCTTATTATTTCATCACTGATTTTCAAAAAATAATACTCCCTATTATCTCTACCGTTTATTAAATTTATTTCGGGTATAAATAATTTACAATTTTTACCACCTGATTTTGTTTCTGAAAATGTACAACATTTTTTACTACGACACGGTGTTTCATCTAAAATCCCGAAACATTTTTCTACGGATTCTAATTCTTCGTAATCCATATCTCCAAAGATTGTAAATTCTATATGATCTTGCATTATTTTAAATAACTTTTCGCTTAATGATTTAATTTTTACACTATAATAGATACGATTGTCTTCTATTAGTTTTAATAAATCTAATCTATAAACATTATTATTATTCAATACTATTCTTAATGTATTTCTAAAAACATTATAAAAATTACTTTCCAATTTTATTTTCTTTATTACTGTTTTTCTTTTTTTGTTTTCTGTTTTTTTTTCCATCATCATATTTTCATTATTAAAGTAATCTTTGTAATATCCAGTATTGTTTTCTATTACCTTTAAACCGTCTGGTTCTTCGTCGTCTTTCCAACCAGGAGATGCCTCTTGATAAGGTGTTGGAATTACCGGTATAAATTGATTTGTTTGTGTTATAATCCCAACTATCATTTTGTCATTTACAATTTTAATTTTTGGTTCACACAATATTTTTTTATTACTTGATTCATGTATTTTTTTCAATAACCCTAATGTAACATGAAATTCCGTTCCCAATTGATTATTTGGATCCTTTATTTCTATCACACCCAGTTTAACATTTATAGCAGATGGGTAGGTTGGTAAATACAATTTGTATGTTTTACCATCAATTTCTATTTTCACATTTAACCCCACAACCTTCATATTATTATTTAAAACTTGGTTTTCCACTCCTATTCCTATTTTTTTTAATAATTTTATTAATTCATAAGATGTTATATTTGACTGAAAATCATACTTTTCATTATATTCAAATGGTTTACTTTTTAGTGTTTTACAACCGTGTATTGTTTTTTCAACTATTATATTAATAACTTTTAATAATTCAGGGGCATCTTTTTTTAAATTATTTATATCAAAAATTATTTTTTCTTCAATACTATTTCCTTTTACTTTATATCTTATTAAGGGTTCATAATAACCATTTAACGTATACATTATCAACGTTGGTTTTGATATATCAAATGATTGACCTGAATATAAATTGGTTGGACATATTAATTCTATTTTTTGCAATAAATCATTTTCTGGTTCTCTCAATATTATTAAATTACAACCGTCTTTAAAAAGACCACCGTCTTTTTCAGGTAAACATATAAAATCCCATAAATATTCATAATTTATTTCCTCTTCTTTATCATATATATATTTTTTAAATATTTGATATACTTCTTCGTTTCCTTCATTTTTTTTAAATATTTTATATAAATTTCCATTTTGCAATTTTATAAATATTTTATCATTTAATCTTTTAAATATTTCATTTTTAAATTCCAATAAGGATAGATTTACTTTATTAATTTCATTATAATAATATCGCATTATTTCTAAAAAAGATTGGTTTTTATTTTTTTCAATTCCGACTCTTAATAAACACCATGTATTGTCTTTTAATCTACTGTCAGTAAATGTTTTTTGACACCTTTTTCTAGAATCATAACCTATAAATCTTTGTAAAATCAACGGTAAATAACCTATTTTGTTAATTCTTAAAGGAAATGCATCTAACAATGGTGCATTATTTATTTTACCTTTTTTCTTTTCATTTTTTGTTTCATTCTCTTCTTCATTTCTTTCTTCCTCTTTTTCATTACCTTCCTTTTCCATTTTTTGGTTACACTTGTTATATCCTTTTATTTGTTTGGGTTTTGGTAATGGTCTTTTTTGTCGTTTACCACTTTGATTTGTTATTTTCGATAAATCTATTTTACCATCGGGTCCTATTTCTGCATTTTTTGGTAAGGGATTTCCTTTAAACATGTATTTATATTTTAAACTTTTACCTGGTTTTTTTTCAGTTTTCTCTCCTGTTTTTGTATTTTTATATAATATTTTATTTACCGTTTTACCAATTTCGTTTGTTGTTTTTTCTTCTATTTTTTCCCACACATTGTTATCTTGATCTTTATATGTCCTAGCCCCCATGTTACAACAAGGTACGCATAAACCATCGGGATGCGTATCGTTTCCATGTTGGAAACCTGGGTACATCGGTCTATAAACTAATAAATTATCTGTATCTACTCCTTCCTTGTGTTTTTTTACATCTGTAAACTCAAATATTCTCTTACCTTTTGGTACTTTACCACTCTTCTTTCTTATTAATGCATTCCATCCTCCACAGTCACCGTTATTTATTTGTTCAAATGATAAACTTCTCTGTTTTCCATTTTCATCAGAGAAACACCAAAACCTTGGACATATATAATGATACTTTTTTTTGGTAGTACCATATGTTATATGTTCATCATATGAATTTATTTTCAACTCTTTATCTCTTCCATCAATATAATCTTTTTCATCTTGTGTTAAAATTACTGGATATTGTTTATGTTGCCAAGGACAGGACCTTGAATACATTTTAAAACCTTTTTTGGCTTTTATTAAAAATAAATTGGGCTCTTTTTTTCTTAAACGATTTAAAAAATAATTTTTTGATCCCGAAATATGAATATCCGAAAAATCAACTTCCATTTCTTCCTTATCTACATTTTTTTTACTTACAATATTTTTAGTTTTTTTCATTTCTTCTTCTTCCTCTTCCTCATCAGACGATGATTCTTCCATACCTATTAGGTCTTCAAATACTTCGTCATCAAATCCTTCCACTATGTCCACCGCTTGAATTTCTTTTTTTTCAATTATATCATTTTGTTTTTTACCTTTACATAGTCTATTAACCTCCTTTTCATCTCTTTTTTCCATATTAAATAATAATCTAAATAAAGAATCTATAAAAATACTAATGAATTCTATATATTTCAAATCAGTTATATTTTCTATAACTATATCGGATAAACTTAAAAATATTTGTTCCTTTGTAAGTTCCTTTCTATTTTTTATAGTAATTCTGAAACCTGGATTTGACAATATTTTTATTTTTTTATTTTCAAAAGTAGCAACTTCAAAGTTTATATTTGTCATCCATGTATTATATTTTTCTTCTGCTACTGCTTTTGTTAATTTGTAATTTTCCATCAACCCTTCGATTATATTTGATAATAATATATTTTTCATCTTTTGAGTTGTTATATAAGCATTTATACTATCCATAACGTCAAAATTAGATACTCTTTTATAGTTCATCAATATCTCATCCTTGGCAGTTTCAATATTTATAGTATCAAGTTTAAAAACATTTGTAATGCATTTTATTATTTTTTTTAAATTAATTTTCTTATTGTTTTTAATTTTTATATGATATTCCACATTGTTTATTTCAATATATTCATCATGTATGTTTTCATATAAATTGTAACTATAACCACTTTGCTCCAAAACTTTATTTATATTTACCAATATTAATGAATTTAACTTCTCCTTTATCAATGTGTTAATATATTCAACGCTTTTGTATTTATCCTTTAAATCTATTTGTAATTCTATATCTCCATTTTCCAAAAAACCACAAAATATGTAAATTTCTTCACCGTCTATTATTTCCCTTATCGTATAGGTTACCTTTTTCCTATTATCTATTTGTGATATTAATTTTAGAATTTTTGTTTTTTTAAATTTATGTTCTTCATACAATTTTGGGATTTTTTTACCATTCTCGGATTCCCTTTCACTTGTAAATAACCTATAAACATTCTCTTGTCCCTTTCCAGGATTATACTTTATCAAAGGTATATCATCACTTGAGTGAACAAATTTAAATAATAATTCCAATGGTAGTGTTATTTTTGCCAAAGGATGTATTGTTAATTGTATTTTATTTATACCAGATAAAACATAATCCAATTGTTTTTTTTCAACCAAACTTTTATAATATAAATTATACAACAAATCTATACTATCATTATATAACTCTATATTGTTTGTATTATTATACTCGACATCATTCCTTATTAATGAATCCCGATTTTTCAACAAATCTTCCAAAGATTTTACCTTGTAAGTGATATATAATTCAGGGAAATATAATTTTAATAAATAATCTTCTGATACCCCCAAATCTTTACCAATACTTAAAACTTCTTCTGCCGTACATAAATATATTGTATTATCTTTCAAATCGCCAAATTCAAATAATAATTTATTATTTTGTAATGTTGTGAAATTTATTATTGATTCGATATTTTTATCTTTTACAAAGTAAAATGGGTTTGTAACAAATTCATAATTACGTTTTAATATAACTTTATGCCCCAAAGTATGCATCATCTCATTTTTATTATTTATTTTATCTAAATTCAACAAATCATCAAAACTATAAACATCCTTTTCTAATTCACTACAATCCGTTTTATCAAAAATATTATTATCAACAATGTTCAAATAATAATTACATAATAAATCATTGGTTAAAATATTTTTATCATTTTGGGTTAAGTCATTATAAATCTTTTCTACATTTATATTGGGTTTTGTTATTGTAAATAGATAAAGTTCCGACATACTCACATTTAAATTACAATTCATTATTATTTTGTTCTTTATCCTTTTTATAGAATCATCCTTATGAATATAATTATTTATTATAGTACCTACTTTAGATTCAGTTTCACTTCTAAATTCTAAATTATTCCCAACGAAATTATATGTTTCCTTTATTTTTTCATTATCTATATGACATATTTTAATAATTTCCGACATCTATATAAATATAAATTATAATATTTATTACATAAAATGAATATTATAGTTGCTGTTTGTAAAAATAATGGAATTGGTAAAAATAATACATTACCCTGGTCACTAAAACAAGACCTAAAATATTTCAAATATAAAACCATCGGAAACAGAAATAATGTTGTTGCAATGGGTCATAATACTTTCAAATCATTAAATAAAACTTTACCTAAAAGGAAAAATATTATTTTTACAATGAAAAATGATTATAGTTTGTTTAAATTGAATCAGAAAAATAATATAAACGATAATCCCATCTATTTTAATAATGTTGATACTTTTAAAAAATATGTGAATAAAAAAAAATATAATTGTACTTGGATAATCGGAGGTGAACAAATATACAATACTTTTATTAACGATGTCGATAAAATTTATTTAACACAAATTTATAAAGATTTTGAATGCGATACCTTTTTTCCCGATATACCAACCCATTTTTCTTTAACAAAAGTAAGCCCCATTATAAATGAAAATAACATAAAATATAGATTTAAGGTTTATTCTAATCATAGATCATAATAAGGATTGTCCGATATCCTCATTCCACAATAATTTTTTGGATTCTTTTTATAATCTATCGGTTTGTATATTTTTATTTTTTCAGCATATTCCAATAAAAATTTAAAATTTTTCCAAAACTCATCATTATGACCAATTGATTCTGAGGCTATATGCGATATTTCATGAATTGCTACAAAAGTTAATGTATTTTCATCTATCATATTTCCACCATTTTTTTTTGTTGTTGTACAAAATGCTAGTTTTTCTCCTTTGTTTTCCGAATATGCTGTAAATTCACTTGTTGGTAATATTTCCTTCACTTGTGTTGGATTAAAATTTTTAACTAACCTTTTTACATTACCCCTCTCTGGATATTTCTCACCCAAATATTCAACCAATTTTTTACATTTATTTGTTACACGTGCCAATAAATCTACCGTTTCTTGATGTTTCAAATTTTCTTTTACTCTCACACAATATTTATTTCCATCCACCGTTGATACTATACAACTCAAATTGTAATAATCCGATTCCATAAACATTTTTGAACAAATTAAAATTATAAATATTATTAATATTATTGCAAAATATCCACTTTCCATTTATTTATAATAAAATTATAAATAAAAAAATAAAAATTTAATTGCACCCAATTTCTAAAGGACGACGATTTAAATCCGGACCCATTGTAGAGTTGTTCCAAGGTCCAGTCTTCATCTGAGGATTAGGAGGTTCAGAGCGGATTTGTAAATTAGCGTTTCTTAAACTCGACCCAACAGTGTTGATACCAATATGGTGACCAGCTTCCAATAATGATACATCCAACAAACCTCCATTTCCTCTAGGATTCATTTTTTGGAATTGACTGTTACTATCCTTAGGAAGCAAATCCTTTGGGTCAATTACTTCCTGTCTAGCACATGCTTTTGGTACAGAAGGTCCAGAAATACCATTTGCGCTAGCTGGTCCAGAATTTCTTGCTAAATCATTTGCTCCATCATTGTAATTTGAACCACATGCTCCTGCATTTGAATTTACTTTTTCATTATTGTTTAATTCACTTCCTACTTCACTCACAACTTCTTTATTTGAATATCCAGAAGTGATCATTGACTTGATTCTAGAATAATCGTAGAGTGCGTAGAGTAACACAACTCCTGCTATTGCTAAAACCAATTGGTTTGAAAAACAATCTTTAACTAACTTTTTCAACATTATATAAAATGAACACATAAAATATTTTTTTAAATTATTTTAATTTATTATGTCTTGATTACAATATTTTTTAATTACCTTTTATCATTTTCTCTAAATCATTATCTATATAATCTTCGGTTTCATTGTCAAAATCTAATAAATATGTTTTTTTTATTTGTTTTGATTCCAAATATGATTGTATTGCTAATTTTTTTGCCAATATTGCCTTTTCCTTTGCATTTTTATACATTTTATAATACACTTCATTTGGTTTTTTTAATTTCATAACATTTTTTTCTAAATCTTCAGGTAATTCCAAATTAATTTCTATCATATCTTTTTCTTCTAAATCTTTGCCTTTTTCTAAACTTCCTTCAGTTATATATGCTTTTACTTTTTCTAAATCTTTTTTTTCTTCTCCTTCAACTTCTCCTTCAACTTCTCCTTCAACTTCTCCTCCAACTTCTTCTTCAACTTCTCCTTCAACTTCTCCTCCAACTTCTTCTTCAACTTCTCCTTCAACTTCTCCTTCAACTTCTCCTTCAACTTCTCCTCCAACTTCTTCTTCAACTTCTCCTTCAACTTCTCCTTCAACTTCTTCTTTCACCTCTTCCTTTTCTTCTTCAACATGAGGTTTATCTTCGATCAAATTATCAATAGAAACTTCATTTTTATTTTCTAAATCTTTAAGATTTCTTTTAATTAAACAAATATTTTGTTGTTTATTTTCCTTCAAAACCATTATTTGCTTTAATACACAATCTAAAGAAAATGATTGACTAGTAAATTTTAATCCCTTTATTTCTACTATACTTATTATCTTTGAATTAACATTGAAATCTTCTAAATTTAATAAATTTTCATCCTCGCTCCAAATTTGTAAATCATAATCATTAATTATTTTGGATTTATCTATTAATGTTCTAAATAAATAGAATTTTGTTTTGTAACTTCTCAATGCAGTATTCCAATTATATTCTATTTCTTCTAAAGTTATGTCTTCATGAAACCATTCTTTTTTTTTATCAAAAATTAATTGTTTAACTTTTTCTTCTAATTTATCATACCATTCATAATATTCATTATCATCCAAATTAAATTTTAAATCGCAATACATCCTTTTTCCAGTTATTTTTATACCATTTTTAGTTTCGGACTTTGGTGTTTGAATAATTAAGGCATCCCCGTCTAATTTTATTTTTGAAAAATAAGCACCACCTTGTATAGTATAAGGTGTACCTAAATTAATATTATCTAAATTAATATCTTCAATTGAATGTGTTGACATTATTAATAAATACATATAACTTTAAAATTGTAAAATTACGAATAAATTGTATTAATAATTTATTTTATTATATTATGAATGATTTAAAAGAAAATTTAAAAAAAACAGTATTATCAGAATGTATTAACTTACTTAAAAGTAATGAAGTTAAAGATAAAATCAAAGAAATGTTAAATCCAATAATTAGTATAATTCTAAACGAAATATACCCTTATATTTATTTATCAATTATTTTCGTAGCTTTAGGATTTTTACTTATTTTAGTTACAATGGTGTTATTGATGCGTATATACAAAATCATTAATCGAGTAAATAAAATAATTAAAAAAAATGATAAACAATAATTTTTATAGAATTATATATTATATGGATGTTCTTTCTCAATCAATAAAAGAATGGGTTAATTACGACAATCAACTTAAAAAATACTGTGAAAAGGTTAAAGAACTTAGGAATAACCGTAACATCATCTCAAAGGAAATTTTTGATTTTGTGGAAACAAATCAACTTCAAAATGCCGTCGTTGAAATTACAGATGGAAAACTAAAATTTCAAAATGTAAAACAGACATCACCTTTAAATTTCAAGTTTTTAGAAGAATGTTTGAAAGATTGTATTTCAGATACACAAAGTATTAAAGATATCATTAAGTATATTAAACAGAAAAGAGAAGTTGTCTTCAAAAATGATATTAAAAGAACATATAACTAAATCATTTAAACGTTTGTTACCATAAATTCATAATATGAATTACGAAAAAAATAACAAAAAATTTTTATTATGGTTAGAAGAACAATTAGAAAAAAATTATTATACATATTCAAATAATAATAAAAATATTGAAAAAGAAAGGATTTATTTGAATGGATATATTTTAAAAAAAAAAGATTATGTTGATAATTTTATGAATGATATTGAAGATCTTATTCTTTCAAATGGTTTCGTTATTAATAACGAGAAAGAATTTAGAGATGAAATGGCATCTTTTGTATATAGATATTCCAACACATGAACGAATCAGAAAAATATAATAAAATTGATGAAATTAAAAATATTGAATTGGAAGAATTTTTAAATAATGAAGAAACCTCGACCATTTTATATACAAATTTTTTTAATAATTTCGAGGAAAAAATGTTAAGTAAAATAGAAAAAAAATATTGTAATATTTTAAATGATTGTCATAATGAATTTTTTAATATATTTGAAAAAGATAAATATAATGATGAAATGAACAACGCTTCATATGAATTATTCATGATTATATACAATTGTGTTTCAAAAAAATATGATATTTCCTTTTTTCACGAAAATCCAGAACTAGCAAGTTGTTTATTTAAAGAAAAAGAAGTGGTTGTTGAAAAAAAAGAAATAAAAGTCCTTAAAAAAGATGTTTCTAAAATTTTTGATTGGAATAAAAAAACATATAAATAAAATGTGTAATTAATATATATGAAAGAATATGAATATACATTATATACACAAAATGGTGGATATAAATCATTGGGATTTAATATTGATGTATTAAATAATGCTAATTTAGCAGTACCTGCAGGACTTTTATTTTTAAATAATAATTTTAAAAAACCCCAAATTAATTATATTAAAAAAGGTATAGTAAATAGCGAATTATATAATACTTTGAAAGGTATGTTAAAAACAAAAAAACTTATTGTTAAAAAAAAAAATAAAACTCAAAAAAATAAGAAAAGATATACCAAAAAGAAAGATAAAAGAAGAAAAAATAAAAAATCCAAAAATAAAAAATCCAAAAATAGTAGAAAAACGAAAAAGAAATAAAACAACAATATACATGAATGATTTATGTTACATATGTTTAAAAACTTGTAAAAACCGAGTATAATCTATCAACCGATGAATAGGTTAAAGTCAATGAAAATACATTACATTCAGCATTTTTAGTTTACATTATTACAATGGGTTTTCGGTAATAAAGACACACGATATTACTGAGATAGTAGAATATCTATTAAGACTGTGTGACAAATTAAATATAGAGAAAAAAGACAATATTACTCCTGAAAATATTGGGGAAATTATTTTAAGCCAAATACCAGGAGTAAGTTCACATGATTCTCAAATTAATATGAATAAATATGGTTCCTTGTATAATTTGATTTAGACACAAATTAAATATTTTTAAGTATATATATGTATAAAAAAAAAATGGGTTTATATTTAGGCTATTTTGCATTGGTATTAATTGGTGTTTTATTTTGTTTTTGGATTTTAAAAATAAACGGCGAAGGATCCGCAAGATTGGTGTATAAAAAAAACTATATAATAGAAGGTATGACAGATAAAAAAAAGGAGAAAAGGTTAGAAAAATTTGATAAAAGTATAGATAAAGCTTTAAAAAAGAGACAAAAAGCTTTAGATAAATTAAACGAGGAAATAGATATAGATAAATATAAAGAAAAATTAGAAGAATTACAAGGAATTGAAAAAGAAATTTTTAAAAAAACATTTTATGAATCCATAATCCAAAGCAATAATTTCGGTCCCACAGAGGTGATGGCTACATTACAAAATGCGATCAAGGCAGCTCCATTAGGTGCAACGACATTTTTGAGTGAAGAATCATCAACAATTATATAGTTAATATATAGAATATTAATCAAAATGGTTATCAAACTTCTATTATAGAGATTAAATTGATTTAATAATAATTATTTATTATTATTAAAAATGTGGTTTCCCAATGAAATCTTTTCACATATAAAGGATTAATGTTAAATTATAAATATTATAACAAGCTTAATCATCTTTCTCAAATGGATCAACCAGAGAATATAACCATATTGCACATATAAATATAAATAAGAATAATAGTGTAGGACCATCACTCATTTCTTGTACTTCTTGTGGTCTGTAGTCAGGAACTGGCATATTTGTTTAGTTAATTAAACAAATATAAACAGTAATCACTTCAATTTTATTACTCACATTACTCTCTCTTTCTCTCTATTCTTAAACCGAGGAAGAACTATGACACCTTAAGAGAGAAAAAGGGTTACCACGAAGTCGGTCATTGTTTAATGGGATATATTAAACATACAGAACAATCAGTTAAGTATTATTCCAAGAGGAGAAGCAGCTCTTGATAAGCCAACAAAAAGCAACCAATAAAAAGTTAATGGCATAGCTTTATGTAATAATAAGTACCAGAAATGTGCTTGGCTGAAAAAAACTCTTCCCGAAAAAACAAAAAAGAGGAATTCCGTTAGAAAGAAAAAGCGAAGAAAATCCAAAAGGAAATAATTGATTTACACCCTTGAAGATTTAAATCCGCACCCCCAATAAATTTTCTTAATTTAATATAGGATAATGACTAAACACAAAACCGATGATTATAAAAATTCTGCGGTTAAATATTATTTGAATAACGAAAAT
>Ga0209709_10002628_pt1 | contig 15484 bp, 33 predicted proteins | sample ArcticOcean_MG_C_2_FD_187435 | JGI IMG/M metagenome (GOLD analysis project Ga0209709, IMG submission 187435) | Marine microbial communities from western Arctic Ocean - ArcticOcean_MG_CB4_136 (SPAdes) (version 2) | ecosystem: Environmental > Aquatic > Marine > Oceanic | place: Arctic Ocean... | reverse complement strand
TAATGGCGATGTCAGAATTCAAAACTGCAGTTAAGTTTTTAGATGCTAATGGTATCCTAAAGGCAACATTTATGAAAGCATGGTCAAAATTCCAAGCAGAAAACAACAACTAAAATTCACTAATCAAGGGCTGAAATATGCCCTTTTTAAATCTCAAAATTATGAAATTATTTACAAAAATTACAAAAATAGTGTGTGTCGGTTTTATCGCTTTTTGCGGTGCAATGGTTATCATTGATATGATAATTTATGGCTCAAGCATGTAAGAAAATTACCTCAGAAATGGGGTATATTTCTACGCGTGTACGTGTGTGCATGTGTACGCCTGTACATAATTCGCGTAGTGCGCGTATCGCGCGTACATCGTGCATCGTATGTAACATGTTAAACGAGATGTCAAATAAATTTTTTGATACTTGAGATTTTCTAACTTTTTAAAAATTATAATATTATGAATTATTACGATTTAACAATTATGTTTAAGATATTTTGCCTATGCCTAATTTTTTGGGCTATGATTGCATTTTCAACTATATTTACTGTATTTTTTATTGTTTTGTGTATATGGAATTTCATATCGCATTGGGATAGATTGCATATTCTAGGAGATAAATTTCTAGATTTATTTGATAAAGAAAAATTTTAAAGGGATAATTACGTTTAATTAATAAAAAATTCCGAGGTCGGAATAATTAAAATAGAAAAACATGTCAAGAACAATCGATTTAAGCCAAGCTTACAAACAAGTTAGAGAATTAGAGCTAGATATACCATTTGCAAAACAAATACTCTTAAACGAGCTATTTCATGATTTAGCAAATAGCCAATATGTTAAAGGTATGGATATGGCTACAAAAATTCACGATAAATATAGATAAAATGTGTGGTTAGGCATTTATACTAACCATTTGGTCTTGTCGTCTAATAAGCACATACTTTGTATGAGGACGCTAGTGCTTTGCCGCCTAGAAATTACAGTGCAAATCTGTACGAGACTACTAATTGTAGGTAAGAGTGGCTGTATTACTGTCGCATGTTGAGGTACGCTCTTATCACTTTTTTAACTTAAATTATAAATATTATGGTAAAATTATCGCTAAATCAAGAGTATACTCATCTAAAGAAACTCTATGGCAAGTACTACACTTCACAAATGTTCAATGACTTTTACGGTTATAAAGAAGTAAGAGCAATGGTATCTTATACAGATATTCTAGAAGAATTATTATCATTAGAACAAATCGAAGAAGAATGGAATTAGAAGAAATAAAATTTAAGGTTGACGCATACTATGGCGTAGATATATCTGCTAAGAGTAGAGATAAGACGCATTCAGATGCAAGAAAACTATTTGTTTTTATGGCTCGTAAGAGAGAGTTTAACGGTAGTAAAAGGAAATACATTTACCAAGAGATAGGAAATCTAATTAATCGCAACCACGACACTATTATATACCATTACGAGGTAGCTAATCAGTGGTTCGAATCTGGTGACCACGAATTTAAGAGAGATTTGTTTGCTGTATTTGATATAGTAGAAAAAGGTAATAAAGAAGCTAAAAGATTAGATAGATTACGTGTTGCTTATGATGATTTATTATTGTCTATACCTGATGGTATGCACGATGAGATTATGGAGACTATTAATTTAAAGATTAAAGCTAGGAAATGGAAATATACTGTGTAGGACAAATAGTCCCATATACTTATAATATACAGGACAAATAGTCTCATAGACTTATACTATACTGGACAAATAGTCCCATAAAGATAAAATATATAAGACAAATAGTCCAATAGACTTATACTATATAAGACAAATAGTCTCATATACGTTGTATTAATAATAATTTAGAAATAATGGTAGATACAAATGAACTTAAAAACGGATTCTTAATAGATGATTTAATACTGTATTCAGACTTGAATTGGTATGAGAAAACTGTATTATCAGATATATGTAATATATGTAAAGATGATGATACTGTATATTATAAATTAAATCAAACTATTGCAGATATGATGAGGTTAAGTACAAAAAGTATTTCAAGAGTAATGAGTTCTTTAAAAGAAAAAGGTCTTATCAGTTTAAAAATTTCACATCCTTATAAAAATATAAAAGCGATGCGTAGAATAACACCTATATATATAAATATCAAGAAATTAAGTATAAATAATAATTCACCTATAAATAAATAGAAACAATGAATAAATATATCATTATCAATGGTCTTGAGATATTCTTTTTCAATGCCCACAGTTTAGCAGATGCAAGAAATCATGCTATAAATGTATGTAATCACAGTAAAGAAATAGTAGTTAGAGAAATTTACACAAGTTATAAATTAAACAATTAGAAATTATGAGAAAATTAACAGTAGTATTATTATTATTAGTAGGTATATTCACAAGTTGTGAGAATAATGTAATTGATGACTGCGGTTGTGTTGAAACAATCTTTGATAATCAATTTGTAAATACTGATGGCTTTAAAAATTCTGAGTTAATATCAGAAGAATATGTAGTATGTCAAGAAGAATATACTACCCAAACATACGAAAGAACAATATTCGTAAAATGTAACACTGTAAAAATATATTAATCATGAAAAAATTTAACGAATTCGAGAATTACTTTATTACAACTGCTATAGATTCAGCTGTCAAAAAGGCAGAAGATGATATAATTAGAATAGAAAACGATGGTAACGGTAGACGAAGTATTTTTGCTTCAGGATACTTTGTTATGATTGGTAATGAATTAGTAGATAAAATAGATTCAATGACAACTAAAAAAGCATTAAAAAATGGGAGAAATAAAACTTAAGAGACATTCACCTAATTGTGTATCAATTGGAGGTAAGGTATATAGCTATGAGACTCACGTAGCTGACTTGTGTGGGACTTTTGTAACAGAAATAGGTTGGTGGTCTAAAACTACATCTAATCACGTTAGAACCGTTGCAAATGATTTGAACTTAATTTATAAAAAATATAAAAAGTAATGGTAAATTTAGATATAAGAGAAGATAAGGTTTTCATTATTGAAATGATAGAGAAATCTGATGCAGGAAATACGTATAAAGCATTTAGTGATGCTTACTGGATTGATACAAGAGATAAGTTTGAGAATAGATACTACTTTAGTAATTTCGCTATTAGAGGCTTTGATACTTACAAGCCATTCTATTCATACGATGACGCATCTAATGACGTTAAACACCGCTTAAATAGCTTTCACGAAGCAGGTATTAAGTATATGAGTGAACATAAAAATATAATAGTTTTTTGCGAAACACTTTCACGAGCTAAATTTGATAGATTGACAAAAACTGTCTAATCGATAAAAAATTCCGACCTCGGAATAATTAAATTAGAAATTATGAAAAAAATATTTAGAAACAGTAAAGAAGAATTATTATTTGTTTTAAAATTATTAACAATGGGCGGTGTAGCTTTGCTATGTGCTTTATTTATAGATTAATTATTAAAAAAATTAGAAATTATGGCAAAATTATCACATTCACAAAGATGTAAGTACGAAGAAAATGGAGGTATTGGTGTATCTATGATTGACGAAAGAAGAACTTTTTTCGATTATAGAATATTAACACCTGCAATAAAGAAAGAATATTTAGAGATATTAGAGTTTGCATTCTCAGATACAGCTAGAAAAATGGGTTGGATGGAAGAGAAAGTATCTAGTCATCAACACTTTAAATATTGCGAAAAAAGAATTAGAATAATTAATAGATTTCATGGTCATAGAATGATGTCTAGTAGAACAACTTCTAATCAAAGTATATTATCAATGGACTATGGTGAGTTAACAACTTTCAGAAACACTGAGACCGTAGACAATCATGATACTTACGAAAAGTTAAGAAAACTAACTCATGAGTATATTGAAACTAAATTAGGTTTTGAACGTAAAGATGATGGTTATTATAATCCTTCTTACAATCATTCTTATAGATTAAATAAAACAATTAAAAGCGAAGAGTTAAACCATACCTTAGCAAGTATTATTATTAGTACTGTGCCAAAATACGTTTTTCCAGGAAAACCTCATAGTCTTATGTTATCTGAAACAGATGGTATGATTCAGTACGAGCATCATGGTAGGATTATCGAAATGAGAATAGGCAAAGGTATTAAAAAGTTTTTTAAGTTACACAGCGTGATTCTAAGTGATGAGTCTATTAAGAATGCATCTAATAGGCTTAATTTAAAAGTATCTGACTTTGTGTTAAAAGTTGTAGAGGGAAAAGATATAGATAAATACTATAATGGTGACCAATACGACAATAGCTTTAATACAGGTTCATTAGGTTCTTCTTGTATGAGAGGTGATGATGCAACAGACGGTAATTTCTTTGAAGTGTATAAAGACCACGCTAAAATGATTATACTTGTCAATGAAGAAAGCGATTTGATTATAGGTCGTGCTATTTTATGGCATACAGCTAAATATGCAGGTGATGAGGTTCTAGACGACGAAGGTCTTCATCCTGGAGATATAGTATATATTATGGATAGGATTTATTCTGACGAATCAGTTTATTCTATATTTAAAGATTGGGCTAGAGAGAATGGTTATTACAGAAAAAGATATCAATCTTATAATAATGAAATATTATGGAAATCACCTATGACAAAAGAGGAGATTGAGTTACATTTTGAAATGGATATAAACCTTAATCAATATGACTATGTGCCTTATATGGATACTTTTGCATGGGGAGATAATGACCAAGTTAGAAACGAAGAAGGATTTGGTTTTTATGCTGCTAGAAGTACCGAGGGTATATTAGAGGGTGGTGATAACGAGGAAAGATATCATGAAGATGATTATGACGAAGATGAAGATGATGATTGTGGATGGTAAACTATAAAATATAAATTATGAAAGAATATACACAAAATGTTCCTAATCTAGAGATTAGCGAAAAAGAACGTAATAGTTCTATTGAATTAATGAGTGCTATTTTCAATGTACAAAGTACATCTGGAGATATGAAAGCAATGAGGTCTTTTATATATCATTTTATCGCTAACTTAGTTGATGATAGAATACATATAGAAAGTGACGATAGTGGTAATATATATGTAACTAAAGGTAGAGCAGATACTTATCCTTGTATAGTTTCTCATATAGATACTGTTCATGATATTATACCTGATGAAGATTACCTTGTATTAAACAATGGTTTAGAATTCTTCGCTATTGACTTAGCTTTAAAAAGACCAACAGGTATTGGTGGAGATGATAACAATGGTATATATTGCTGTCTTGATAATTTAGTTAGAGAAGATAATATAAAAGTAGCATTCTTTGTAGATGAAGAAATTGGTTGTGTAGGCTCAAGTGCTTGTGACATGGAATTCTTTAAAGATGTTTCCTTTGTATTACAAGCTGACAGACAAGGCTATAATGATGTAGTTAATAATATATCAGGCACTAAGATGTTTGGTAGTGATTTTCTTGACGTTATTTCAGATGACCTAGATAATTACTCTAGACTAGTAACTAGTGGTGGTATGACAGATGTTATGCAATTAGCACACAATGGCTTAGAGGTAGCTATGGCTAACTTTAGTTGTGGTTATTACAAGCCTCATTCAGATAACGAATATGTTATTATTGATGAGTTGATACTTACATCACTATTGTTTAGAGATATAATTAAATCAGCATATTCAGATGGTCTTGTAAACGAATACTTTAGAGAGCCTTATACTGATTATTTTTTCAATGCTGGAGATTACAAGATAAGTGATTGGTATTCACCTTCTGAAACGGTAAAAACTGATAAACCAATGCAAACAAAATCAGATTGTAGTTATTGTGGTGGTGAGTTAGAATACGATAGTACTACCGATGCTTACTATTGCTTCGGATGCTTAGATTACGATTATATGAATTCTTAACAAATTAAATAAATATAGATATGCTTACAAGTAAACAAAAAGAAACGATAAGTATTTTAAAAAATGCTTACAAAAAAATTAACTCAGAGACTAATTGTGTTGGTGTTTTTTTAGACATTGATTCTATAATTAGTGAACATCAAAAAGGTAAGAATGCGATTGCAGAACTAAATCTTCATAATAAAGCTATTAAATCAACCTACAGAGATATTCTTGAAGATTTTAAAAACAAGGCTCAAGGAGACTTTCAGCAATTAGGATGGACACTTGATTTTAAAAAAGGAGGCAGTTATCTGCATTTCTCTAGTCCAAATGCTTCATTTAATTTAGGTTATTTCGAAATAGAATCTAAGTACTCACCTGTAGAAATTATTAACAATCAAAAATATCAGAAAATACATTCAGCTATTTATAGGGTATCGTTTTCATCAGGTAATAATTCATACGGTTCTTATAAAGGATTTGAGGAATTGTTAAAGCGAGAAGAAGTTAAAAAGGAAATGTTAAAAACCTATAACAGAGATAATAGATAATTAACAAATGTTTAACATAAAATATATGCCTATGTAGAAAAAAAGTAGTAAATTTGAATATTAATTAAAAACAATAAATATGGAATTAAATTTTGATTACCCTGTTGTATTTGAAACATCAGAAGAAACAACAAACATTATTGGTGCTTTATTAATCTTTAACAAAGAAATGGGAGTGGTTGGTAAAACATCTAAGAACCCTTTCTTTAAGAGTAATTATGCAGACCTACCAACTATCTTAAAAGCTATTAAAGAGCCTTTAGAGAAAGCTGGATTAACCGTAACGCACTTTCCTGTAGGTGACAATAGATTAATTACTAGACTAAGTCATTCTAGTGGTGAATTTTATCAGTCAATGAACTATATGAAAGCTGTTAAAGACGACCCACAAGCACGTGGCTCAGTTATTACTTACATGATGAGATATGCTGTAGGTGCTGTATTAGGATTATCAATAGATAAAGATGATGACGCTAATAGTTCTACTAGACCGTCTGCACCTGTATTAAAAGTGATGACACCTGCTATTAAAGACGCTATGTTAAAGTATGTAGAAGATGGTACATTTGATTCAGTACAGAAGCAATTACCAAAGTATTCACCAAACGCTAATAAGACTATTGTAGTTAAGGCATTATCAGATGCTATAGCGGTTAAAACACTAGAAGCAAATGAATAGTTACGACAAATGGAGACAGCTTGAAGATGACATTAATGACATCCATGATAGAAGAGATAGAGCAATAGCTACTAATGGTAATAATGGTATTAATTACGAATATACATTTGTACCTGAATTTAAAAATAGTGACTTACCTGATATAGCTAGTGAGAGAAAAGCAACACCTGTATTTACAGGAGTTCTAGCTTACTTTCCAGATGCTATTAATGATGTAGCTAAATGCAGTTACGTAGGACAGCAACAACATAATCCTAATGAGCCATTGGCTTGGGATAGAAGTAAGTCAGGCGATGAATTAGATGCACTTGCTAGACATTTATTAGATGCAGGTACATTTGATACAGATGGAATTAGGCACTCAGCTAAAGTAGCGTGGAGAGCATTAGCTAACCTTCAAAAAGAAATAGAACGAGATGGCAAATAGAATCCTAGTAGAAGTAGATGACAAAGGTGTTGTGAGTTATGATTTTAATATAGATAATGCAATGACAATGCTTGTTGCTTTAATGGATGCTATGAATCATAGTTCAGACCTAGCCAATATAATTGACGGTGCTTCAGAAGCACGTGTAACAATTAGAGATGCTCAAGAGAAAGCTATAGCTGAAGATACAGATAAGGCTCAGATAGATATGTTTAACAATAATAAAAACGATAAATAATGACTTTAAAAACAGGAGACAAAGTTATTTGCACAAGTGCAACTGGCTATTTAGTGGAAGGTGAAACTTATACTGTAAAAGATACTTTTGGTGGAGTTACTAGCCACAGTGCTATAACTGTTAATGAATGTGATGTAAATAAAGGATTTAAATCTTATAGGATTGATAGGTTTGAAAAAGTACAACCACCTAATCTTGTGGCTATTACAACTGATGACTTAGAAACTATATTAGACGCATTTATAGCATTAGATTACTATTCAGAAGGAACTTATATTAATATGGCTAACTACAGCAGAGTAGTAGATAGAATTGAAGGTCAAATAAAGACAAACGAAAACTAGATGGATAAACTAAGTGAGGCGCAAATAAGAGAGAGAGCATTGAATAAGATATATGCTAAGTCTTTTTTCGCTGTAAACAAGTTGAAAGAAATATTATTAGAAGTTGAGGGCGTTATACCGTCTAAGATTGGTAATGATATATTAAGGAGAAACTATGAATCTCAAAATAATGAGGTAATAGTTTTGGATTATATAATGAATAAACTAAAAAGCAAGTAATGGCAAAAGCAGTAGAAGAAAAAGCAGAACCTACAAAGGTAACTTACAGCATCGAGGATATGAACCAATTATTAGGTTTCTTGAGCCAACAAAAGTACTCTGAAGTAGTAGGTCTTGTAGATTTATTAAAATCAAAAGGAGAATTATCTTAATTAAATTAAAAACAACAATTATGAGTAAAATTATCAACATTAGTATCGACGTTAAAATGATTAACAAAGAAAAAATCAAAGTTAACGCAAATGGTTCTCACTATTATAGTATGACTGTAATGGAAAGAAAAACTCCAGATGACTATGGTAATACGCATTACGTAGTAGAGTCTCAAAGTAAGGACGAACGTGCCGCTAAAGCACCTAAAAACTACCTTAAATCAAGTGGTAAGGAGTTTGTATTTGGTGGAGAAGCTCAAGTAGCATCGAATGATGTAACTTTAGATGACGGTGACAATGACTTACCTTTCTAGTATTAACTTACCAAATTCAATTGGGGAGGCTCCCTACCTCCCCTTATTATTAATGTAAAACTATAAATATGAATAAGTTTAAATATGAGTTAGAACCTTACAAAGGTCAGACCTCAAGACATACTTGTCCTAATTGTAATAAGAAGAAGAGTTTTGCTAAATACATTGATAACGATGGTAATTATTTAGGAGATGATACTGGTAGATGTAATTCAGAATCAAGTTGTGGTTATCACAAGAAACCTGAGAGCAACGAAGTTGTTGTAAGCAATTTTCAGTACGTGCCTCCTATTACCACATACCTAAAGGAATCAGATGTATATACAGAGCAATTCAATGACAATTTATACAAGTACTTAATAACTAGATTTAAGGAAAGCAGGGTAAAAAATGTTTTTAGTAAATACCTAGTTATGTCTACTGATAAAAAGTGGAGAAATTCAACAGTCTTTTATCAAAAAGATACAGACAATAGGTTTAGAACAGGTAAAATAATTCAATACGGTACAAACGGTAAAAGAATTAAAGAGCCTTACTCAAGAATATATTGGAGCCATAATTTTTTAGATGACTTTGTTTTAGAGCAATGCTTATTCGGAGAACATCTTATAGAGGGTTTTGATAGAAGCAAAGGAACAATATATCTAGTTGAAAGTGAAAAAACTTGTCTTATAGCATCGCTTGTTTTTAGTAGTGATTTATTTATAGCTACTGGAGGTTTAAGTAATTTAAGCCCATTAAAGTTATCAGTACTTAGAGGCTTAGGTGTTGACGCTATTCCTGACAAAGGTGGTTATGATTTATGGAAAACTAAATTAGAACCAATGGGTATAAGTGTTAATAAGGTTATGGAAGAATCTGAAGCGTCTAAAGATGGTGATGATATAGGTGATTTAATATTAACAAATAAAAAACCATTATGAGTAAAGTAAGTCATGACCTATTAGTCGATAGATTAGATGGGTTAATAAGTAAAGAGATACAAGAATTGCAAGAACTAACAGGGTTATTATCAGATAGTAGCACTATAGTTGATGCAGACTTAAAAGGAGATATAGGAATTTTAACACAAAAGATGAAGATATACACAAATGTTAAGGGTATGATTCGAAAAGCAGCATTAGGTAGCGAAGACTTTGATTCTAAAACCATTATGAGTTTAGAAGAAAGAAAGTTATTTATGAGGTTAGTTAGATTCATTATTAGAATTAGAAGGATATTTAAAATAAGTAAATAATTATGATAGATTTAAAAGAAAGCAAACCAAACAATGAGAACGTACACAGAATTGATAGTGTTCGTGCTAATCTAGATTCTCTAAGAGAGAATGGTTTAAAGCGTGGAAACCACGTAGGCTTCGAGAACTTTCATGAGAAGTATTCTGTTAAGAAAGGTAGTATGACATTTATAATTGCTTCACCTGCAGTAGGTAAGACAGCTATATTATATGAAGTATTATTAAACCTAGCAGAGCATAGTGATTACAAGATAGCAATATTTAGTCCTGAGGGCGGTAGCCCAACTGACTTGTATGCTGAGATGTTATGGGCAAGGTTACGTAAACCATACCTAAGACATGATATTCCTAATGTAGCTAATGCAACTGAAAAAGAAGTAGAAGATGCCTATGCATTCTTAGCAAAACACTTTTATATTATTGATAGTGGTTTAAAAGATTTAAATGCAGAAGGATTCTTCAGAGCTGTAGAGGATATCGAAAAAGAAGATAATATCAAGATTGATGCAATAGTTATTGACCCTATTGTTGAATTAAACTTTAATCCAGATAACAAGAGAGATGATATAGCTTTAGGCTCATTTCTAACAAGGGTTAGGAAATTTAGTTCAGAGAAAAACATTCACACATTTATAGCTATCCATACGAAAGCTATGCAGATGCTAACAAAGAAGAGAGAAGATGGTACAATGATGTTGTACTATCCTCAACCAACTTTCTTTGATACTATGGGTGGTATGATGTGGAGTAGAAAGGGTTATATGGTTATGTCTTTATGGAGACCACCAGTAGAATTAATTAATCCTGATACAGACCAACCTTATGAACGTAATGAGACTATTATTCAAATACTAAAAGTAAAACCTAAAATTATGGGTGCTGTTGGTAGAATTAGTTTATTTTACGATAACATGAGTTCTAGGTTTTATGAGAAGGATGCCTTTGGAAACAAATTGTTTTCTAGAGATATACTTGCTCATGAGAAAAAAGAGAAGCCTGTCAAGCAGGAGGAGATAGAATTTAAAACAAAATAATATGGATTGGTTTAAAGATGGCGAAGAGGTTTTAGCACCTCAAGGTAATGCTATTGGATTTGTATATGTTATAGAATTCAATAACGGTGATAAATACTTAGGTAAGAAAAACCTCTACTCTAGAAGAAAAAGAAATTTCGGAAAGAAAGAGGCGGCACTTGTCACTGATAAAAGAAAGAAGCTTTATGAAATGGTTGTAAAAGAAAGTAATTGGAGAACTTACGAATCATCTAATGGAGATGTTAAACAACGAATAAAGAACGGAGAATGTCATACTAAAACAATTTTAGATTGGTCTTGTACACCTAAACAATTAACTTATTTAGAGATTAAATATATGTTTAATTTAGATGTATTAAATCCTAAAGGTAATTGGCTTAATGACAATGTATTAGGTAAGTTCTTTAAAAAAGAGTTAGAGAAATGGGAGCAGATAAAAAGATAGGTATTGAGGCTGAAGATAGAAGAATCGCTCAAAGATACGCTACTAGATTTGGCTTAGTTGATTTCTCTTTAAAAGTAAGTAGAACAAATGGTTTAAGAGCTATCTACTTTACAGGTACAGATTACGATGGAGTTATCTACAGATTAAAAATGTCTAAGTTAAAACAAATGAGAAGTCCTAAGGGAACACAAGTTGTAAACAGATATCATTACTTAGTAGTACAATCAGAAAAAGTTCATGGCGTTAAATATGATTACAGTTTAATAAAAGAAGAAGATATAACATTCTCAAATAAACTTAAAATTATATGTCCTGTTCATGGAGTATTCCATAAAAGAAAATCAGCACACGTTACAGATAGAGAGGGTTGTCCACAGTGTTCAGCTAATAGACTTAGGCAACTAAGGAAATTTTAAAACTAAACAAATGAAATCAGAAGAGCAGTTAATTAAAGACGAAGGGTATATTCCTGTAAAATATAGTAAAAATAATGACGAACAAGACGATATGAGTATAGATAGAGAGGATAACATAAATTTCAAGAATACAATTATTAAAGCTGTTTTAGCTATAAGCGAACAGAACCTAAGACTAAGTCCTAGAAGAATAAGTAAATTCTCAAGATACAGTATGTATGAGATTGAACTTAATCTAAATGAGATTGATAATATTATTAATGGATTAGGATTAGAATAATGACGTTAGATAAAAAAGTCATCCAGAAAGCAGTGGAGGAGACTATCTCATTAGGAAAATACACAGAAGAGCTTGGTTCTGTTATATTACTATTCGCTGAGGTGTCAGTTTATAGAAGAGGATTAAAATATCGTTTCTCAGAGTTTGATGTTGAGTTCATTATCAAACCTAAGATAGTAGATATGTTATTGTTAAAAGTATTTAAGTATAATAAAGATTTCGCATCAGCATACACTTACTTTAGTTTAATAACATCTACAGCTATACTTGACGCAATCAAAGACACTAGAAGAGCTTTAAAAGGTGAAAGCCATGGAGTTTACTATATCGAAGATATGAAGAAAGAGATAGCACAATTAGGAGACGGAGATGGTGATAATGCATTCGAAAAATTATCTATAGAAAACGGAGTAATTAAATTAATTTAAAACAACAATCATGAGTAAGAAAGGATTAAAGTACGAGGTATTTAGTTATTTAAAAAAGCATAATATAGATGTAAATAACAACAAGATTAAAGACATATACGAATTTAGTTTAGCAGATTCGTTTGCTGGAAGAAATGAAGATACTGTAAAAAGAGCTGTATCAGAATACAGAGCATATTTAGCACAAGGAGCTTTAACTAACAGCACTATTCCTGATGTAAAAGTTAAGAAAAAGAAAATTAGACAAGGTAAAAGTGGTGTAGGTAAAACTATGGTATATGATATCGAAACATCTTTAGTTAGAATAGAACACTGGGGAACAGGTAAGACTTATATTAACCATACACAATTAGTAGAGGGAATAGAAGGTCAGACTAGAATTATATCAATAGCATGGAAATATGTTGGAGAAGATAAAGTGTATGCTTTAACATGGAAAGATGGTTGTGATAAAAAGATGATGACTGAGTTTATGACTTACTACAATCAATGTGATATGGTAATTGGTCAAAACAATAATTCATTCGATAATAAGTTAGTAGCTACTAGAGCCGCTTATCATGGTCTGCCTTTAAATAGATTTGTAAAATCATTTGATATCTACAGAAAAGTAAAAACTGTCTTTAAACTACAGTCTTACTCGATGGCTTATATGGCTAAGTATTTTGGCTTAACATTAAAGCAATCACATGAAGGTATTAGAATGTGGAAAATGATTCAATATGGAACTCCATCTCAAAAGAAAGAGTATTTACAAAAGATGGTAGATTATAACATTGGAGATATCGTTACTACAGAAGAATTATATATGAAACTAAGACCTTATATGGGAACTATTAGTCATGAAGGTGTTAAGAAAGGTTTGCCGAGATGGTCTTGTCCTGTGACAGGTGCTACAGATGTTGAGTGGGTTAATACAATCTACACAGAAGCTGGTACTGTACAGAGAATACTTTTATGTAAGTCTTCTAATCACCAATTCAAAGTAAACAATGCAGTTTACAGAGAGTTTATAGAGAAAGATTCAACTATATATACAGGTAAATAATATGTTAGAGCTAAGACATGGGAGAGATTACTTCTCTCCCTCACAGCTTAAAAAGCTGTTCGTAAGTGTATCGAGTTTAACTTCATACTTAAAAAAGAAATGGTCTACAACTGCATCAATGACATTAGGTACTCTAGTTCATTGCTTGATACTAGAACCAGATGAGTTCTCTAAAAGATACATAATTATAGACGATAGAGATATTTGTAAAGAAATTGGTGGAGCTAGACCTAGTTCTACTAAGAAATACAAAGATTGGTTATCAGCTGTTGCAGATGACAATAAAGGCAAGGAGTTTGTATCTATGAAAGATATGGCTATTGCTAATAAGATTCTAAGAAAGTGTAAAGCTACAGGAATAATTGAAGATTACTTTACTGATGGTCAAGCAGAGGTTACTGTAAAAGGTATTGCTAATGGATATGACGAAGAGTTCGACGGTCTATGTATTATAGATTACGATACTGACTTTGTATCTATTGATTTAAAAACTACATCTAAGCCTTTAAGTAAGTTCAAGTATGATGCAAATGAATTAGGTTATGATATACAAGCTAGTGTTACTAATTCTCTTAACAATAAAGAGTTTATATTTGTAGTAGTACAGACTGTAGAGCCTTATGATATAGGTATTTATACTTGCTCTGAATTCTTTATGAAGAGAGGTAAAGATAAAGTTAATACAGCTTTACATAATTATAAATTCTATGAAGATGAGAATTCTTCTCAGGTATTTAACTATGAATTATAATATATGATTTCAATGAAGAGTGTAACCACTATTCTAGAACTGTTTTTTAGATTCAATACCTCTGCTGACAGTGGGAGTATTGAATTTGAGTACAGTGATTATAGTGATAAGTATTTTAGATGGACTAAAGATTCATTTAATCACAATGAAACCCTTACTGTTATTTATAATGAAACAGAGATAAAGATATTCAATACATCTAAAGTTAAAGACAGAATCTATGGCAACATTGATAAAGTAAGTAATGATAAAGAGAAAATTAACTTTGGATGTCCTTTTGGAATTGTATCTGAGTTAGTGAAAATAATACCAATAACTAAATTATCAGACGAAGATATTGCTGATAGAAAAAAATAAAACAAAAATAAAATGGTAGACACAGATGAATCAGTAAAAGATATATTGACACTTATAGCATCAATACTAGGAGTGTTATTTGTAAGTCACTTAATTTATACATTAATACAAACAATAAATCAAATATAATGAAAACACTATTATTATCAATAGCTTTATTAATAGCTACAGTAACATTAAGTCAAGAGAAATGGAGACGAATAAGTGTCTCTACAGGAACAGCGATAGGTATGAATGATATAGTGGTCAGCAAGGCTTCTGTAAATTTATTCTATGAATTAGATAAAAAGTATTCGCTACAAGTTTGGGGTGGATATGTAGGAAGCACTACAAATGAATGGGTTGGAGCAAAGTCAGTTTTGATTAGAAATATAAAAGGAGGCTTTAAGTTTGAATCTGGACTGTATTACGAGAATGGTGCAAGAGATGGTCTGAATCTAGGTGTAGTCGATAGGAATCTATTTATAGGGATTAGAGTAACAAAAGAATTTAAACTATAAGGCACAAAAAAAGTAGGTAGAGAACAACTAACTCTACCTACTAATTAAGCAAAAAATATTAACCGAAATAGAAACCGCCTGATTGAGACATTTCTTCAGTATCGAAAGTATCGGTACCTGTTTGAGCTAAAGCCAACAAGTCCTCATCTCTGT
>Ga0209709_10002627_pt1 | contig 15485 bp, 13 predicted proteins | sample ArcticOcean_MG_C_2_FD_187435 | JGI IMG/M metagenome (GOLD analysis project Ga0209709, IMG submission 187435) | Marine microbial communities from western Arctic Ocean - ArcticOcean_MG_CB4_136 (SPAdes) (version 2) | ecosystem: Environmental > Aquatic > Marine > Oceanic | place: Arctic Ocean... | reverse complement strand
TGTGTTTATTGATAAATCTCCAGTACAGTCCATCTAAAGTCATGCACCAGTCACCTTTTTTAAAATCCATCATTTTTAAAATATAGTTTGAACCACATATATATGGCTTGGTCGCCATTATGCCTCCATCCGCATATAAACCCATACTATAAACATTAGGGGTCATTACCCAGTCAGATGAATCAACATACATTTCCATAAACCATTTATATACATTTTTTGGATGAATCTCGCATAGATTCATTATATTGGCCTGTATCATAAGTCTTTCTATGTGATGAGCATAAGAATGCTTGATTGTATTTTTAATCGTATAATCCAAAGGATCAATTCCTGTAGTACCGTTATACCATGAAGCACTCATCTTTCTATTATGGCCAAAAAAGTTAGAATTTTGCATTTCTTTACCATCTGTATGATAAATACCTCTCATAAACTCTCTCCATCCAATTATTTGTCTGATATACCCCTCATATGAATTGATGTTTATATTTTTAATCTTTCTAATTTTACTTATAATGTCGTCAGGAGTAATTAATCCAATATTAAGAAGAGGGCTCAGCACTGAATGGAACCAGAATGGTGAGCGAGCATCCACCGAATCCTCATAGTCACCGAACATCTCTAGTTTTGTGGATAAGAACTCATCTAATGATTTTAATGCTGATTTACGCGTAGTAGGGTAGTTAAATGTACCTACTTCACCATGATTATCTTTAAAGATATTATCCACTATTTTCTTCACATCTTTGGTATTCTTGGTATCTTTGTGAGTAACTAACTTGGGTATTTCAATTTTTTTTGGTATTTTTTTTCTATTTTCCTTGTCATATGTCCATTTTCCACCAACAGGCTTATTTTCCTCGATCAGTAAATTCATTTTTTTACGCTGCTTAATATAGAAATCTGTCATCCTGTATTTTGGAGTTGTTTTCCTGGGAGGGCAGAGCTCTAAAAACTCTTTTTTCCCAACCAAAAACATAGGGGTATCTATGAATTTGACTCCCAGACCATCTTTTCGGATATCTATGATTTCCTTTTCAAACCACTTATCCTCTATCTGAAACATAGTAATACCTTTCGTTTTAGAATTATTTAAATATTTTTTTAAAGAAGATGTGTATGTTAATGATTTATCAGTTTTTAGTTCTTCATAATGAATGTTGAATTTATGCTTTATTAACTCATCTCGATAGGATCTCATTGATGATAAAAAAAGTATTATTTTATGTTTATGGTGTAGCTGATACGAGCACAACCCCAGATCTTCTCTCATAAATATCTTTTTAGGGGCTATTTCTCTTATATAGCTAATAGGGAATAGCTGGTTTCCTAGTATTACAAGGGTGTCTGTCATTCTATGTTCGTATAATATATATTATGTCTTAATATATAGAACACGGTTACTTACTCAAAGAAAAGTTATTAAAAATCATTTTATATACAAAGAACATAACAAAGAATGCACAATAAAGAATGAGTGGTACTATCGGTAACATTAGCCTCGCAAATTCAGCATATGATGCAAAAGCCATAAAGGAACCATAATATAATGGGAAGACCGAAAGAAATAAGTTGATATTTCTTTTTGTGGAGTCATTCATGAGAAAGGATAAGGCAAACGCAAAGAAGCAAAAGACATACCAGAAGTTGATAAAAATAAAATAAATTCTTTGCAATCCAATTAACATTATATCTGGGAAATAACTATTTTCGTAAACCTGGGAAAACCTATGAGACATGCCAGATGGTATAGGAACGAAGCCTGTTTGCGAAGTTCCTACGATGATGCTTTGTGTAAAATATAAAGCAGGCATAGATGCTGCAATCTCCTTAACATGAGCTAGTAATGGATGGAACTCATATTTTTGAGTCTCATGATTGAAGCTAGGTGCTAATTTCTGAGCGGCAATATGGTAGTAATCATTGGTTCGCTGGGATATTAGATAACCGCGATTAATACGCGATATGACATCTAGTAGGCAACGTGCATCAAATCTTTGCATATTATACAGATCATATATTTCTTGAGGTGGTTGTATATTCCAAATTCTTGTATAATTGAATGATTCCCCCCTATTTATGCACACTTCATTGTTTAATTTCATGGCACTTAACTGAAAGATATTAAGATAGCCGCTATTCTCAAGATAGAAGTCATTCGTAATAATAAACTGAATATCTTTCATTAGGCGAATATTAGAATCATTTTCTAGACTAGCATATACTGTGTTCATTAATCTTGATGCTTCTGTGGGATTAAAGTCTCTATTAATATTTTGAGGCTGACTAAACAAGTCACGCCAAACTCCTTTTGCAAGATTAATTTCTTCGTCGCTAATAGTACTCGATAGATTAGTTTTTTGATAAATATTTTGGTGATGCGGTCTGACAAGATTCCAAATTCCTGGCATTCCATATCTATCTATATGTGCTTCACGCCTACTAGGAAGTAAGTTGGTATTATAAATATCCGTCATATCATTTAGAAGTAACTGAGCATTTGGACTAAGCTCTTTCTCGTAAGTACTTTTAAAATTTTCATCTAGATAACCATACTGCATCATTTTTTGAATTAAAACTCTATCACGGAATAATGAATCAAAGCCATATTTATTAACATTATAACTAGCAATGAGTGATGATGTCGTTATAACTGTCAAAGAGATTGATAAAACTGATGACACATAATACTTTTTATCCATTTGAATAATTATCAGGAAAATGTAAAGAGGCAATAGATATATAGTTTGCTCTCTAACAAGACAAGACATTAATAAAATAAGATTTAGATAGAATAAATTTTTTAAACTATATTTTTCAGATAGATTTATGGCCAACAAAATAGATAATGATAAAAATAATATATATAATAACTCAACTCTTAAGATAGTTTCAGCTGCAGTTAGCGGAAGATATAATAATATAATGAGAGATAATGCTACTTTATTAAAAGAATATTTTCCTGTTTTATTTGATATTAAATACCAAATGCTAATAGTTGCACTACCTAAAATAATATTCATTACTGATAAATAATAGTCAAGGTTTCCAGTAATTTTTGATAGAAATACTGCGATTAACGTATAAGCTTTGTATACATCAAATTCATTCCCATAATAAAATCTTTCTAGTTTACGTGAGCCTCCACTGCCAAAATCTAAATCAAAGTCAAATAAAGTTAATTTAAATATAATGGCGATAAAGAAGAGTATCAGGGCAATTAATTTTACACCTACTTTATTTTGCATCACATTTAAGAAGCCATTATGTAATATTTTTATTGTATTAATTTTAAGTAAAGTTAGGGATAAAACTTTAGAAGAGATGAATAAGAAAATCTTGATTACGATGAAGGCAAGTACTGATAAAATTAAAATTAATATATAATCATCAATAACTTTGAGCGATATATCATTATAAAATATATTTCCATTATAAATCGATGGATGACGAAGAAATACATTAATAGTATGGAGACCTATAAAAGTAAAGAGGATGGTGAATAGAAAAAATATGCCTTTATATATCATATATGAATAAATAATTTTAAGATTTTAATTTAAGTTTGTTTTACAAAAGAAGACTTGTCTGCATCATCGCCATATTTATATTTGAATCTTTCAGGGTCATCTTTTTGTAATAAAAGATTAGCTGTCGTGTTAGCTTCACTAACAAATTTTTCAAATTCTAAAGGATTGTCAAAACCATCTACTTTAATCAATGATGAGCGCCATAAGATATCATCAATCCCTCTTCCGCCCCACCATAAATTCTCGTCATGAACTTTTCTATAAATTGGAGTACCAGGAAGCGGACTAAGAATTGAGAAAGAAAAGCTATCAGCTCCGCTATTCATTGCAAAGTCTATAGTTTTTTGCATTTCCTCGTACGTCTCTCCTGGGTAACCTAAAATCCAAAAAGTATGCACTAACATCCCGGCTTTTTTAGCTGCTGCAATCGAAGGATATATGGTATCAAGAGGCAATCTTTTATGTATGATTTCATCCAGTACTCTTTGCACGCCACTCTCACATGCTAATGTTATTTGATAACATCCGGCAGCAAACATTCTTTCATACATTTCATTTTGCTTATTAAAATGATAATTTACTTTAGTTCCATTTGGCGTACACCATGGTAAACCAACTTTCTCTAACTCAGTACATAATGCAAAAAGATTTTTTCTATTTGCAGTTATAGTGTCATCTTCAAATTGCAACTCCCCTATCTTGAAATCTCTTACATCATTTATTATTTCATCCATTATATGCTCTGTGCTTCTCCAGCGAACCTTTTGTCCCCACATTTGTGGAGTTGAGCAAAATGTACATTTCTCAGGGCACCCACGTGAACACATTACGCTTAATACTCTTTTCGACCGTGATTTCGGAGAATGGAAAGCCCCTATTTTAAAATAGCCCTCCATGTTAACCAAGTGTCTTCCTGGTCTAGGCAAATCATTTAAGTCTGCAATTCTTATATTTGGGATAATGAGATATTTTCTATAATCAGTTTTTTTAACTAGTCCGGGGACGTTCTCAATACTAGTTTTATTAATTATTGCATTAACCATGTCTAGGAAGCTAAATTCACCCTCTCCTGTCAATGCAAAATCAATATTTTGGTCTTCTAAGTCTTCAATATAATTCGGCAAAAATGAGCTTAAATCTTTTTGTGTATATAAATAATCTGTTACTGCACTTGATATATGGTTACCGCCTAGCACTACAGTGATAGATGGACTTACTTTTTTTGTAATTTTGGCAATATTATGCGCTGATTCCATGAGATTTGAGAATAAGACTGAGATAGCAACAATATCTGGTGAAAAATCAGATATAACACTTGCGATTACATCATCTGGCTGACCAATCATGACCATGTTATTGGCGCTATCGATCATTGTTTGGTGTTCCCACCCTTCTAAAGCAGCATCATATATTTTAACTGTATGGCCAGCATTCTCAAGAATTGGGGCTATTAGCATTAAACCAAGAGATGGTTGTATTCTATTTACACCATCAGCAATCCCTTTGAGATTAGGTGTTATGAATAATATTTTAGCTTTCTTCATAGACTCTATAATACATTAAATATCTAATAGTTTAACTAAGTATTTGTCTTTAAGTCCTAAGAGCATAATATTTTTTCTAAAAGATTTTTGAATCTCACACATGAATCTGATTTCTTAATATCATAATATTTAGAAAGTATTATATTTTTTTTATCTTCATACTTATTAAGATAACCATTATAGTTGCCCATTATGTAATTTAATTTTTCCTTGAATACATGATAGTCATCAATCTCATCCCCGGGGATTGATTCTCTGTAGCCTGTTAATGACTGATCAAAATCACCATCCCTCATAAACTTCATATTTTTATGTCCCCAATAGTGATTATAATCTGGCATACAAAATAATTGAGCTTTGTCTAGTAGAGAGTAATCAGTTGTTGTTGCAGAATAGTCATTTAACAAAATATCTGATTCGATCATAAAACTATTTATATCAAAGAGAGGATAATTTTTTCTATCAATATATTTAATTCTTGAGTAATTTTTCAAAAAAAATTTTGGTTTATTTCCAGAATGGACTGTATAAAAAAAATAATAATTATTTTTATCAAGGTAGTCATTAAAATCTTGAGGATCAAAATCTGGAATATCAAGAATTGGTAAATTATATTTGTATGGTCTCCACGTAGGAGTATATAAGATGATACGGGTATTTTCATCAATTTTACTATCGAATGATCTAGCAATACTCTTTTCTAAATATTTTTTTTGCACAAGCTCTTTGTCAAAGAATTGATCACATCGCGGATATCCATAAGAAATCATTTGTTTATTATTAACAAGGTACATATCTATGAATGATTTTGTGATATATGATGACGCAACATTGATATGATTAAATTTTTGCAATCTATTGATTTGTTCTTTAATAGATATTATGCCCTTAAAGTTATAAAGAGCAAACTTGGCATTACTTCCATGTCCTGTATTAATTTTACTCGTAAACATATTATCTATAATTTTAAAGGTATTTATATATGCATCTCCATCATTTATTACAACTTTTGCTCTGAGCAGAGTCCATATAAAGGATAGCGGGTTAGAAGTTGAAATATATCTCATCCCTTTACTTTTCAAATATTTTTTCACATGATCACATTCGGTATGCCAAAAAATATCAGCATTTATATTATTAAATAAATATTCATATAAATATCTTGTATTACCTGAATAGTGATATGGACTATTAGTGCCCAAGATAATCGCTTTACCTTTTGGGATAAAATATTTTAAAGGATAAAAAAGTATTATTAATAAGTTTTTAATGATTGATTTTATCATCGTTGAATATTCCTGTTTAAATAGATGAGTAATATAAAACTGCTTTACTATAGATAATCTAGCTTACTCTATTTAGATAGACTTTATGAGTATTTGATTTTATAAAAGTCAATGATATTATTTATAACAACTTCAATATCATTTGTGAACTCATAAGAATAATGGGCTGAGAATTTTTGAGATGTCATTTGGAAGTCATATGCATTCGAGTCTTTTAGAGCATTTAATTTGGCGCCAGTATTTTTTATAACAATATTTGCAAACGACTCCATGTTACCATTGCAAGAATTTAAATTAAAAACTTCTGATTTTTTTGGCGGGTTATCTATTATTAATTCCAAAGCATCTATCAGATCCTCGATATACAATACGCCTCTATTTGCTTTTGGATTTGCTAAGTTTACTTCTTTATCAATAAGAGCATCTTTGACCATTCTGTTTAACAAGACTTCTTCACGTATTCTGGGAGAACCACCATCTACAGTTCCAAACCTAAGACTCACATAGTCTTTATTCATAACTTCCATATAATGGTCAAAAGCAACTTTAGTATAATCATATATATTTTGCGGCATGCCTATAGGTGTATTTTCATCACAAATAGCTCCATCTGCATTAGCATAAACACTTCCTGAGCTGGCATATATTAATTTTCCATCAAATTTATTTGTAAAGTCAACTAGACCTGAATAATTATTTTCATAACAATCCACTGGATTAGCTTTTGAAAGAGGAACGCTTGAATACCCTGCAACCCATAAACATATGTCAAATTCTTTAAGCTCAGACTTTGTCATTGCCCGATAATCTTTATGCTCTATATAATCTGGGAGTTCACCCTTCTTTAAAAGACTATCAATACACTTTAGATTATATTTATCTTTACAGCGCTCTATAAACCTACTTCCAACATAACCATGTGCGCCAACTAATAGTATTTTTTTATTCATATATGCTTTTTTATGTTAGATTTTATAGAAATAGAATATCATATATTCATCTTAAATTATAATATATTCTGCCTTAGGAAATGGGATAAACACCTTGCCTTTGAACCCATAATCCTTTAATCGATTAATCATATTATCTTTATATGTCCATGCTAATAAGCACGCAACTTTATACTTTTTATAATCTATAGAGTCAGGATGATGAATCATTATAGTTGTTCCCGGTATCATTAATCCCTGCTTATCATTTGTATCATCAAAAGCAATTGCCTTATTAAGTTTTTCGAAAGCGCAAACATTTGAGGTAATTACACCTCTAGCTGGCGACCCTAGAATTAGAACATCATTATCATGGTATTTTTCAACAAACATCGATTTAATCATTTCTACTTTTTTATCAATTTTTGACGCAAGTTCCATGTAGAAATCACTATCACTGATGCCTAAGACATTCTCTTTTTCTAGAAAAGCATTCACATTATTTGAAGGTTCTTCTTTCGATGATTTTTTGTAAAGCTTAACCCTTAAGGATCCCCCTTGTGTGTTTATTTTCTCGACATCACAAATTTTTAGCCCGACATGTTCAACGGTATTTTTAAGAGAAGTCAGAGTATAGTTGCAAAAATGTTCATGGTATATCGTATCAAAATTAGCGCTCAATACTGTATCTGCTGCATATGCAACCTCAACATGAGCATATCCGTTGGCAGCCAGCAATCCTTCTACTGCCGCAAACATACCCATATACGAGTCATTATGAGCAAATACATTTATCCCTATAATAATATCAACTGGCCCCTCTACCATTGATTTAATTCTCTCCATATTTTCAATATCAAAAAACTCATGAAGAACAGTAAATTTATCATTTACATTCCTACTGTAAACATTAGATGCCGGATCAATTCCATAAATTTTATGCTTTGAGTTGAGTGACTTCAGTAATGTCCCATCATTACATCCAACCTCTAGAATAACTTTGCCTGAGTTATGCCTCTTGTTTATGATTTGGGCAACAGAATGAAGGTGTTCAGCATTATTAATTGATGCAGCAGAATAATGATCATAGTTGCGGTAAATATTTTCACGATCAGGCATCTCAGTTAATTGCAATAACTTGCAGTCACTGCATATTGCTAATATTAGAGGGTATTTTTTTATATCTCCCTTGTCATCGATATGTCTGTAATTATTCACCTGAGGAATCATACCAAAGTTATAAAGAACAGTGGTATTCTCGTTGGAGCCACAATTACATTTTTGTTTATCTGTCATTTTTAAAAACGCCATAACTTAGTTTGAAATATTTATGCAAGATGAATTGTAATAATACACCAAAATGTAGTATCGCATAAAGAGAAGCTCCCGCATAACTATGCGATGTATGTTCGCATCTATAGTCGCATTCCACCTCTATCTCTTCAACAGATAACCCTTTTGCTATAGTTGCAGCAATAATCTGAAAACTGCAGAGATGATCATTAGAAAAACTATCATTATAGACATTCATAATATTTTTTCCATATACTCTAAATCCAGTATGGAACTCAGATAGATCTCTATTAAGAATAATTCTATCAAAAAAAGATAAGCCTCTATTGGCTAGGAATCTTGGTAATGGCATACCAAGTTTTCTCGCTCTACCCTTAACTAAAAATCTTGAACCTAATATTAAGTCAGCCCCTTCTTCCATTAATTTTTTCGCATTAATTATTGCAGATGGATCGAATTGGGCTCCGTCACCATGTATTTCAACAGCATAATCAGCCCCACAGTTAAATGCTGATTTTACGCCATTTCTGCTATTTGAACCATATCCTCCAACAGGAGTTTCAAATACTTTGTAACCCATTTCTTTATAAATTTTCACTGAATTATCAGATGAACCATCATCTGAAACAATTATTTCATCAAAAATATTTTCAGGAATCCGTTCTAATGTTTTAGTAATTAGATGCTCGCAGTTATGAGACAAAATCACAGCAAAAATATTTTTATTAGTTAAAAACATATTAGAGGTATTTTCTCATAAGAGATTGAAATATTAAAGGGAGTAACCCAAACAATACTAATAGAATTATAATATTTGAGTTAAAGCCCACATCAGTAGTTAACACATTGAGCATTTCTTTCCCTGTCATGGAAACTAATATTGTCATTGGCAGCATTCCTATTTGTGTAACAACATAAAAGATAGATGCTTTCATATTTGTTAGTCCAAACGTTAAGTTGATAATAAAATATGGAAATATTGGAGTCATTCTGACAGCATACAAGTAATATGCGCCATTCTTAATGAACCCTTTGTTAATCTTATTATACTGCCTATTAAAAGTTTTCTGAAAATAATCTTTAAACAAAAACCTAGATATCAGGAAAGCCAGAGTTGCCCCGATAGATGATGAAAACGAAACAATTGCTACAGCAGAATAGATATCAAACAGCATGCCAGATAATAGACCAAGGATAAAGGCTACAGGTAGGGACAATGACGTTAAAGCAATGTAAATAAAAAAGAAATATAGTTTTGCCCCTATTGGATTAGAGTTTGAGTAACCAATTAATGTTTGAAGATTATTATTAACCCATGTAATAATTTTATTTTCACCAAGCACCAAGGATAAGATAATCGCAATGAATATTAGTATTAAAAAAAATATTAATTTAGAGTTTGTTTTTATTATGTTACTGATTAAGATTCTCCGCTTAAGCTCTTACTGCTAGTATTAGCGCTATCTTTCTTATCTTTGAAGTATTGATTATAGAAGGAGCCACTAGCCTCTTTGGTATAAGTATAATACAGAGTTCTCCTATCTATCTCTGAGTTATTTTTTTTTGATCTATGAGGACATCTATTGCTAAATAGAACTAAATCACCGGGATCTAGTTTGATGAGTTCAAAGTCTAAACTATCTTCTACTTTATCAAGAAGAACAGGAGTCCCATTCATTTTTGTGTTTTTAAGTAAATCATTAAAAGAACCTTCATGTTTTTTAGATATTTCTATTGTTCCATTATTCTTCGTGCATTTATCTAATGCAACTAATGCATTTATAAAAAAATCAGTATATTTGTACCAGCCTTCTTGCTCAATTTTATTTTCATCTTTAAATATAAAAATGCCATCATAATGTGCAAAAAACCCCTCCCCTCCTGGTGGCTTAGCATTATACTTATCTTTAAATATCAGAAATTTTTGATTAAAGATTTCATGTAATAAATGACTAACTGTAAGGTTTAGCTTTAATAACTCTTTTCCTTTATCATATAGTCTTTCAACTCTTCTTAGGTTACCTTTTTTATCAGTATAAACTTCAATGCTTTTTGCATTTTCTATTTCAGAAAATATATGAGGAATACTACTTGCGTTAATTGCATTTTTTATCACACAATACCCCTTGGTTTCAAAATCTTTTTTATAAGCTTCTTTAGTATTCATATTATTATTATACCGAGATTATATTTAAATATACAAACTATTATCTAACAAAAAATAACTGTCGATTTTTTACCTTATAACTCTCAATTAATCTTTTCCCATGATCTGATAACATCCAATTATAAAAAATTTTTGATGAAATTTCATTTACATTCGGACATCTTTTTTTATTAACTTGTATAATCCCATATTGATTAAATAAAAGAGGATCTTTTTCGAATAAGATTTTATGATTTAATTTATTCTTGAAATTAAGCCAGGTTGCTCTATCCGTATAAGTATAACCATTCATGCCAATTGCAATATTAATTGTAGAACCCATTCCTTGTCCACTTTCGTAATAAAAATCATAGTTATTATTTTTTGGGTTAATCTCAGCTGCATCCCAGACTCTAATTTCTGACTTATGTGTGCCACTATCATCTCCCCTAGAGATGAATCTAGTATCTCCCAAGGCAATATCTTTAAATACTTTTCTTATATCCCTCTCTATTTTTATATTTAGAGGGTCATCCTTAGGTCCAATTACCACAAAATCATTATACATTAGGTCTTCTCTATCAATTCCATAACCTTTCTTAACAAAATCAATTTCATCATTCATGGAATGAACTATTAATATGTCTGCATTACAGTTTTTTGCATTAACTATTGCCTGACCCGTCCCATAAGCAACTACTTTAACTTTTATTTTATGTAGCTTTTCAAATTCTGGTAAAATAAATTTATAAAAACCAGAGTCTCTCGTTGAAGTTGTTGACTGAATAACTAGGTCGTCTTTTTTTCTTTCACTTGAGAAAGATAAATTGCTAAATAACAGTAATAGCATACATATATAAATTATTTTAATTGGCATATTTTTCTCATCTTTCAGATATTTTTTTTAATTTACAATTTTCTAGTTCATACGCTTCATCTGCCATTTTTTCAGATTGATTTTCATTTTGCGTAATCAATACTATTTTATTTAAGAGTGATCTTTCTTTTAACAAGTCTTCGACCAATACTTTATTTTTCACATCTAAATTACTTGTTGGTTCATCACAAAATATTACATTAGGGTTTGTTATCAAAGCTCTTATGATTGAAATCATTTGTTGTTGTCCACCAGATAAATTAAAAGCATATTCTTTTGCAAGGCTGCTTAAGTCGTATTTAGATAATATATCTTTAACTTTTGGCAATGCTCTGAATCTAGACATGCTATTGTTTATCATTAATACATGCAAAAGGTTATCCTCTACACTTCTTCGCAACAAGACAGGCTTTTGAAAGACGAAGCTTGACCTCAAACCCTTGCAATATGTTATAAATCCATTTTCTGGCTTGAGAAAGCCAGCCATTAATCTTAACAATGTTGTTTTTCCTGCTCCATTGTCACCATATATCACACATACCCCTGTTCTCGAGAGCTTGATATCAATATCTCGCAATATTCTACGCTTTTTGAATGAGAAGGATACTTTGTTAAAACTAAGGCTAATGCTCTCCATTTCTCTCCAATTCCTTATTTTTAATTAATGATAAGACTATATTAATTATCAATGCGATTAAAATTAAACTTATGCCTAAGCCTAATGCCTTGGCTAAATTGCCCCTAGATGTTTCCAGAACTATACTTGTTGTCATTACTCTTGTTAAATGATCAATATTTCCTCCAACTATTATGATTGCTCCAACTTCTGATAATGCTCTTCCAAGCCCAGCTAGTATATTTGTCATTAATTTATACCTTACTTCCCATAAAATAGTTTTCATGACTGATGTAAAACTTGCATTAATTGAAAAAAAATAGTCTTGATATTGATTCAGGCAGGTATCAATAGAGTCTTTTGATAATGATACTATTATTGGGACTATTAAAATTGTTTGGGCTATGATCATTGCGGCTGGCGTATATAATAGTTCTAGATTTCCCAGTGGACCATTATATGAAATTAATATATATAAAATAACTCCTACTGCCACTGGCGGCAAACTCATTAAGGAGTTAAATATAATTGTTATGAAGTTTTTCCCAATAAATTTCTTTATAGAGAGTAACGAGGCAATTGGTAGAGATATTATTATTGATATAATTAATGCGGAAAAGGATACATATAATGATAGGCTGATTATCTCTAGAAGATATGAATCAAGAGTAAACAACAAAGCAAGGGAATCATAAAAAACATTATCCATCAGATTATTTCTCCCAGAGAGCCTGAGCCATATCTATGTTATTAATTTTCACCGGATTATTTTTTAGTCTAAATTGGTCAACACTTAGAATTATTTTCCTTAAATCATCTCTACTTAATGAGCAAGCCTTAATAATATTTGACTCTAGCCCAGTCCTTTGCATTAAATTATACCAATAAGCTGATGCTTCTTGGGCAGATGTAACTTCTAGGATTTTAAAAAGAGATTGCATTGTTTTAAGTAAATATTTATGACCTCTTTTGTCTATAATATTTATATTGTCTTTGGGTGTATTTATAATAAAAAATTTTCCTAGAGTTAACGCAACAGCATGACCATGCTGTAAGCCAAAATTTGAGCTAATTTTATATGACAATGCATGAGGAGCTGTAGTTTTTGTTATGTTTATTGCTTGGCCTGAAAGATTTGCCGCTCTAGCCATTGCTGCTCTAGCCTCAAAACTCTTGTTAAATGAAGCAATTATATTATTTTTAATCAATTTAATTGCTTTTCTAGAAATATTTTTAGACTCAATAGTAGAATTTATTGACCAATAAGACTCAATAGATTGAGAAAATGCATCAAAAGCTGATGATGCCCTAAGCTTTTTATTCATACTATTACTTAGGCTTGAGTCTATAAAAGCATAATCAGGAATCATACTTTTATGAGATACTGAATATTTTTTATTATTAATGTAGACTACCGCAAAAGATGTGCTCTCGCTGCCTGTACCAGATGTAGTTGGTATAGCAATCATCTTTAGTTTTGACTTCTTGAGCTTTATATTGTTTCTGATCAATTCACTAGAATTAGTATTTTGGGATAAGACGTTAACGAGTTTTCCCATATCTATGACGCTTCCTCCGCCGATACTTATAATTATATCTGGCCTAAAATCTTTTAATAACTTTATTCCTTTGTTTACATCTCTGAGTTTGGGATTATTGTCAAACCCGTAAAATCTTTTTGTTGAGTAATTTTTTATTATCGGATCCACTAATGACTGGATATCTGATTTTAGGTAAGATTTATTAGCTGTTATGAAAAGTATTTTTTTGGGTTTTAGTTTTTTAACTGTGCCAAACAATTTATCCCTCAACTTTCGAGTAAAAAAGATTTTTTGTTTCATTTTTTTAAGAAACTCATTAGAGATTTTTTATTTTCTAACGGTGTTGATTTAGGACGACCTAGGTCATTACGTGTTCCATTTGATATCATTATTTCTAAAAAACTAGTTCCTTTATATTTGTTCATTTTTAAGATAGCAGATTTCAGTTCTTTTTCATTTTTAACGGTTAATACATAATCATAACCCATATTTTTAGCAATATTTTTCATATTAAATTGATGAGCAGTAGTTGGTTGACCGCCAACAGATTCATGAGAACCATTATTAAAAACAATATGTTTAAGGTTATTACACTTTAAAGCCCCATTAGTTGTCAATGATCCCATATGCATGATAATTGATCCATCTCCATCGAAACAATAAACAGATTTTTTCTTTTTCTGTAATGCAATACCTAGCGCGATTTGATTTGCATGCCCCATACCTCCAACTGTCAAAAAATCTCTACTATGGTCTTGATTATTATTTTTTCTATATTCATACAATTCTCTAGATGTAAAACCGGTAGTAGATATTATTATATCTTTATCTCCTATATGACCCATAACTACTTCAATAGCCTTCTCCCTAACCAATGGATAACTTGATTTGTTGACCTTCTTGAGATTATATTTTTCAAATGTTTCTTTTTCTACAATTAAGACTACGGGCGAATTACTTTTTCTAGTCCGATTAATGGAATCAGTTACAATATCTTTGATCTTTTCAGGCTTATTTAGTTTGTTAATTATTTTATAAGATATTTTCATTGCCTTTAACATATCTAGCATGACACGACCGGTTTTTTTATGTTGCGGCTCGTCTTTCAAGCCCGGCTTACCTCTCCAGCCTATAACCAAAAGCATAGGGATGGAATAAACATCTTTATCTGCAAGGGATAGCAGTGGATTAATTAAGTTACCAAGTCCTGAATTCTGAAGATATATTGCAGGCACTTTATTTGTTGATAGATGATAACCAATTGATATTGATAATGCGCTTCCTTCGTTTGCAGCAATTATATGATTATTTTTTTTACTATGGTCAGAGATATAAAAACATAAGTCTTTAAGCAAAGAATCAGGTACGCCTGTGAAAAAATCAACTCCTTCTTTTTTAAGATGTTCAAAGAAGATTTTGGGCTTTATCATTATTTCGTCCCTGGAATTAAGTTAAGTATTTCATTTATAGATATACATTTATCATTAGCTTCATATGACCTTTTATTGATCAAAATAGATTTAGCAACATCCAGCATAGCTGGATATGCACTGCGTAGCATATGATTTGCATAACACACTATATTAACTCCTTTTTCTTGCCATTCGTCTTCATTAACACTATTGAAACTAGAGGGAACAACCATTAACGGTATTCCATTTTTAAGCAATTTATATTTTTCGCAAAATTCAAATATTTCATCTGGGTTTTTATGCTTACT
>Ga0209709_10002626_pt1 | contig 15488 bp, 14 predicted proteins | sample ArcticOcean_MG_C_2_FD_187435 | JGI IMG/M metagenome (GOLD analysis project Ga0209709, IMG submission 187435) | Marine microbial communities from western Arctic Ocean - ArcticOcean_MG_CB4_136 (SPAdes) (version 2) | ecosystem: Environmental > Aquatic > Marine > Oceanic | place: Arctic Ocean... | reverse complement strand
AGTAAATTGGATACGAATGATTAAGTCTAATCAAGAACTTAACTATATGAGAAATGCTGGTAAAATTGCAAACTTGGCTATGAAAAAAGCAATGGAAACGGTCGATGTTGGTGTAAGGCAATGTGATGTAATTGCTGAGCTAAACAAAATAACAACTAGTGGTACTAATGAAATAGGAGGGACTTTTACATGCAAGCCACCTAATGCTATGGTGGGCAAATTTTGCAGTGCACCACATTTAAGTTGGACAGATGAAAAGTTAAAGAAAAATGAAATTTTTTATATAGAAATGGGAGGAGCAAAACATCGCTATCATGTTCCTCTAGCTAGATGTATTTATACTGGCAAAGCTCCAAAAAAAATTAAAAATTTATCTAAAATTATTAAAGAAGGACTTAATGCAGTTTTAAATAAAGTAAAACCAGGAGTAACTGGCCACGAATTAGAAAATATTTGGAAAAAAGTTATTAACAAATATGGAGTAAAAAAAGATTCTAGAATTGGTTATCCAATCGGTATTGGTTACTCGCCAACATGGGGTGAACTTACAACAAGTTTTAGAAAAGGTGATAAGAACGTTTTAAAGGAAAATATGACCTTTCATTGTATACCTGCTTTATGGTTGCAAAATTATGGCATTGTTATTAGTGAGAGTTTTATAGTAAAAAAAAATGGCCCAGAAAGGCTTACTCATTATGAACAAAAGCTCTTCGAATTAAGTGATTTTTAATGAAGCTAAAGACTAAATTTGGAATGGTTGTAAGTGGCCATAAAAAGGCCTCACAGGCTGGGATGAGAATATTAAAAAATGGTGGTAATGCAATGGATGCCGCTATTGCTACTGCAGCCACATTATCTATTGCTATTCCAAATATGAATGGTCTAGGTGGTGACAGTATAGCTCTCTGGTATTCCTCAAAAAATAAAAAGATATTAACAATTAACGGATCAGGAAAATCACCCAAAAAAGCCAATATCTCTTATTTTAAATCATTAGGACTTAAAAAAATTCCTCAAAGAAGTCCATTGTCGATTACAGTTCCAGGTGTTGTAGATGCATGGGACACTTCTTTAAAAAAATTTGGAAAAAAAAAATTAAAAGATGTTTTAAATGATGCAATCAAATTAGCTGAAAATGGTATTAAAATTGATAAATATTTAAATGATTTTTTAAAAGGTGATGTTTACAAGCAATTAATTAAAAACAATAAAAACCTATCTGATATTTATGGGTTACCCAAAGACATTAGACTTGGAAAAATTATTAAGCAAAAAAAGTTAGCTGAGACCTTAAAGATATTAGCAAATCATGGATCTAAATCTTTTTACAAAGGAAGTTTGTCTAAGATAATACTCAAGGATTTACAACTACAAGGATCAATTTTAGATAAAAATGACTTTAGCAATCATTCAACGTTAATACAAAAACCAATTAATACTGAATATTTTGGTAAATCAGTTTTTTCAGCACCTCCTAATTCACAGGGCTTAGCTTTAATTGGGTTATGTAATCTATTTAATAATATTAACCAAAAAATTGAAATTAATGATTATTTAAAAGTCAAAAAAGAAATCTTTTTTCTTAGGGACATGTATTGTTTAGATCCAAGTATTTCAAAATTATATCAAGATAAAAATAGATTAAAGAAGATCGAAGATAATTTTAAAAAAATTTCAGGCGATACAAGCACCTTAGTGGTTGTTGACAAATATGGTAATGCAGTTAGCTGGGTTCAAAGTTTATTTGAAGAATTTGGAAGTAGTATAGTCTCACCAAATACAGGTATTATTTTTCATAACAGAATGTATTTAGAAAAAATTTCTAAAAAAGGTCACAATAAACTTAAACCTCAAAAAAGACCATTTCACACATTGTGCCCTGCAATTGTTCTAGATAAAAAAGATTTAGATTTAGCAATAGCTACTCCTGGTGATCATGGTCAACCACAAACAATTTTTCAGATACTTAACTATATATATAACTTCAAATACTCAATCAAAAAAGCAATTTTAACCCCAAGAATTAGACACAATCAAGGAAATAAAATTTTAGTTGAAAAAGGATTTAATAAAAATTTTAAAAATTTAAAAAATAAAAAAATTAAATTTAAAGTTTACAATAAACCTCATAGAATATTCGGGGGAGTTACTGCAATTAAAGTAAATTCTAATAAAACATTGTCTAAAGGAGCAGACAAAAGAAGGAATTGTTTTTAGATTGATAAAATTGCATCTAATATAATTACGAAAGCACTTATAAAACATACTGTTATAATTAAATTTTTTAAATTTCTATTTACAAACTCTCTAACGATTCTTCTTCTTCCTATATAAGTTCCTATTACCAAACCAGGAACAAGGTAAATTGACTTCATGACTTCTGGCAAATTTATCAAATCAAAATAAATAAATAGCAGTACTGAAAATAAAGCACCAATACCAAAAAACATATTTAAAGTTGCAACAACTTTTGTTGCAGAACTATTTTGATATACAATTGCCATAGGAGGACCACCTATACCTGTTAAAGTACCCATAAGTCCTGAGGCTGTACCTGCTATTGTTATATTTTTTTTGGTAGCAACAATATTCCATTTTTTAGCACTTAAATATGTTGCAATTAAAAGTAATACACCAAAAATTATTAAGTAATAATCTGTGCCAAGAGTTAAAAAGATTAGAGGCATAGCTAATATTGAGCCTATTACCCTTCCTGTGTAAGAATAAATTAAGTCAATTTTTATAATATCTTTATAACTTAACATTGCATTACTTAATGCTAAAAATGATCCCATTAAAATAATACAACTCGGTACCATAGAAGGCTCAAGCATAACCAATATACCAGCTGGAATACCAAAACCTATGCCAATTGCACTTTGTGTAATTGCTCCTATAATAATTAAAAATAGTACAATTAAATAAAAATCTAAAGAAGAGAAATAAACAAGAATGTTAAACACAATTATCTTCGAGGATCGTCATGATCAGGGTTAAATCTAGCTGGAAGTAAGCCTGATTGAAACCATTCTATAAAAGTATAAATATTAAATACTGGTATTCCAAATTTTTTTCTTACATCGGCCGCAAATGGACTCATATTCGTGCATTCCATTACTATTGCACCAATATTAGAATTGGTTTTCAACAATTCTTCAGCAGCATCTAAATGATCTTGTCTCGCTAGATCTATGTCCATTTCTTTTTCATCGTTTATAATAACTCTAGTAAACTCTTTACCATTTTCAGTCCCTATGATTGGTATATTTAGCGGTACATTAGCTGCTTTAAGATGTGCTTCTTTTAAGGAAGGCTTATGAATAGTCATAATTCCTACTTTTTTATTCTTTGGCAATAAACTTTGAACCATTTGAACTTGCATTAAAGATGATGTGGCAACAGGAACATTAACTGCTTCTGCCATTTTTTCTTGAAATAAAGATAAAAAACCACAATTAGTAGTAATACCATCTGCTCCCATTCTTACTAATTCTTTTGCAGCATCAATGAAGCCATTTAAAATTTCTTTACCTTCATCATAAACAGCTTGTTTGGGTGTTGCTCCTGGTACTACTCTATAATGAACAGGTACACTCCATGTTCTAGCATTAGCTATATCACCATGGATTCTGGGAAATTGAGTATCAAGCATGCATACTCCAACCGTTCCTCCATAAACAGTTTTACCACCAGTTGCTATATTTTTTTTGTTATCTCCCATTTTCATTATTAAAAGTTAATTTTTATTTTAAGTTAAATCAAGAAAATTAATTGACAACTCTTAAGTTCTTTAATTAAGTAAGAAACCCTATGAATAACATTTTAAGACCTAATCATTTAACTGGTGCAGAAGCACTAGTAAAATTGCTAGATGCACATGAAGTTAAATATATTTTTGGACTTTGTGGAGATACAACTTTACCTTTTTATGATGCGCTATACAGGTTAAATCACTCAATAAAACATATTTTAACTAGAGATGAAAGAAGCGCCAGTTATATGGCTGATGGTTATGCTAGAGTTACAGGTAAAGTTGGAATTTGTGAAGGACCAAGTGGCGGTGGTGCTACTTATATTATTCCAGGAGTTGTGGAAGCTAATGAGTCATCTATATCAGTAATAGCAATTACGAGTGATGTTCCCACTACCTCAATCGGCCATTTTCCTTTAACAGAATTAAATCAAAAGGAACTATTCAAACCTCTAACTAAATGGAATGAAAAAATAGATAAAGCTAAGGACCTAGGGAAGATTATAAGAAAATTATTTGAAGAAAGTACATCAGGTAGACCAGGAGCTTGTCATCTTTGTTTCCCATTTGACATACAAAAAGCAGAAGTCTCAGAAGAAGATGTTTGGGTTAACAAAGAATTCACTAAATTTCCAGCCAACCCCAAAGCACCGGATCCATTAAAAGTTGATCAGATTGTCAAAGAAATGTCAAAATCAAAAAAACCAATGATTATTTGTGGTGGAGCTATTAAAAATTCATTTGCAGAAAAAGAATTACAAAAATTAGTTGAAAAAACTAATATTGTGTTGGCAACAAGTGTAACAGGCAAGGGAACACTCGCAGATACTCATCCCAATTGTTTAGGAGTGGTTGGAAGTAATGGTGGTTCAATACATACTCGAGAAATTACAAAAAACTCTGATTTAATAATCTTTATTGGCTGTCGTGCTGGCTCAGTAACTACAGAAAAATGGCAATACCCTAATAAAAAAACTAAAATAATTCACATAGATATAGATTCAAAGGTTATAGGTGCAAATTATAAAACTCATATATCTTTAATTGCTGATGCAAAGCTTACGTTAATAGAGTTAAATAAAAAAATTAAAAAACTTAATTTTGAAGGAAATAAGATAGTTAAAGAAGTTAAAAAGAAAAAATTTAAAGAATTCAATAAACTTTGTAATGAAGATAAAGGTTTAATAAAACCAGAACGAATTGTTAAAGAACTCAATAATGCTCTTCCAGAAGATACTTATATAGTTCTCGACCCTGGTACACCATGTCCGTATTTTGCTGCTTATTACAATTTTTCAAAAGCAGGAAGGTATTTTTTAAGTAATCGTGCTCATGGAGCACTCGGTTATTCTTTATCAGCATCTATAGGAGTTCAAATTGGGCAACCAAAAAATAGAGTTGTTGCGGTTATGGGAGACGGAAGCTTTGGATTTACTGTTGGTGAGTTAGAAACAGCAACAAGACTTAATTTACCAATTATATTTATTGTAATTTCAAATAGTGTGTATGGCTGGATAAAAGCAGGACAAAAATCAAGCTTTGATAAAAGATATTATTCAGTAGATTTTACAAGAACAGATCATGCGAAAGTTGCTTCTGCTTATGGACTTAAAACTTGGACAGTCAAAAAACCAAAAGATTTAAAAAAAATTATTTCACAAGCACTTAAGCAAAAGGGACCGTGCCTCATAGATATTATAAGCCAACCGTTGCAGGATGCAAATGCACCAGTTAGTGAATGGATTGCATAATTTATAGATGAGCAATCAAAAAAGAAAAATAATAATTGTTGGTGCTGGTATAATGGGAATTTCCTCTGCATTGAACTTAATTAGAAGAGGTTGTGATGTAACAATAATAGAAAAAGAAATAGATGGTGAGCCTGCTTCTTTTGGTAATGCTTCATGGCTGTCTGCTCCTTCGATAACACCAGTATTAACACCTGGTGCTATCTATAAAATCCCCAAAATGTTATTTTCATCAAATGGACCTCTATTTTTAAGATTTCCAGGTGTAATTAAAATTTTACCTTGGCTACTTAAATATTTAACTTACTCAACTGAAAAAAAAGTTAACCATATAGCAAAGCATTTAGAACCATTGCTTAGAAATAGTATAGATGAGCATAAGAAATTAGCAGAAGGAACAAAAGCTTTACGCTGGATTAAAGAAGCGCCATATCTGTACCTGTATAAAAACCAACAAGATTATTTGAAAGATTCCTTGATTTGGAATATCAGAAAAAATTACGGTTTTAATCTAATTGAGGTTCAGAGTGATGAGCTTCACGAATTGGTACCTGGTCTTTCCAAAGAATATACATTTGCAATTAAAATAGAAAATCAAGGATACATACTGAATAGCAAGAACTATTTGAAAGACTTACTTGAAGGTTTTAAAGAATTAGGGGGTAATATTATTGAAGAAGAAGTTGTGGATATAATTTCTAATGAAAAAAATATTAAAATAAAAACTTACAAAAATGAGATTATATCAGATGATGTTGTTATAGCAGCAGGAGTTTTTTCTGACACATTATCTAAAAAATTTGGAGCAAATGTTCCTTTGCAGTCTGAAAGGGGTTATCATTTAGAGTTAAGAAAAACTAACATAGAACTTAAGTATCCTTTATTTAATGGTTATCTAAAGTTAGCAATTGCACCTAAACCAAATGGAATTAGATTTGCTGGTCTTGTTGAATTTGGGAGTCTAAAATCGAAACCAAACTCAAAAGCATATAATTTACTTATGAAAAATGCAGAATCTATGTTTCCTGGAATTTCATATGAAGAAAAAAGTGAATGGTCTGGACACAGACCAGCAACAATAGATAGCCTTCCGCTAATTGGAAAATCACCTCTTGATGAAAAAGTTTTTTTTGCTTATGGACACCATCATATAGGTTTAACAGCTGGTCCAAAAACTGGAGAAATTTTAACTAAATCTATTTTAAGAGATAACGATCAAGAAGATCTTTCACCCTACAGTCCAAATAGATATTAATACAATTTTTAGTTGTAAAATTAGGTTATGGGGGGAGTTAGTTATGATAATTAAGTTTGAATTTTAGATTTATTCATGATCAGATTAGAAATAATTAAATAACTAGAGGAGTAATAATGTTCAAAAATATAATTAGATTATTCTCAACAGTTCTAATTTCTTCTGTAATGACATTGAATGTTCATGCAGCTGAAAAATGGGATATGCCAATGGCATACTCTGCAACAAATTTTCATAGTCAAAATGGAGTAATGTTTGCTGATGCTGTTAGAATTGCAACTGGTGGAGAAATTGATATCACAGTTCATGCTGGTGGATCACTGTTCAAAGGTGGTGAGATTAAAAAAGCAATCCAAACAGGACAAGTTCCTATTGGAGAAAGGTTGTTATCTGGACACCAAAATGAGAGTTTAATTTTTGGAACAGATTCAATACCATTTCTTGCTACATCCTACTCAGATTCTGATAAACTTTGGAAGCATTTAAAGCCAGAGTTAATCAAAATACTAGATAAACAAGATTTAGTATTGTTGTATGCTGTGCCATGGCCTTCACAAGGTTTATATTTCAAAAAAGAAATTAAATCTGTAGCGGACAGTAAAGGTGTTAAGTTTAGATCATACAATAATTCTACAGCAAGAATAGCTGAGCTAATGGGCATGTTGCCTGTTCAAGTTGAGGCTGCAGAATTATCTCAAGCCTTAGCAACTGGTGTTGCTGACTCATTTGTGTCATCTGGTGCTACTGGATATGACAGAAAAGTTTGGGAGCATTTAACGCATTTTTATGAAGTAAATGCATGGTTACCAAGAAATTACGTAATGGTTAACAAAAAAGCTTGGAAAAAAATTGGTAAAAAAAACCAAGATATCATTATGGGTGTTGCAGCAATGGCTGAAGCAGCTGGTACTGCAAGATCAGAACAACTTTCTGGTTGGTATTTAACACAATTAGCAGCAAATGGAATGACAGTTACTGCAGCAAAAGGTCAACTAAGAACTGACCTTGAGTCTATTGGTAAAACTATGTCTGATGAATGGATGGCTAATTCAGGTTCTGTTGGTAAAAAAATTATCGACGGATTTAATTCAGAAAAATAATAATTAAAAAAATAATATAAACTAAGCCCAATTAATTTTGGGCTTAGTTTTTTAATAGTTTCTATGGAACAAAAAAAATTTTTATTGAGATCTTTTTTAGATAAATTGTATTTAGGTGCAGCCTATATTGCTGCATTTGGATTGCTTATGATACTACTGATCATTGTATATAACATGGTTGCTAGATGGACAGGAGGTACTGCAATGGGTGCAACAGCTTATGCAGGCTACGCAATGGCTACTTCAGCTTTTTTTGCAATGGCTTATACACTTAATCAAGATGGGCATATAAGAGTAAAAATGCTTTTAAGTAAATTAGGCAAATATAGAAAATGGGGTGAGAGATGGTGTTATGGAATGGGCTCGCTTCTTAGTATCTACTATTTTTATTATGCAGCTAGAGGTGCGCATTTTTCCTACATATTAAATGATATTTCACAACAAGATGATGCTTGGCCTATGTGGATTCCCCAAATGACCATGGTTATAGGAACATTAATTTTAGCAATAGCTTTTGTAGACAGATTTTATCAAGTCATTTTTTTTGATTTTGATGAACTAGAAGTAAAGTGGGAAGTAAAAGATGAAAAAGCTATTGAAGATATAACATTAACTCAGAATTACCATCAAGGAGAAAAATAGAAATATATGGAGCATTTATATTTAACAATTATTTTTTTATTTACTCTTTTTTTTCTTCTAGGAAGTGGTGTATGGATTGGTTTAGCATTAATGGGTGTCGCGTATGTTGGAATAGAAATGTTTACTGTTCGTCCAGCAGGAGATGCAATGATTACAACAATATGGACCACATCTTCAAGTTGGTCGTTAACAGCTTTACCCTTATTTATATGGATGGGTGAAATACTTTATAGGACAAAACTATCAGAAGATTTATTTAAAGGACTTGCACCTTGGATGAATAACTTACCAGGAAGGCTATTACATACCAACATAGTTGGATGCACTTTTTTTGCAGCAGTCTCAGGTTCTTCAGCAGCAACCTTGACGACAGTGGGCAAGATGTCAATTCCTGAGTTAAGAAAAAGAGGATATCCAGAAAAAATGACAATAGGAACATTAGCAGGGTCAGCTACCTTAGGTTTAATGATACCCCCATCCTTAACTTTAATAGTTTATGGAGTTACAATTAATGAATCAATTGTACAATTATTTATGGCTGGTATATTTCCAGGAATAGTATTAGCCTTTTTATTCATGGGGTATGTTGCAATTTGGGCCACATTTAATAAAGATAAAATGCCACCAAAAGACTCTCAGATTAGCTTAATTGATAAAATCAAAAGCTCTAGGTTCTTAATACCAATATTTTCTTTAATTATTTTTGTGATTGGATCAATGTATATGGGGTGGACGACTCCAACAGAAGCCGCATCTTTTGGTGTTATTGGAGGATTGATACTTGCAATGTTACAAGGATCATTAACCATGAAAACATTTCTAGCAAGTTTAATGGGGGCTACAAAAACCTCATGTATGATAGCTTTTATTTTGGCTGGAGGAGCATTTCTAACTATGTCTATGGGTTTTACAGGATTGCCTAGATCAATAGCAGAATGGATAGCATCAATAGGATTATCAAATTTACAATTATTATTATGTTTGATGGTTTTTTATATTGTACTCGGTTGCTTTTTGGACGGCATTTCTTCAATAGTCTTAACAATGGCAGTAGTTGAGCCTATGATAAGAGATGCTGGCATTAATGTAATATGGTTTGGAATATATTTAACAGTCTTAGTTGAAATGGCACAAATAACACCACCTGTCGGTTTTAACTTATTTGTTTTACAAGGCATGACTAAACACGAAATGTTATTTCTTGCAAAATCGGCGTTACCAATGTTTCTAGTAATGGTAGTTATGGTTTTTATAATGATAGCTTTCCCTGAACTTGCTACATATCTACCTAGTACAGTAAGATCAGCAGGAGCTGGCTAAAAAGTATGGGAAAGTCCATTATTTTTGAAGAAACAAAAAAGATAGGTGTAATCACACTAAATAGAGAAGAGGTTTTAAATGCATGGAATAAAGATATGCGTTTGCAAATTTGTGAAATTTTTAAAAAAATAAAAAAAGAGAAAAAATTAAAGGCTGTAATTTTAACTGGAGCTGGAAAGAAAGCTTTTTGTGCTGGGCAGGATTTAAATGAATTAAAAAATTTTAAACCTAACCAAATAGATTCTTGGATAGAGGAATTTAAAGAAGTTTATACAGCGATTAGGTCAGCTGAAATACCAACAGTTTCATGTATTAATGGGGCTGCGGTTGGATCTGGGTTTCAATTATCACTATTAACTGACATAAGAATTTCACATAAAAATGCTAAAATGGGACAAGTTGAAATAAATTCAGGCATTGTAAGCGTAACAGGTCCCTGGATTATTAAAAAAGTATTAAATTTGTCAACATCTATTCAACTTTCTTTAACAGGAAAGTTGGTTAATGGTAAAGAAGCATTGGATATGGGAATAATTCATCATTTAACAAATAGAAATAATGTTATGAAACTTTCAATGAAAATTGCAAAAAAATTAGCTGAGAAACCAGAGAATGCTATGAGAATCACAAAAAGAAGATTTTGGGAGGTTTTTAAATTAGGAATGGACGAGGCATTTCAAAGTGCAAAAAAATATCATAGAATATCATTTAAGACTGGCGAACCTCAACAAACAACTAAAAATTTTTTAAAGAATTAATACTTTTTGATGAGGCGTTACACATTACCTAATAAAAATATTTTAGACCTCTTAATTAGTACTTCAAAGAAAAACCCAAATCATATTTTATTTATAGAAAATAAAAAAAAGATTACAAGGAGAGAATTTTTAGAAAAAATTTTAAAGGTAAAAGGAGGGTTAAAAAAAAGAGGATTAAAAAAAGGAGATAGGGTATTAAGTTTATTAGAAAATTCATACGAAGAGATTGTCTTATTTTTTGCATGTATAACCTCTGGGTTTATTTGGATTCCATTAGGATCAGAAAGGAAAGGTGTTGGATTAAGATATATTATAAAATTAACTAAGCCAAAAATAATTTTTTCAAAAAAGATTAAACCAAAAAATTTATCAAAAAATTTATATAAAAAAATTTGTAAGATAAATAAAAACTTAAAAAATTTAGAATGGAATGAGAATTTTTTTAATATTTTAGATTTAAATGAATTAAGTTGTATCATATTTACCTCTGGAACAACGGGTCCTCCTAAAGGAGTAATGGTCAGTCAAAAAATGTTGACAACCTCAGCTTATGCAACAGGAATGGCAGCTGACATTGATCTAAAAGATAGATTATTATTATGGGAATCTTTATATCACATTGGAGGTTTAGAAATAATAGTATTAACTTTACTAGAAAACATAACAATAATTATTGAAAAAAAATTTTCTGCTACAAATTTTTGGACATCAATAAGAAAAAATAAAATCAGTAAATTGCATTATTTAGGTGGAATTCTTGATATTTTACTAAAATTAAAAAAAAACAAATATGACAAAAAACACAATATTAAAATAGGATTTGGAGCAGGTGCCCGATCTGATGTTGTCACTAAATTTAAAAAAAGATTCAATATAAATTTGAGAGAAGTTTATGGTATGACCGAAGCATCAAGTTTTACAACAATAAATTTTAATAAAAAAAAAAATTCAATAGGCCAAGCACTCCCGTGGTTTGATGTAAGCATTAAAAAAAATTTTTATAAAGATAAGGTCGGTGAAATTCTTATAAATGAAAAAATAAATGGATTACTTACTAAAGGTTATTATAACGATATAAAAGCCACCAAAGAACTACTAAAAAAAGATGGTCTTCACACTGGAGATATTGCAAAAAAAGATATTATGGGTAACTATTTTTATATAGGTAGAGAGAAGGATTCTGTTAGGGTTAGGGGTGAAAATATTTCATCTTGGGAAATTGAAACTACTTTAAACAAAAAAAATTTTATTTCAGAAAGTGCAATTTTAAAAACTAAAGCTGAAATAGGAGAAAATGATATTATAGCTTTAATTATTCCAAAAACAAATGTTCTAAATATTAAACAAATTGTAAATAGGTGCAGAAAAGATTTATCAAAGAACTACCTACCTAGATACTGGTGCTTAATGGAACAGTTTCCAAGAACTCCTTCATTAAGAATAGACAAAAAAAATATTAATATTATTAAACTAAAATTATTTGATCAATTAACAAGCAAGTATATTAGCATCAAATAATTTAATTATTTAATACTTACATTCTTAAGTTCCTTTTACATTATCTACTTAAATTTAGTCATTTTGTTTAATGGTTTTAATTCTAAGCCATTGTCTGTTAGATTTTTTTTTATTATCTTTGCAGTATCTAATGAGCTCTTATTATCACCATGTATACAAATTGAGTCAATTTCACATGGTATTTTTTTCCCACTAAGACAATTTAATGATTGGTTTTTAACCATACTCAACACATGTTTTTTTGCTAATTCAGGGTCAGTGATTAAAGCGTTTGGTTTTGTTCTAGAAATTAAATTTCCATTATCTTCATAATTTCTATCTGCAAAAATTTCACATGCTATTCTTAAACTATTTTTCTTAGCAGCAACTTCCATTTTTGAACCAGTTGGGACAAGATAAATGATATCTTTATTAATCTCTTTAATAGCTACCGCTAGAGTTGTGGCTAATTCTAGATCTTCACAAGCCATGTTATTAAGTGCCCCATGAGGCTTAATATGAGTAACATTTTCATTATATCTTTGTGCAATTTTTTGTAATATTTCATATTGTTCAAAAATGAGTTTTTTTATTTCTAAAGAATTTAAATTCATTCTTTTTCTTCCAAAATTTTCAGGATCATTAAAAGAAGGATGGGCACCTAAACTAACACCATTTTTTTTTGAAATTTGAATAACCATATCCATTGTTTGCTCATCTCCTGCATGGTAGCCACATGCAATGTTGGCAGAATTTACAATATTAAGTAACTCTGGATCATTCTTGATAGAATGAAATTTAGATTTTTCTCCTAAATCACAATTGATATTAATTTCCATACTCTTTAGTCTGGAGTATAACATGGTATGGTTAAAAATATATCAAATCTTGGTGATGCAGCCGTATATTGTGATTTTGGCTCAGAGGTTAATGAAACAATTAATGCAAGTGTCTTAGATTATTTTCACCATATAGCAAAATTAATAAAGGATAAAAAAATTGAAGGAATAACCAACTTAACACCCTCTTATAATAAATTAATCATTAGTTTTGATTTAACTATAACCAACTATAAAAAAATTAAAAATTTTATAGAAGATTTAACTATTAGTAGAGATATTAAAAACAATAATCAAAATATTAAAATCCCAGTTTGTTGTGATGATGAGTATGGACTAGATTTTTTGAGGTTAACTAAAAAATTAAATTTAGATAAAGATAAAATATTAGAACTATATTTCAGCAAAGAATACTTTTGTTATATGACAGGTTTTATTGCTGGAATGCCTTTTTTAGGAGATCTTAATGAAAATATTAGATGTGATCGATTGGAAACACCAAGATTAAAGATGCCTAAAGGATCGGTAGGAATTACAGAACAATTTGCAAATATTTATACTTTTGAAAGTCCTGGTGGTTGGAATATTATTGGTAATACGCCAAAGAAAATCTTTGATGATAAAAATTTAGATCAACCAGCTCTAGTTAATCCAGGCGACAAAGTAAGTTTTTATCAAATAACAAAAGAAGACTATTTAAATTGGAATGAATAAAGCATATTTTGAAATTTTAAGAGCAGGAGTTAATACTACCATTCAAGACAAAGGTAGAAATCACTTATATCATGTTGGTATTGCAGTAAGTGGTGCAATTGATCAAAGAAATTTCATATTATCTAATAAATTAGTTGAAAATCAACTAAATGAAGCTGTAGTTGAGTTTGCATACCAAGGTCCTCTTTTAAAGCTAAAAAATGGAAAAATTAATTTTGCAATATCTGGAGATATTGTTTTTAAGATTATTAGAAAAAATTTAGAAGTAGAAGACGGCGAATGTTATAAAAATTATATTTTAGATAAAGAAGATCAAATAGATATAATATCAACAAAAAATTCTACCTATGGGTATTTGGCAGTTAATGGTGGCTTTGATTTAAAAAAAACCTGGGATAGTTATTCCATAAATACCAAAGCAAATATTGGACCTAATGATGGAAAAAAGTATTCTTTAAACGATAAAATTTTTATCAAAAAATCAGAAACCAAGAGCTTAAACATAAAAAATATAAATTATGATTATTCTTTTGATAATGTTATTAGAATTATTAAAGGTACAAATTTTGATTACTTTTCAAAAGATGCGATAGATAAATTTTTTAATGAAGATTTTTTAATCACAAATCTTGTTGATAGGATGGGTATAAGATTAAAGGGTCCAAAATTAGAAAATATAGTAAGCACTAATATAAAATCTGAGGGTTTAGTTAGGGGAGTTATTCAAGTACCAGCTGACGGTAATCCAATAATAATGTTGTCTGATCATGGAACAGTTGGGGGATATCCAAAAATTGGTGTGGTTATTGCTGCAGACCTTGATTTAATTGGGCAATTAACTCCTGGAACAAATATAAACTTTAAAAAAGTAAGTCTTGAAGAAGCTCAAAATATATTTAAAGCATACACAGATGATACAAATAAGTATTTAAATGAATGTAATTAATAAAATTCCTGGTCCATTGCTAATCTTTATGGGAGCTATAAGTTTGAGTTTTGGTGGGCTTATTGTAAAAAAGTTTGAAGGATCAACCGAATGGCAAATTCTTTTTTGGAGATCTCTATTTTTTATACTGACAATTTTAACCTTTTTAATAATTACTTATAAAAAAAAAACTTTAAATTCTTTTTATAAATCTGGATTACCAGGTTTTTTTGGGGGCATTATACTATCGTTTGGATTTTGTGGTTATGTGTATGCAATGTCCAACACATCAGTTGCTAATACTAATTTTATAATATCATTACAGATTTTATTTCTTTCAGTTTTTGGTTACTTATTTTTGAAAGAAAAAATTTCAACAGTTTCTTTAGTTTCAATAATATTAGCAATAACAGGAGTTATCCTGATGGTAGGTAATGACCTGAAACCAGGTAATCTTTCAGGGAATTTAGCTGCTTTTACAATGCCCATCACATTTGCAATCTTAATAATGATTGTAAGAAAATTTCCTAGTGTAGATATGGTTCCTGCACAATTTGTTGCTGGAGTAAGCTCATGTTTAATTGGATTATGTGTATGCATTTATTATTCACATAGTTTAATGGTTTCGCCTAATGATATATTTTTAGGTTTTTTAGCAGGTTTTTTTCAGGTTGGTTTAGGTTTTATATTCATAACTATTGGAGCACGTAATACCCCTTCAGCAATGGTTGGAGTTATAATGTTATCTGAATCTGTTCTTGGTCCAATATGGGCTTTTTTATTTGCAGGTGAACGGGTATCATTATTTACATTAATTGGTGGAGCAATTATTCTATTTGCTGTTTTACTTCAGTTTTCATCGTTGCTTTTGTCTAATAAAAAAGAAAAAATTATTAATTGACTCTGACATACATCTGGTAGATTATTCTCAAACACGGG
>Ga0209709_10002625_pt1 | contig 15489 bp, 18 predicted proteins | sample ArcticOcean_MG_C_2_FD_187435 | JGI IMG/M metagenome (GOLD analysis project Ga0209709, IMG submission 187435) | Marine microbial communities from western Arctic Ocean - ArcticOcean_MG_CB4_136 (SPAdes) (version 2) | ecosystem: Environmental > Aquatic > Marine > Oceanic | place: Arctic Ocean... | reverse complement strand
CTTCTAAAAAAAAATTTGATGCATTTAAATATTCTTTAATAATTATTTTAGTAGAAGTTTTAGGTTTATATAAAAATTCAAATATAGCTGATTTAACTATTACTTGAAAAACTTTATCTAAGTTAGTTAATTGTAAATCTTCACTTAAGTAATTTTTAATTTCTTCTTTAATAACTTCATCTCTTTCGATAGTACCCAAAACTACATCCTTTATAAATTTTTTAAATCTATGTTTTGGAAAAGTTAAATTTTCATCATCATTAAAAAACTTACCATAAAGTTTTTGTATAATAATAACTCGTGGACTTTGATTTGGGTTATATAAAGTTCTCATTGATTTTGAGATAAAACTGATATTACGGCTAGAGCTGCCTCACTGCCCTTTTTTTTTCTAGCTATAGCTTGGCGCATATTTAAACAGGTAATAATTCCATTTCCTATAGGTTTTTTGTTTTCTATAGATAGTTTCATTATACCATCAGTAGCAGCTTGAGATATAAAATCAAAGTGTGGAGTTTGACCTTTTATTACACATCCAAGTGCTAAGAAGGCATCATACTTTTTAATATTCTTTGATATAGTTATGGGTATTTCAAAAACACCTGGAACATTTATAGTTCTAATTAAATTTTGTTTTGGAATTGAATCTATAGCACTTTTTAAAAGTCCACTTGATATATCTTTGTAATAATTCGCGATAACTATTAAATATTTTTTTTTCATCTAATTATTTCTTGCTTAGTAATTTTTATATCATAACCATCTAAACCAATAACTTTTTTCGGAGATCTTGTTATTAATATCATATTTTTAATCTTTAAATCTTTAATTATTTGAGCACCAATTCCGTAGTTTTTTATAAGTTTGTCATTACCCTTTTTATAAAAAGCTTTATTTTTATAATTTTTTAGTGTTTGTGTGACAGACCTTAAATTAGTATCTCTAATAAAGACTAAAGCACAATTATTAAACTTTTTAAAATAATTTAACGTATTATTAAAGGAGTTTGGTAATTGTTGATTTATTAAATAATTGTGAACAACGTTAGAAGAAATAACTCTTACACGAGGAGTTATTCCTTTTTTAATATTTCCTTTAATTAAAGCAAAATGTTCTGATCCATCTAACAAATTTTCATAAATTCTAATTTTATATTTTGTTTTTTTAAATTGAATTATTGATTTTTTCTTTAATTTAATTAATTTTTCTTTTTTGAGCCTATAAGCAATTAAGTCTTCAATTTTACCAATTTTTAACTTATGTTTTTTAGCAAAATTAAATAAATTTTGTCCTTTTGCCATTGTTCCATCTTCATTCATTATCTCACAGATAACTGCAGAATTATTTTTTTTAGCTAACTTTGAAATGTCTACTGAAGCTTCTGTGTGTCCAGCCCTAACTAAAACGCCACCATCTTTAGCTATAATTGGAAATATATGTCCTGGTGAAACTATTTCATTCATGCTTGCTTTTTTTTTGGACGCAACCTTAATAGTTCTAGATCTATCTTTTGCCGATATACCAGTAGTAATTCCTTTTTTTGCCTCAATAGAAACTGTAAATGCAGTTTGGTTTCTTGATTTATTTACAAGTGACATTGGTGGTAAATTTAATTTTTTAGCCTGAGTCGTATCCATAGCTAAACAAATTAAACCTCTGCCATATTTAGCCATAAAATTTATGTTTACAGCATTTGTATCAGAGGATGAAATTACTAAATCACCCTCATTTTCTCTTCGTTCATCATCAACAAGAATAAACATGCCTCCTTTTTTTGCGATAGTAATAATGTTTTCTATTGGGGTGTAATTATTTTTTTCCATTAAAATAATTCTTAACGTATTTAGAAAGGATATCTATCTCTATATTAACAAGATTATTTTTCCTGAGTGATGACAGGTTTGTAAGCTTATGAGTGTGTGGAATAACCCATATTTGAAAACCTTTTTTAGTAATTTTAGAAATTGTAAGTGATATACCATTAATACAAATCGATGCTTTTTCAATTAAATTCTTTCTTTCTTTTTTAATAATTTCAAAATCAAACAAATAAGACTTATCAATTTTCTTAATAAATAAAATTTTGCCAACAATATCAATGTGTCCTTGGCAAATATGTCCTGATATTTTTTGACCATACCTTAAAGGTAATTCAAGATTAATCTTATCATCAACTCTTAAAAATTTAAATTTTGATCGTATGATGGTTTCGCTTGAAAGATAAAATTCCATTATTTGTCTTTTAATATTTATTAGTGTCAAACAAACACCGTCACAAGCTACAGAAACTCCAATGTCTTTATTTCTTAATTTTAAATTAGATTTAATAAAAATATTAGTACCATTGGTTCTTTGAGTAATCTTTTTAACGATTCCTTGATTAAATATTATACCGTTGAACATATTATTTATTATAGAGTGTAATTGAATCTTTGCCAAATTTTGTACTAATTTTTGATTTGCTTTTATAATTTAGTGACAATTCATTAAAACAGTTAAAGTCTTTGTAAGGTACTAATTTAGATAAATTTTTTGAACTTCTAAATAAATAAAATTGATTAAACAGTTTATTTTTTAAAAAACTTCCAGAAAGGTCATTTCCACCTTCAACTAAAAGATTTCGGCATCCAAAACTGTATAGTTTTTTAAGAATCAATTTAAGATCAAAATATTTATCTTTAATTAAATTTGACTTTACTAGATGAATACCTCTTTTTTTTAATATAGATATTTTTGATTTTTTTCCACGTTTGTAAAAAACAATGGTATTGTTTTTATTAGATGTTTTACAAATATAAGAATTAATTTTCATTTCTAAATTTTTATCTAAAATTATTCTTTTAGGAGAAAATTTATCAAAACCTTTAAGTCTACAATTTAATTTGGGGTTATCATTATTTAAAGTTTTGTAAGAAATCATCACTGAATCATTTTTATATCTTAAAAAATGTGTCAACTTATCTGAGTGTACATCTGTAATCCTTTTTTTATTCTTATTATAAATTTGATTATTTTTTGAAACTGCCATTTTTCCAGTAACGTAAGGCATTTTATTTTTTCTATTAAAAAAATATGGTTTATAAAAAATACCTACATTTTTTTTAAGTAAATTTTTTTTAACAATAATATTATTTGATTTTAAAATTTTAAAACTTTTTCCTCTAACTTTTGCATCTATATCTTCTATTGAATATAAAACTTGGGATATTTTATTTTTAACTATTTCATTAGTACATGGAGGGGTTTGTCCATAATGATTGCATGGTTCAAGAGTTACATACATTTTTGAACCCTCTAATTTTACATATGAATTTTTTAATGCATTATATTCAGCATGTGGTGTTCCGTTAAAACTTGTTTGACCAATTGAAATAATTTCATCGTTTTTAACAATAACACATCCAACAGATGGATTTTTACCAGTTAAACCATGACGAGCTCTTGCTAAATTTAAAGCAAGATTCATATATTTAAAATCTTTATTGGTAAATTTATTTTTTTTTGTAGACATCTAATTTGTCCACAAATTGTACGAAATCTTTTTCTTCTCTAAAATTTCTATATACTGAAGCGAACCTAACATAAGCTACGGGATCAAGTTCTTTAAGGCCTTCCATAACCATTGTTCCAATTATACTTGTTGAAATTTCACTTTGACCAAGTTCCTCTAGTGCTCTAGTAATTTTACTAATAAATTTTTCTGAAGTTTCGGTATCTATAGGCCTTTTTTTTAAAGATATGTATATTGATTTGGATAATTTATCTCTATCAAAAACCGACTTTCTTCCATTTTTTTTTATAACCATAATTTCCCTAAATTGAACTCTTTCAAAAGTTGTAAATCTTGCGCCACAGGCACAAAGACGTCTTCTACGAATAGCAGTACCGTCCTCTGTAGGCCTCGAGTCTACAACTGATGTCTCACCTTTTTTACAAATTGAACAAATCATAATTATTTTAAATTTTTATATATTGGAAATGAAGAACATAACTCAATAACTTCATTTCTTACTTCTTTCTCAATTTTACTATTATCATCAGGGTTTTCTGTCAAACCTTTAATTGTTTTGGTAATCAATTCACCAACTTTTTTAAATTCCTTTAAACCAAAACCTCTTGTTGTTGCAGCTTGAGATCCAAGTCTAATACCAGAGGTAATCATTGGCTTCTCTGAATCGAATGGTATTCCATTTTTATTACATGTAATGTTAGCTTTAGAAAGGCTTTCAGCGGCAGCATTACCTTTTACTTTGAAAGGTCTTAAATCAACTAACATTAAATGTGTATCTGTACCGTCAGAATAAATTTTAAATCCATTGCTCTTAAGTGTCTCTGATAATATTTTTGCATTGGCTAAAACAGATTTTATATAATCTTTAAATTCAGGTCTTAAAGCTTCTAAAAAACCAGCAGCTTTAGCTGCAATTATGTGCATTAGTGGTCCACCCTGATAACCTGGAAATACCGCTGTATTAAATTTTTTTGCTAACTGTTCATCATTAGTTAAAATAATACCACCTCTTGCGCTTCTAAAAACTTTATGTGTTGTAGATGTAACAACATGAGCATATTCACATGGATTTGGATAACCTTTTCCTGCAACTAAACCTGAAAAATGTGCCATATCAACCATGAGATAAGCTCCAACTTTATCAGCTATATCTCTAAATTTTTTAAAATCAATTATTCTAGAATAAGCACTTCCACCAGCTATTATTAATTTTGGCTTATGCTCTAGAGCAAGTTTCTCTACATGTTGATAATCAATTAGTTCTGATTCTTTATCAACGTCATAACCTATTGCATTAAACCATTTTCCTGACATTGAAATTTTTAATCCGTGAGTGATATGGCCACCAGAATTTAAACTCATTCCTAAGAATGTGTCTCCAGGATTTAGTAAGGCTAAAAATACAGCTCCATTAGCTTGAGCACCTGAATGTGGTTGAGCATTTGCAAATTGGCAATTAAATAATTTTTTTAATCTTTCAATAGCTAAATTTTCAGCAACATCAACATGTTCACATCCATTATAATATCTTTTACCAGGATAACCTTCTGCATATTTATTTGTTAAAACTGAACCTTGAGCTTCTAATACAGCTTGTGACACAATATTTTCAGAGGCAATTAATTCTATATGTTGCTGTTGTCTTTTTAGTTCATCGTTGATTGCTTTATATAAATCAGGATCAGTTTTAGATAAACTATCTTCAAAAAAGCTTTTATATTTATCATTTAAATAATTTTTTTCACTAGACATAATTAAATTTTTTCTATTCTTTTAGCGTGTCTTCCACCATCAAATTTAGTATTTAAAAAAATACTAACACAATTTAAAGCATTTTTTTTTGTTAACAATCTAGAACCTAATGTAATGATATTTGCATTGTTATGCAATCTTGATAATTTTGTAGATTTTAAATTAAAACATTGAGCTGCTCGCACATTTGTGTGTCTATTTGCAGTAATATTCATACCCATACCAGATCCACAAATTAATATACCAACATGATTTTTGTTGGATTTAACTTTTTTAGCAACTTTGTGAGCATAATCAGGATAATCAACTTTATCGTTATTCATTGGACCTAAGTCTGTATATTTAAATTTTTTTTTATCTAAATGAAGTTTAATTAACTCTTTTAATTTATATCCGGCGTGATCAGATGAAATAAATATTTTTTTCAAATTAATTAAATTTGTGATCCAAAACACATGCAACTAAGTGAATTCTATTTTCCTCACCACCATTAAAAGCATTATGATATTTTGTATTATTCGTAACCCAAACAGATCCATCTGCTGGCATATGTTTGGCAACATTGTCTATAACCATCAAACAGCCAGGATTTGTGATTATTGGTATATGCAACCTTGGTTCGGGGTCTCTATGCCAACTTAATGTTGACCTTGGTTCTTTCAACAGAATTCTTACTCTTCCTAATTTATATTTAGATGAAAGAACATCAAAAACTTCTTTAAAATAAGTATTTTCATAATCTTTTATAAATTCAGAATAAGCAGATTCATCAATCTCAACATCTCTAGAAACTTCTTTCCCTGTTTTGTTTGGCTTTGTCCAGTAAACACCTCTAGCTTTACTTCCCTTTACTGAATCTGGATCTCCTGGAATTTGCGTTAATGAAATAGCAGCAAAGTGAGCTATGCCTCCACCATCATCAAATTTTTTAGTTTGAGCAATTTGATTATAAGCTTCTTGTAATTTAGCAATATCAAATTGAATATTTTGCTTTTGAAAATCACTAAAATCTAAAATTTTTTCTTCTTTTTTTAGATCTGAGTTTATTATATTTTTATTTGCAATGGTCATTGTTGATTGTTTTTTACCTTTTTTAATATATATTTGTATAATACTTTTGTCGCATTTTAAAAATAAATTAAAACATGATTACAGGAAATTATCCCAATTTAAGACTTAGAAGAAGCAGAAAAAATGACTGGTCTAGAAGGTTAATACAAGAAAATACCCTTTCTACTAGTGATCTGATATTACCTATTTTTTTAATTGATGGAAAAAATAAGCTACAATCAATAAATGCTATGCCAGATATTTACAGGCACACTGTAGATAAACTTGGAATGATTATAGATAGCGCTTTAAAAAACAAGATACCGATGGTTGCATTATTTCCTTATACAAAAAAAGCAAAAAAAGATGATTATGGATCTGAAGCATTAAATGAAGAAAATCTTGTATGTAAAGCAATTCAATATATTAAAAAAAAATATAAAAATGAGATAGGTATAATGTGTGATGTTGCGCTAGATCCCTACACTTCTCATGGTCATGATGGTTTATTAAAGTCTGGTTATGTTTTAAATGATGAAACTGTTGATATTTTAATTAAACAATCATTACTACAAGCACAAATGGGTTGCGATGTACTTGCACCATCAGACATGATGGATGGAAGAATTGGTAAAATAAGAAAAGCACTTGATAAAAAAAATTACAAAATGGTTCAAATATTATCGTATGCGGTAAAATATGCTTCAAGTTTTTATGGCCCATTTAGAAATGCAGTAGGATCTAACAGTTTATTAAAAAGCGATAAAAAAAATTATCAAATGGATTATAGAAATAGTTACGAAGCATTAAGAGAAGTGGCTCTTGATATTAAGGAGGGGGCAGATATGGTTATGGTAAAACCAGGCTTACCTTACTTAGATATAATTAGTTTAGTAAAAAATAATTTTAAAATTCCAGTTTTAGCATATCAAGTTTCGGGGGAATACAGTTTGATTAGTAATGGAATTAAAAATAAAATTATTGATGAGAAAGCAATTATTGAAAGTTTAATAGCATTTAAAAGAGCGGGTGCTAATGCTATTGTTACTTATTATGCAAATAAAATTCCAAAACTTTTACTTTGATATAAGTAATTATTTTAATGAATTAATGAAATGAATTCTTGTATTTGGATGATTTATATCATTAGGCTTTAATATAGTTTTTTCCATATAATCTCCAATTAATTTTAATCCATTTAATAATGATGTATTGTTTGTTTTTTTATCATTTAAATCGATTAAAAAGTTAGGAATTATTTTTTTTTCAATTTTTGATTTTGCATAATAAGAAATTTGATCACCTAATATCTCTTTTATTGCAATTTTTGATAGTTCTAGATCATAACCGATAAGTTTTAACAATTTAAGTTCCCAAAAAATATATTTCTTGATCCACTCTTGATGATTTAATATATCAAAAAATTCATCAATTAAATAATAAATTTTATAATTTTCCTGTGCTTCGGCAGTAAACAATTTTATTAGACTCATTGCAGAAGTAATACATGATAATTTTTTATAATTATCAAAATATAATGGAGTATGTGCAATCACAATCTCAACTTTAATATAGCCTAATTTATTATCATTTTTATAGTTATAATTAATATGAAGTTTGTTACCAATTTGTAAATAGCTTTTAACTTTTTTGGAAGTTGCACCAAATATTATACCACTACATCTGCCGTGTTGTTCGGTAAAAAATTCTGCAATAGATGAGTTTTCATTATATCTATTATTTGACAAAAGATATCCGGTATCGTCCCAATACATTATAACTTTATATTCATTAGAAGAAGTTTAGCAGCATTTTGTTCGGCATCTTTTATGGAGGGACCACTGGCAGTCACAAATTTAGTATTAAATAATTTTACAGCTATTTTAAATAAAGGTTTATGCCTAGGTCCTGTGCTGCTTAATAATTTATATTCTGGCAACTTTTTTAATATTTTAAGTGAATATTCTTGTAATTTAGTTTTTGAGTCAATTAAATTTAAATCATTTTGTTTTAGATGCTCATTCCAAAATTTTAAAATAAATTTTCTTGTCGATTCCATGCCTGTATCTAAATAAATTCCTCCAATTAAAGCTTCGCAGGCATCAGATGTAATTTTATCAACAATAATAGTTTTTTTTCCTTGATTAGCTGTAATTATAAATTTTTCTAGATTGATAATTTTACTTATTTCTAAACATTTTTTTCTGTTAACTAATGATGCAAATTTTTTATCAAGTTTACCCTCATTATAATCTGGGTATAGTTGAAATAATTTTTCTGAAATAATTAAACCTAAAACTCTGTCACCTAAAAACTCTAATTTTTCATTATTATTTAGTGGATCATAACTCTTATGTGTTAAACATTGTGTTAATATTTTATTATTTTTAAATTTATAATTTATTATTTTTTCTAATTCTTTAAAATCTTTAAACATTATTTAATACTCTTAAAGAATCTATTTACACGTATAGAACTATTCCATTTCCAAAATTTTAATATACTACCAATTTTATAATCAGATGAAAAAAAAATTATTTGTGCTTTGCCTACTAAATTGTTTTCATGAACATAACCTACACTTGTTAGATATCTACTATCTTTAGAGCAGTCTCTATTGTCACCCAAAAAAAAATAATGTTTAGATGGTACTATGAATTTATCAGAATTTTGAAAAGTATATTTTTGAGCGTAGACAGATTTGTACACTTTGCCATCCGGTAATATTTCTTCAAAGGTGTTAACTGGAACTGATCTATTGCCACAATAAATGATATCTGAGGATGATTTTATTGTTTTTACTACTTGATTATTATTAATATATAAATCACCATCAATAAATTGAATGCTATCTCCGGGGATTCCAATTAATCTTTTAATATAATCGGTTCTATTGTCGGTTGGTGTTTTAAAAACAATTACATCACCTCTGTTTGGTTTTGTTGAAAATATTCTTTCTTTAAAAATAGGTGGGCTAAATGGAAATGAATGTTTGCTATATCCAAAAGAATATTTTGAAACAAAAATTCTATCACCCACTAAAAGAGTTGGTTCCATAGATGATGAGGGTATATAAAATGGTTGAAATAAAAATGATCTAATCAATATAGCTATAAACAATGCATAAAAAAGACTCTTAAAGTTTTCTATTAAAAAATTTTTATTAAAGTTCATTATATTTGAAAAATTACCATAGCTATAGAATATTTTTTTTCATCAGAAATAGATAGAAAGAAATTAAAAGTACTAACTTTGAATCTTTTTTTTATTAACTTCTTAATTTTATCTGTAATCAAAAACGAAGGTTTTCCTAATTTATCATTGATAATAGTAATATCATTAAAATTTAAATCTTTAGTAAACCCTGTGCCAAGGGATTTTGCTAGTGCCTCCTTTGCAGCAAATTTTTTTGAAAAAAATGATGTTTTATTCTTAATTTTTTTTGAATTTAAAATTTCTTTTTTTGAGAATATTCTTTTTATAAATTGATTTTTTTTTATAGCACTTTTAATTCTAGCGTTTTCTACAATATCAATTCCTGTACCAGCAATTTTCATAAATTAATTATTGGATAATTTAATAAATTTTTTTATTACTGTTTTAAATCCATCAAAGATGGACTGTCCAATAATAAAATGACCTATGTTAAATTCTTCAATTTCATTAATTTTGTTAAGAATTTTTATACTCTTAAAGTCTATTCCATGCCCAGCATGAACCTCCAAACCTATTGAGCTAGCAAGTTTTGATGATGATTTAATTTTATTTAATTCATTAAAGTAATTTTTGTTTGATTTAATTAAATCAGTTAATTTTCCAGTATGAAGTTCTACGCAGTCACAATTAAGTTTCTTTGCCAATAAAATATTTTTTATATTGGCATTTATAAATAGACTTGTTCTAATTTTATTTTTGCTAAGTTTTGATATCATCCTTTTAATTTTATTTTTATTTTTGGATAAATTTAACCCACCTTCTGTAGTTATTTCTTTTCTTTTTTCTGGAACAATACAAACATAGTGAGGTTTGTATTTAAGGGCAATTTTTAAAATATTTTCATTTGAACCAATTTCTAGATTAATTGGAATTTTTCTATTTTTACAGAGAATCTTAACGTCTAGATCTTTAATGTGCCTTCTGTCTTCTCTCAAATGGATTGTTATAGAATCTGCTCCATATTTCATGGCAAGTTTGGCTGCAGATAACGGGTCGGGATGGCTGCTGCCTCTGGCATTACGTATAGTTGCTACATGATCGATATTTACACCCAGTCTTCTCATTTTATATATCTGCTTCCAGGTATTGTTATGGGTATATCATTAAGAGCTTTGGGTAATTGATTGTATTTGTATGTTGGTACTTCAAGTTTAATTTGTGAAATAATTTTCTTTTTAATCTTTAAACTTTTTTTTGTCGATCTATTAATTATTGATGCAAAGCCAATTAATTGTGCTTTTGACTTAGTGATTAACTTTGCACATTCTAAGCTTGATTTACCAGTCGTTATTACATCTTCAATTATTAATACTTTCAAATTTTTTTTTATATGAAATCCACGTCTTAATTTGAATTTACCATTTACACGCTCACAAAATATAGTTTCTTTATGGAGTAATCGACCTATTTCATAACCAATAATAACACCTCCCATCGCAGGTGCTAAAATTAAATCAATTTTGGTAAAGTTTTTTTTAATTTTTTTTGATAAGGCCAAACAAATTTTGGCTGCGATATGTGGATGGCTCAATAATTTTGCACATTGAATATATTTAGATGAATGAAGTCCTGAAGATAATACAAAATGGCCTTCTAAAAGAGCATTAGTTTTTTTTAAAATATTTAAAGATTTTTTGTGTGAAAGCATTTCGTTCCTTTAACCAGTTGTCTTCATGTCTAATAATTTTAAATTTTATCTCTTTTTGTTTTAACTCACTAATAAAATATGTAAAGTTCTTCAAATCGTTAATAATCAAATTAAATCTAAAATTAATATAATCTTTAGTTTTTTCCTTCATTTCAACACTAGAAATGTTAAGCTTATGACTTCCAAGCAAAGTTGTAACTTCTCCTAGTTTACCAGGTTTATCCGGTAAAGACATCCATAAAGTCGTATTATATTTTTTAATTCTATGAGCTTTTTCTTCTCCTTTTTTGTACCAGTATTTTCTAATTGCAGATCTTGCTTTTCCGGTTTTTGTAATGGGTATCCAATGTAGAGAAGGTGATTTATTTTTAGATGTAATAATATCCACAACATCACCATTATGAAGTATGCTTTGCAACTCACTGTCATTACCATTTATTTTACAAGCAATCGTGTTATTACCAATTTTTGTGTGCACAGCGTATGCAAAATCAATTGGTGTTGCATCCTTTGGTAATTTTATTACAGAACCCTTTGGTGTAAAACAAAAAACATTTTCTTGAAACATTTGAAGTTTTGTATATTCAAAAAAATCTTGTGGATTTTCATTACGATCAATAATTTCAACCAAATCGGCAAGCCAATCATATTCCTTCAAGGTTAATGAGTTAAATTTTTCAGAAGATTTATATTTCCAATGAGAAGCTATACCTCTTTCAGCAAATTCGTGCATTTGCAAAGTTCTAAGTTGTATTTCAATTGGTCTTCTATTTGGTCCAATAATTGAAGTATGTAAGGATTGATATTTGTTAATTTTAGGTGACGAAATATAATCTTTAAATTTTCCAGGAATGCAATTCCATTCTTTATGAAAAATACCAAGTGCTTTATAACAATCCTCTATACTATCGAGAATGACTCGAAAACCTATAATGTCTGAAATTTGCTCAAGAGAAGTTCTTTTTTTTTGAACTTTCCTCCAGATTGAAAAAGGAGTTTTTTCTCTTCCAATAATTTCAACATTTAGATTATGTTGTTTGAGTAAAGCACTAAACTGATAAGAGATAGAATTAAAACTATTAACATTATCATCTTTTATTTCATCTAATCTTTTATTAATTAGTTGTCTGGCTTTATTGTTCAAAACTTTAAAAGATAAATCTTCTAATTCATCTCTAATTCTGTGCATGCCCATTCTGTCAGCTAAAGGTGCGTAAATTTCCATAGTTTCTTTTGCTATACGTTCTTTTTTTTCAATATTAATGATTGCATCAATTGTTCTCATATTATGAAGACGATCTGCTATTTTAACTAATAGAACCCTAATATCTTTTGATGTAGCAAGAATTAATTTTCTAAAATTTTCTGCCTTTGAATTTTGAGCTGCTTGGTTTTCAAAAACAGAAATCTTTGTAACTCCATTTACTAAATCAGCAACCTCTTCACCAAACTCTTTTTTAATTACGTCATAAGTTGCATGCGTATCTTCTATAGTGTCATGTAGCAAGCCAGTAGTAATTGTTGCACTGTCTAATTTTAAATCTGTTAAAATATTTGCTACAGCTATAGGGTGTATTGAATAAGGATCACCAGAATCTCTTTTTTGATTTGCGTGTGCTTTTATTGCAAAATTATAAGCTTTATTTAACGTTTCGGGGTTTAAAAATTTATTATATGATTTTATTTTATTTATTAAATCATCTGATTTAAGCATGATCTATTATATCATTAAATTATACAAGTTTAATAGCACTTAAATCATCAGCATTTAGTAAACTTATTAATTCATTAATTTTTATCTTAGTTTTTGGATGTATCCATTTTTTCGATATTTCATATAATGGTAACAAAACAAAGTTTCTTTTAGTTAACTCTGGATGAGGTAAATTTAAATGATCTTTTTTAGCAGATTTAAAAACCTTATTGTCAAAATCTATTATATCAATATCACAGGTTCTTGGTTCATTTTTGTAAGTTCTGCTTCTACCTAATTCTTTTTCAATTTTATTACATTTTTTTAAAAGTTCTTCTGGTGGTAAAAAAGTTTCTATTTTGATAATAATATTAATAAACTTAGGGTTTTTAATCTTGGGCCATGATAAGTTTTCATAATTACTTGAGCTTTTAATAATTTTGATGTTTTGAAATTCTAATTTCGCTTTTGCGATATTAATATTATTTAATCGATTACCTAAATTTGAACCAATAGCTAAATAAGCAATTTTAGTTCGGTTTTCTAAAGTATCTTGCTTTATCACGGTTCCAATCTCTATCTTTTTTGGTTGCTCTTTTATCATATTGTTTCTTGCCTTTGGCAACAGCTATTTCAATTTTTGCCTTACCTTTCTTAAAATACATTTTAGTTGGGACCAAGGAAAAACCATCTCTTTGAATTTTTCCAATAAGTTTATTAATTTCTCTTTTATTTAATAATAATTTTCTTTCGTCTGTAGGATTATGATTTGAATAACTGGCTTGTTTATAAGAAGCTATATGTGAATTTACCAAAAAAATATCTCCGTTTTTTTCAACTGCATACGATTCTGCGATATTAACTTTACCATCACGAATAGATTTAATTTCTGATCCTTTAAGAACAATACCTGCTTCGATTAAGTCTTCAAAAAAATAATTAAAGCTGGCTTTTCTATTTAAACAAATAATTTTTAAACCAGGTTTGGTTTTTTTATTCATTAAAGGAGATTGGCTAATACTAGAGCTTTTTTAACTGCTTCTTTTGTTGGTTCTGTAACTTTAACTAAAGGTAATCTTACTTCGTCATCACATAAACCCAAGAGTTTAGCCGCATACTTAACAGGACTCGGATTACTTTCAATAAACATTACGTTATGAATTGGTTGTAAAATTTTATCTAATTTTTCGGCTTCCTTTTTTTCATTATCATTTTTGGAAATAGAAAATTTTTGAAACTGCGCACAAAGTTTTGGGGCTATGTTGCCTGTCACACTGATAGCTCCTACTCCACCTCTTTTATTAAATTCTAATGCATTATCATCATTACCTGTTAATTGAATAAATTCATCTCCCATTTTATTTTTTTGCTGATCCACTCTATCTAAATCACCCGTAGCATCCTTAACGCCAACAATATTTTTTAATTCAAATAATCTTGCCATTGTGTCCACCGACATATCAACTACAGATCTTCCTGGTATATTATAAATTAAAATAGGTATTCCACATTTGTCATTTATAGCTTTATAATGCTGGTAAAGACCTTCTTGTGTAGGTTTGTTATAATAAGGTGTCACAATTAAAGCAGCATTAGCTCCAGCTTTTTCAGCATGAGTTGTTAATGAAATTGCCTCATCTGTTGAATTTGAACCTGTTCCAGCAATAACAGTATTTTTACCTTTACTTTCTTTAATGCACAATTCTATAACTTTTTGGTGCTCGTTGTGGTTAAGTGTCGGAGACTCTCCAGTAGTGCCAGCTGGTACAAGTCCATTTGTACCATTATCCATATGAAAATGTATAAACTTTATATAAGCGTCAATATCAAGCTTATTGTTTTTAAAAGGAGTTATTAAAGCAACATTTGATCCTTTGAACATAAATACTTATAACATAGTTTACAGATTCACTTAATAAAATTTATGAATAAAGAAATATTTTTTATAACAAAGATAATAACTATATATTTACTTTGTCTCAGTATCATTTTAGCAGCTGAATCTAATATTATACCCCTTAAAAAACCAATTTTAGATCCAGAAATAAAGGCTCAAAAAATCTCAAAAAATATTATTAAACCTAAGAAGAAACCCAAAAAAGCAGCCGAACAATCCCAAAAATTAACTGAAAATTTTTTAGAACCTTCACCTAAACCTAAAAAGAAAACAAAAATAGAAAAAGCTGAAGTTAAAATTGAGGATAAAAAAATTATAAAAAAAAAGATTAATGTTAGTGATTCTAAAAAAATTGAAGAAAGAATTAATTTTTTAAAACCTAAAGCCAAACCTTTGGTTGTTAAAAAAGAAATTATTAAAATTCAAAAAACTTCAAAATATTATAAAAAGAAAGATTTTGAGTTAGCTAAAAAATCAATAAGTGCATTTGAAAAAGGTAATTGGTCTAAAGCTCTGTCTTTATCTAAAAAAGCAAGAGATAAATCTATTTATAATTTTATACAATGGAAACATTTATTAACATCAGGAAATCAAGCTAGTTTTTATGATTATCAAACGTTTATCCAAAAAAATGAAAATTACCCAAGAATAGGTAGATTAAAATATTTAGCTGAACATAAACTATCCACAGAAAGGGTTTCGTCTAAAAAAATAATAAATTG
>Ga0209709_10002624_pt1 | contig 15490 bp, 19 predicted proteins | sample ArcticOcean_MG_C_2_FD_187435 | JGI IMG/M metagenome (GOLD analysis project Ga0209709, IMG submission 187435) | Marine microbial communities from western Arctic Ocean - ArcticOcean_MG_CB4_136 (SPAdes) (version 2) | ecosystem: Environmental > Aquatic > Marine > Oceanic | place: Arctic Ocean... | reverse complement strand
AGGGTTTTCAGACATTAGAAAAAATTATCACCAGCACAATTTTTGGCAACAAATATCTTTATCCACAAGATGAATTTCTTTGACAGCTTTTATAAAAAAGCTAATGATCAGGAAAATGAATTTTTCACTTGAGGTAGGACCTCACACAGATCTAGATACACTGCCTCCGGTTAAGGATGTTTATGTAACTATGCTACCTGGTGGAGACTATAAAGAAACAGCTGAAAAATCAGGTGATTTAGTTAAGAAAGGATTTAACCCAGTTCCACATTTTCCTGCAAGATCAATTGCAGATGAGGTTCAACTAAAAGATTATATTTCAAGATGTAAAGATGTTGGCGCTAAACAAGCTTTAGTAATTGGTGGTAGCAGAGAACCAATTGGAAAATTTGATAGTTCAATTCAAATTTTAGAGACAGGATTTTTTGATGGGATTAAAATAGGAATAGCAGGACACCCGGAGGGAAGTCAGGATATTTCTGATACAGAATTAGAAAAGGCTATGATAGATAAAAAACCTTACGCCGACTATATAGTGACCCAGTGGTTATTAGAGAGTCAACCTATCGTAGATTTCATTTCTAAGCAGTCAGTACCAGTGCATGTAGGAATTACTGGGCCAATGAAAATAACTAGCTTGATTAAATTTGCTAATATCGTAGGGGCAAAAAATTCCATTAACTTTCTTAAGTCTAATTTTAGTAAGGCATTAGATTTATTGAAACCTAAAGACCCTAATGAATTAATTGGGAAAGTAAAAGAATTTACTGGTAACTTCCACATTTATACATTCGGCGGCTTGAAGGAAACCAACAAGTGGTTGAAGGAGAACGGTTATGTCTAAAGAATTTGACTATACTAAACTAAATCATGCTACTTCAGTTGATCAATCAGATCGTGAAGTACCATACAACTTAAGACAAAGTGGGCCTACAAAAGTTGAAATGTTAATTTCAACAAGAGTAAGAAAATCTCCATATTGGCATCTATCAATGGAAGCTGGATGTTGGAGAGCAACTGTTTACAATCGTATTTATCATCCTAGAGGATATGTAAAACCTGAAGATGGTGGTGCAATGGTTGAGTATGATGCAATTGTTAATCATGTTACGATGTGGAATGTTGCTGTTGAAAGACAAATTAGAGTTAAAGGTCCAGATGCAGAAAAGTTTACTGACTACGTTATAACTAGAGATGCAACTAAGATATCACCAATGAGAGCAAGATATGTAATTTTATGTAATACTTATGGTGGTGTTTTAAATGATCCAATTCTTCTTAGAATTTCAAAAGATGAATTTTGGTTCTCATTATCAGACTCTGATATTGGAATGTACCTTCAGGGTGTTAATGCTGATGGGAGATTTGATTGCACAATCGAAGAAATTGATGTGTGTCCAGTTCAAATCCAAGGACCAAAATCTAAAGCATTAATGAAGGATTTACTTGGTGACCAAGTAGATTTGGATAACATGCCTTTCTATGGTTTAGCTGAAGTTAAGGTTGGTGGAAGAAGTTGTGTCATTTCACAATCTGGTTTCTCAGGTGAAGCTGGTTATGAAATCTACTTAAGAGAAGCAACTAAATATGCTGATGATATGTGGAATGCAGTTCTTGAAGCTGGTAAAAAACACAATCTGATGGTTATTGCTCCTGCTCACCATAGAAGAATTCAAGCTGGAATTCTTTCTTGGGGACAGGATATGGATCATCAACATAATCCTTTCCAATGTAACCTTGGTTATCAAGTTTCATTAGCTGGTAAAGGTGAGTGGAATAAAAAAGCTGACTACGTTGGTAAAGCTGCTTTAGAAAAAATGGGTGCTGAAATTAAGGATGGAATAAAACCTTACAAACTTCAGTTAGTTGGACTTGAAATGGGTGGAAAACCTATTGAAGAGTATGCTCCTGATTTCTGGTTGGTTTCACCTGAGAATGGTGGAGATCCTGTTGGGTTTATTACGTCTCCTTGGTATCACCCTGAGAAAAAGCAGAATATAGCTATGGGATATGTACCATTTGATGGAACTTTAAATGCTAATGGTTTTCCAAAAGGTAAAGTTGGGACTAAATATAAAGTTCATTTACCAGCTGAATACTCTGATAAGCCAGGAACACCTGTTGATGCAGTAGTGGTCGACATTCCATTTAAAGAATCTTTTAACGCAAATACTAGAGAAGTCGTAAAAGGTTAAATTAATTTCTTGGGGGAGGTAAAGCTCCCCCATAAATAATGACAAAATCATTTCTAATCGTAGTTTGCATAATAATAGTAATTGCTTTAATAGTCTTTCCACTACTTGTTTCATACAAAGAACAAAAAAATAGCAAAAAGAAATAATGTTTGGTGAATTTTTAAGCATAATTGTCCGATCTATTAAATTAGACAAAACACTTTACAAAGATAATAAAAACTTTGGTGAGGCTGCAATATATTTTGCTGGTTTAATAATGATACTAGATGGTATTGCAGGTGCTGTTGCAGCAAATACAGTAATAAAAACTGCAGTAGCGATGTCAGGATTAACTGCAATTCTTACATGGTTCGTTTGGGCACTTTTTATCTATGTAATTGGTGTAAAAATATTTCCAGACAAAGATACTAAGGTTCCTTTTAAAAAGGTATTGACAGCAGTTGGTTTTGCTCATGCACCAGGTCTTTTAAGGTTTTTTGCTGTAACCCCAGATTTAATGATCCCAATAATATTTCTAACTCAATTTTGGATATTTGCGAGTTTAATAATTTCTACAAAACAAATTTTAAATTTAAAGTCTAATTTTAAATCTTTTGGAGTAGTTTTTTTATCTTTTTTGATAATTGCATTTTTATCGATATCTTTTGTAATGAGTAAAATGAATTCTTTACCAATTAGCAATATTAGTTAGATAGGAAAAATAGTCTTAGAAAGTTTGCATGAATTACAAACTTTAAATCCTGTTAGAATTAAATTTTGAGAAACACTCTCATCTTCTTTTTTACATTCTTCACAATAATCATCTAATTCAAGGATTTTTTCTTCTTCTAAATTGTGATCATCAGAATTATTAGTCATTATCTGTGAGACCAGCTCCTGCCCCACTATTCTTTAAACTCTCATTTTCTTCTACAAATGTTTCTTCTGAAAGTTTATAAAGTTGTTTCCACTCTTTTTCACTAAATGAATCTTCATTTTTTAAAATTTTGATAGATACACTTTCTGCAATCTTAATAATTTCTTTTTTGGAAAAGTTAGAATAAATACAGTTATTAAAACTCATTAGAAATTCTTTTTCGTCTAGTTTTAAGAGAATTCTTTTACCCACTATTTCTGATGCTCTACTCACAAATGGCAAGAAAAGCATTGGATATGCAATTTTTTTAAACTTAATTTCGTTTAAATTTTCCAAAGTTTTGATTTGATCTAAAAAATTTACACCCGCAATAACTGGACAGTACTGTGATTTATTTGCACTATTATCTTCAGTGATAAGTTTTATGTTTTCTAATTTTATATTTTTTTTACAGTTTAAAAAATCATTTAAATTTTTAATTCCTGGGAGACAGAAAATTTCAAGTAATCTTATATTTTTTCCAACCTCTTCTGCTATACCCCATGAATACCCTGCTGCACGACTTGATCTTTTAGAAACTGTATCTATCTCACTTAATGATTTCATATTGATTAATTATAAACCCAATGCTCATCATAATTCTTTAATTGTTCAGGTAATGGTGCACCTTGAAACATACATATTCTTAACCACTTATCAGATCTTGGGTCAAATTTTAATGCTCCAAAGAAAGATAGTTTAAGTCTCAACATGTCAATTGGAACTATCTCTTTACCAATCGTATTGTCTTGAATTTCAGAGTAAGGAAACTTCTCTACAATAAATGCTCTTCTCACAACATGTCTTAAATCAGCATTACTTAACAGAAACATTGCAATTGTTAAGTTATTTTTAAACACCAATAAATTCTCATAAAGTTTTTTTATATCTCTTGCTACCGCTAGAGGCTGCTCTAAATCAGATCCATTTTCATCAAATCGATTTGCTAGTCTTGGTTCTTCTTTATTTTTAGAAATAAACCAAAAGTTTAAATTGTTTTCTTTTTTTTTAAAATCTATTTTTAGTATTTCAGAATATTTATTTTCAATTATAGTCTTTAATTCTAATACTGTTCTCTCTGTAGGAATATTAAAATATTTATCTTCTTCAGAACTCATTTCTTTTATTAAAGGTGCTACAATATTTTCATAAGGCTCCATCATCATCGAGACAACATATTCAACACATTCTTCTTGATAGTTTTCTTCTAAATGCTGATATAGCTTATTAAATGGATATTCTTGATTAAAATCAAATTCATTTTCAAGAAATAAAATAAATTGGTTTAAGTCTTTTAATAAATATTTTATTTTCTTTATTTGATATTCACTTTCAGTATTCCATGATGTGATATTTTTTATTGATTTTTTTAAACAATCTTTAAATAAATTACTTTCAGTAATGGATACATTTTTAATCTCTCTTATTTTTTTTAATGAAACTTCTCTTGCATAAATCCAATTATTCAAAAGTGTTGGATGATTAACAATAAACGGCGCCATTCCTAACCCAGTTGAATTACCAATACCTAAACTTTTACATATCTCTGGATCTAAATTTACTGCTTTTTTTGGGTTTCTATTTTTTGCTACATGGTTAACTTGATCAAATGTGAATTGTCTTACCAAATAAACAAGCATCATTTCTAGTCTAAAAGGTCCATATATTTCTTCTCTATTTTTTATTCTAAATCTGTCAGCTAAACCAAATTTACCTGATCCATAAACAGCTGTAGTTCTGTATAAATAGCCAACTTTAGCCAGCAATTCTTTATCTGGCTGAACTCCATTACTTAAGCTTTCAACTACATGATTAAATATTCGAACAGACTTATTAGCCCGAGATAAAGTTAGCTCTTTATAAGAAAGTCTACCAATTTCCTGTTTTGGAACTTCATTCTTCAGTCTTTCAATGTCTAGTTTTGTTGGAACACCATCAAAGAGGGTGAATGCCGTATCCCATTTTGTTGCAATAACTCTATCTGATCTTTCATTCTCATCCAACTCATTAGCAAAACAAATTAGAGAATAAACTCTTTTTTTTTTCTTAAATGAAAATACTGCAGTACCATATCCTTTTTCATTTAATTCAAATAAATCTCTTTTATAATCCCAATCTTTAAACTCTTTTAAGAAGCTTCTTAAAAAAGAAAGTCTAGATTGATGGAAAGATCCTAATCTTGATAATTTCATTACAACGTTTGGGTCTCTTAATGGAATATTCATCTGTTCATTCCTTTATAAAAATTGTACCAATTATTTCCAAGAATACCATTCACTTCACTTTCTGAGAAACCAACTTTCTTTAGTCCAATTTCTAAATTAACAAAACCTCTTGCATCTGAAAACCAATCAGGTTGTTTAGGAAATCCAGGTTTTTTTTTTGATCCTTCACCAAAGTTTTTACTTTTGGTCCATGTACCATTGCGCATCCACTCAACAATAGTATCTGGTTGGTTTAAACAAAGGTCTGAACCTATGCCTATTTTTTCAGCTCCAATAATTTCAGCTGTTTTGGCTGCCATTTCACAAAAACTCTCCAAAGTACAATTTGTTCCTTCTTTTAAATGATGAGCGTACAAAGATAGGCCCAACATCCCTTTATACTCAGATAAAATCTTTAATAATTCATTAGATTTATTTCTTTTAGCTGCATGCCAAAATGACGGATTAGCGTGTGTGATTGCAATTGGTTTATCACTTATTTCAATTGCATCAATTGTGCTTTTTTCTGCAGAATGCGACATGTCAATCACAAGCCCCAGTCTGTTCATCTCCTTAATTACCTCTCTTCCAAAATTAGTAACTCCACTGTCTGTACTTTCGTAGCACCCTGTTGCTAGTAATGATTGGTTGTTATAAGTAAGTTGCATGAATCTACACCCTAAGTCATAAACCTTTTCTACCAAACCTATGTCATCCTCTATAGGTGAGCAATTTTGAAAACCAAAAAATACAGCAGTTTTATTTTCAGATTTAGCTTTCTCAATATCTTTAAAGTTTTTACCATGGAAAATTAAGTCTGAATTATTTGAAAAGTGGTTCTCCCAATTTTTTATTACTTTTTTTAATTCACTAAAGTCTTCATGATAAACAATAGTTACATGAATTGCATCAAGTCCTGCTTGTCTATTTATCTCAAAGATTTCTCTAGACCAGTTACAATATTGTAAATTATCGATTTTAAAATTTATCATGATCTCTTTTGATTTAAAGAATAGCAATAAGTTTACAAAATTCTATTAATTTTATTGAAATTTTAAGTTTAATTTGAAATAACAATTCGTGTTAAAATAGAACTACTGCTAATGACAAAAAATAAATCTAAAAAAGTATCAATTGTAATGGGCAGCCAGTCTGACTTCAAAACTATGGTATTTTGTCAAAATGTGCTTAAAAAATTGGGTTTAAAATTTGAAACAAAAATTATATCTGCACACAGAACTCCAAAACGTATGTATGAATATGCTATAAATGTAGAAAAAAATAATATTGGAGTTATTATAGCTGGTGCTGGAGGTTCGGCTCACCTACCTGGAATGATTTCAGCTCTTACTTCTTTACCAGTCTTGGGTGTTCCAATTGAAAGTAAAAAACTTAAAGGCCTAGATAGTTTATTATCAATAGCACAAATGCCTAAGGGTATTCCTGTTGGCACACTAGCAATTGGTGAGGATGGTGCAATCAATGCAGCTTTATTAGCAGCATCAATTATTGCTATCACTGATAGCAAAGTTAAAAACAAGTTAAATCAGTGGCGTCTAACTCAAAGTAAATCAGTTAAAAGAAAACCAAAGTAGATTGATATATGTCTAAACCAACTCTTGGTATTATTGGTGGTGGTCAATTAGGGAGTATGCTTGCTGTAGCAGCAAATAAATTAGAAATTAAAACAATAGTTTTTTGTGATGACATTGATGCACCTGCTAAAAATTTTTCTAATGAATTTATTTATGGTCAATACAATGACCAGCTTAAAATAAATGAATTTATAAGTAAAGTAGATATTATCACATATGAGTTTGAAAATATTCCCTATGAAACACTTAATAAAATTAATAAAATTAAACCTGTTCTACCCAAACCCTCTGTAAATAGAATAATTCAGCACAGATTAGCAGAAAAAGATTTTATTAATAAATTAAATATCAGAACAACAAGATATGCCTCTATTGAAAAAAAATCTGAAATGAATCTTTTAAAAGATTTGTTACCAGGTTTACTAAAAACTGTGACCTTGGGTTATGATGGAAAAGGACAACATCTTATTGAAAATTTAAAAGATCTTGATTATCTGGATATAGATTATTCCAAAGGTTATATTTTAGAAAAATTGGTTAAATTAAAAAAAGAGATTTCAATAATTATTACAAGATTTAATGATCATAAATATGAAATTTATGAACCTATTGAAAATTTTCATGAGGACCAAATATTAAGACATTCAAAAATACCAGCAGAAATTAATCACAAAATTTTAGAGCAATCAAAATTGTGGGCAAAACAAATTTCTGAAGAGCTTAAATATATTGGCACATTATGTGTTGAGTTTTTTGTAGATAGAAATGATAACCTTTATGTAAACGAAATTGCCCCAAGAGTTCATAATTCTGGCCACCTTACAATCAACGCATACAATATAAGTCAGTTTGAAAACCATGTAAGAGCTGTATGTGGGTTAGAGCAAATTTCGCTCAAGAAAATCACCAATGCCAAAATGATAAACATTATTGGTAAACAAATCATAATTTATAGAAATAAAAAATTTGAAACTAATGAATTTTTCTTTGATTATTTAAAAAAAGAAATTAAAGATAAAAGAAAAATGGGGCATTTAACAACTGTCATCAATTAAATATCTTAAAAATGTTAAAATCGATAGAAGGTAACTTTGATAATCCAGAAGTTCATGCGTTTCTTATCAAGCATTTTATTGAGCTAAGATCAGTATCACCTGAAGGTAGTACTCATGTTCTTGATATAAATGGCTTAAAAGACCCTTCTATTAAATTTTGGAGCTTATGGGAAGAAAGCGATCTAATGGGTAGTGGTGCTTTAAAATTTTTAGATAAAGAACACGGTGAATTTAAGTCCATAAGAGTTAGTGATAGGTTTAGAAGTGATGGAAATGGTTCAAAAATTATAAATCATTTAATTAATGAGGCAAAAAAACTTAATATTAAAAGATTAAGCTTAGAAACTGGTGCTGGTGTTTTTTTCCAAAATGCCAGGAAGTTATTTTCTAAATGTGGCTTTAAGACTTGTGAACCTTTTTCTCATTACAAAAATGATATTAACTCAGTTTATATGACTATGCTAATTAGCAACAAATGAGCCTTTAGTTCTTAAATATAAGAAATTTAGTTGACAAAACCTTAATAAATCTAAACAAAGCCTCAATTGCTTAATTATAAGTAATAAAAGTAACATAACAACAAGTAAGAAGATAAATATGAGTCTACAAGGAAAAGTAAAATGGTTCAATCCGACTAAAGGTTTTGGTTTTATTGAAAGAGAAGATAAAGAAAAAGATGTATTCGTTCACGTTTCAGCAGTAAGAGATGCTGGCATGAATGGTTTAGATGAAGGTCAAGCTTTGACTTTTGATGTTGAAGATGGTCCAAAAGGTCCTTCAGCAGTAAACTTAAAAACTGCATAATATTCACACTTTTTATTGGCTGTGATTATTTAATTAAATTATTTTTTAATTATTTAGCTAAATTTCTCAGCCAATACCACTCGAGTACTTCTAAGAAATTCCTCCACTACACTATTAAATTCTTTTGGTTTCTCTAAATGTACATTGTGAGAACTGCCCTTAATTATCTTCAAATCACTATTGGGAATATTGTCATTTAAGCTTTCTACTTGATTGAGGTTATAGGCCTTGTCTTGATCTCCCCAAATTATCAATGTTTGATTTTTAATATTTTTTAGATTTTTAACTCCATCCCAATTTTTCATTGCAACTAATCCATTATCTGCAGCTTCTATAGAAGTTTGTTTTCCAGCTTTTTCACAAAGATAAAAATACTTTGCTTTTTCTTCTTCTACAAACCAAGTTTTAGCTATTCTAAAAGCGGTATCTTTCAATCCATCAATTTTAAGTTTTTTTCTAGATTGATCGATAGTTTCAAATCGACCAGGTATATTTCCTCTTGGACCAGTGCTGTAACAGATTAATTTTGAAATTTTTTCACCTGCTATTTTTGCCATTTCTTGCACAATCATTCCACCCATTGAATGGCCTAATAAATTAAAATTTTTTATTTCTTTTTTTTTTAATAAATTTAGTATTACATTAGCCATACATTCAATTGAATTACACGAATTCATAGCACTACTACTTCCAAAGCCTGGTAGAGCTGGAGCTATAACTCTAAAATTATCTTTAAAAAATTTTATTTGTGGACTCCACATGTCTGATGAGCCTAAAAACCCATGAACTAAAACTAAAGGAGTTCCACTACCTACATCTTCAGTAAATATATCTTGCATATTTATTATTTATTAATAATGATTGAGTATAACAATTATGATTAAAAGAAAAATAATTAATCCTTACGATGTTAAGCTTATTCCATTTGATAACTATGGAGTGGTTGTACCTGGTATGAGTTGGCATAAAATTAGCTATAATAAAGAGAATGGTGGACAAGGAACTTATGTTTTAAAAATGGAACCAGGCGCAAAAAGCTTACCTCATGAACACACTGGCTTCGAGGAATTTTTGATGTTAGATGGGGAATTAATTGATCCAGATGGAAAAATTTTTAAAAAAGGTGACTTTATATCTTTTGAACCTGGTTCAGAACATTCATCACATACAATAAATGGTTGCTTGGTTTTGGTCTTCATGAGAGGTATTAATCAACTTCTGTAACAAAAATGCAAAACAAGTTTAACAATACTTAAAAGTATTAATAATTATGATTGGAATTTTAGGTGGAATGGGAACTCAAGCTGGACTTGATTTTTGCAACAAACTAGCGATGCTTAATAGAGGAAAGATTGACCAAGAGTATCCCCTTTTCATACTTTATAATAAATCCAATATACCAGGAAGACCAGAGTCAATTGGTGTTCAAACTAGAAAATTTTCAGACCTTCCAAGAAATGCTCAAAATATTACTAGGTATAGTAAAGTTCTCAAAAGTTTGCTTGATGGTTGTAGATCGCTAGAAAAAAGTGGCTGTAAGTTTATTGTTATACCCTGCAACACTGCTCATTATTGGTATGAAGACTTAAAAAGAAAGATCAAGATTCCAATCATAAATATGCCTAAAGAAGTTTTTTTACATACAAAAAAAATTTGTAAAAAAGATTCAAAAATTGGACTTCTCGCTACAGAAGGTACATTAAAAACAAAGATTTATGAAAAACTATTTAAGAATGAGTATAAATTAATTACCCCTCTGCATAATTTACAAATTAAATCTGTGAATAAAACTATCAAACATGTCAAGATGGGGAATATAAAATTAGCTGAAAAATCTATTAAACCAGCTATTAACTATTTAATTAAAAATGATTGTAAAAAAATTATATTAGGTTGTACGGAGTTGCCTATTGCAATTTTTGCATTTAAATCGTTAAAAAATGTCAAAATGTCAAAACTATATTTAGACCCTAATTTAATATTAGCTAATTCATCTATGGCTAAATATAAAAAATAAATAATGCTATCTAAAACTGAAAAGCCTTATGTTATATATTTGGCTGAAGTCATTTATAAAAATATTGTAGATATTAAAAAAAATAATTCAGATATTTCTAATATAGATGCTATTGAGGGTTTTATAGGAACAAAAATTTATAATGAAATAAGTAGTGGTGAGTTTCATAACAATTGGTTTAGATATTTGAAAAATAACAATTTTATTGACAAGGATAGTGGTAAAAAAATACCAGATGAAACTATTAAACTTTTACAAGTGCAAAAAGAGGCTACCGTAAAACAATTAATAAAGTATTCAGAATTATATTACACAAAGAGTTCTTTTCCTCTTGAAATTTCTCAGCGTGCTTTTAATTTTTTATGGAGAATGTGCGAAAGCTATGAACTTTGGTGCAAGGAAGCTGGTCAATCTAAGCAACTTTTCCTAAATATTACTGATTAGCTAAATTTTTAATACCACTATTTTTATTTATTTTATTAACTAGCTTAAAAAAATCAGTGGCATTTTCGTTTTCATCATCTTTGTCTTTATCTTTTTCTAAAAAACTTTTTATATTTGCTGCTGGAGTTTTTCCTGTAATTTTAGTTATGGTTTGGCTAGAAGCGTAAGATAAACCAGCCTGGGCTATATTTCCTGTGCTAGCAACAGTTACTGCTGGTCCTAAAAGTGCTGAACTTTGTATACATCCGTTAAGAATGAACAAAATTATTATTCCATATGCTATTTTTATCATTATCGAATCACAAAGATATTTGTAAACATCCTATCTTTTAACTCAAGACTCAATATTAAACTAACTATACTTTTTAATACTTGTTCTATTTGGGTTTTTTGGTTTTGATTTTTTTTTATATTATTGAGTAAGATTCATTTTTTTTCTTGTTTCTTTAATTCTTTTTTTAATTAATCTTTCAAAATCAGAATCTTCTTCCTTGGGTTGTATTATATTTTTAATATTTTCCACTGGTGTTTTTCCTGTAATGATGTTTACCGTCTTACTAGAGCCATAACTTAATCCAGCTTGAAATACATTGCCAGTACTACTTAACGTATACATGGGTCCTAAAAATGCAGTACTTTGCACACAACCATTAAGAAAGCTTAAAAAGATTATTCCCAAAATTAGTTTTTTTAAAATCATTATTTTTTAGAATAACCTTATTCATTATTAGGTACAACTCAAGGTAGAATATTATCATTTTTCCTTATAATTGCTGATGCTATTAAGAAAATTAACTTATAAGACATTAATGATTAGAGTATTTCCCATAATTTTTATTATTTTATGGTCTTCAGCTTTTGTTACTACAAAACCTATAATAGATAATAGCGATCCCTTTGCAGCGCTAGCTTTTAGATTTTTTTTTGTAGCATTGGGTTTTTTAATTTTTGCAATATGTAGTAAACAAAAAATTTTAACTGATAATAAGAACCTAATTCAATCTATTTTAAGTGGTGTTTTGTTTCATGGTGTTTATTTGGGTGGTGTTTTTTATTCAGTCTCAATTGGGGTTCCAACTGGAATTGCAGCATTAATTGTGACCTTACAACCGATTTTAACCAATGCTTTAGCAGGTAAGTTTTTAAATGAAGATGTTTCTTTTAAACAGTGGATTGGTGTAATGCTTGGATTTTTAGGTGCAAGTTTAGTTTTAGGTTTTGATATTGGATCAAGTCTGCCTGTAATTGGTGTCATGTCTTCTTTTATTGCTTTGTTGGCAATTACAACCTCAACTTTATGGCAAAAAAAAATATCTAATAATTTGCCTTTATCTGTAAGTAATATGTATCAGGCAATTGGTGGGTGTCTTTTTCACCTAATAATTATTATTTTTTTTACTGATCCTTATATTGATTTTACATTAACTTTTTTTGTAGCTATGAGTCATCAAATATTTTTGGTTTCTTTTGGTGCATTCACAATACTAATGTTTTTAATTAAAAAAAATTCAGCAAGTAAAACTGTTGCTGTATTCTTTTTAATACCCCCAACGACAGCTGTAATGGCCTGGTTATTTCTAAATGAGGTGTTAACTAATTTAGATTTAGTTGGTTTTGCTATAGCAACTCTTGGTGTTTATATTGCTACAAGAAGAAATAAGGTTTAAGTACTTTTGTAACCAAACTCTAAACAACTATCTGTAATTGAGTGATAAAGAGATTCACCAAAACTTCTTAAAGTAAATATTCTTATTTTATTTGGATTATCGTTTAGCATATCAATTGTGACTGACATACCATTAAAAGTTGAATTTAAAGAGTTATCTTTTTTTAATTCATTAAAATTATAAGGACATCCTTTTTTTAGTACTTCTTTTGCATTTTCACCATCAAGTTCAATTATTGCTCTTGAATGAGATAAATTAGTAACAGCAAAATTATATTCATCAAATTTTGTAAGAATTTCTTTTAAAATTTCTTTTTTATTAGAAACTAAAAGCCAATTATTTGGTCCATTCCATAAAATTCTTGTATTACTATTACTGGTTACATTAAGAGCTTCATTCTTTAAGTTTAAATCATCAATTTTTAAGTTATCTAAAGAAGTTGAAGAATTTTTATACTGGACTATTTGAATAATTAATAAACCTTTGTTTTCTGATATTTTTAATAAATCTTTTTCATTTTTATTCTCATAATCACCATAAAGACCCTTAAAATGAATATTTCCTAGAGCTGATATAGAGGTCATGATCTTACTCTTTCACCTTTTGGATCCACATAATGTGAAGAAACTATCTCAACTGGTATTGTTATATTTTTTAACGGTGACATTACAAATAACTTTTGACCAATCATATTCTTTCCATCTTTGAGAATGGCTAGAGAAAAGGGATTATCATGCTCTACACTCCAACATGATGCTGAGATATATCCCAATTTAGGATTTGGAAGTTCTGCATTAGCGTCTTTTACTAAGTGGGATCCTTCTGGAATACTAGTTTTCTTATCAAGTGGAACAACTCCAACAACTTTTTGCCTATCTTCTGCTACAAAGGCTTTTCTATTTAACGATCTCTTTCCAATAAAATCTTTCTTTTTACTAACTAGTCCTTCTAAAGAATTATCATATGGAATGGTTCTTCCATCTAACTCAGAACCAGCCACATGCCCCATCTCAATCCTTAATGTTGATAAAGCCTCTGTTCCATATGGTTGGATTTCAAATTCTTTACCAATTTCTATAATCTTTTCCCACATGAAGTTTCCATTATCCGCTTCTACATTAACTTCATATGCAAGTTCACCAGAAAATGAAATTCTAAAAATTCTTGCCTGAATACCAAATAACTTTGCTTCTAAATATCCCATGAACGGTAGCCCTTCATTTGATGCGTCTATATTTGGAAATAATTTTTGTAATAAATCTCTAGATTTTGGTCCTGCTATAGCCGCTCCTGCCCATTGCTCTGTTGAAGAAACAACATTAACATTTAATTCTGGCCATACTAATTGTAGATAATATTCAAGATGTGATAAAACATTTGCAGCTTGTGCGGTAGTTGTTGTCATGTGATAATGATTTTCTGAAATTCTAGTAGTAGTTCCATCATCCATTACAATTCCATCTTCTCTTAGCATTACACCGTATCTTGCTTTTCCAACTGGTAACTTAAGCCAAGCATTTGTGTATACTCTATTTAATAATTCTGCTGCATCTGGTCCTTTAATATCTATTTTACCTAAAGTAGTAACATCACATACTCCAACATTTGCTCTAACATTTTTAGCTTCTCTCTTAGAGCCCTCAAACAACGTTTCGTTTCCTTGTTTATAATATCTTGGTCTCAACCAAACACCCGCATCCACAAATACTGCATTATTTTTTTCATGCCATGAATGCAATGGTGATTTTCTTGTTGGTCTCGAATGCTTTCCTACTTCTCTTCCAACAATTGCACCAATAGTAACCGGTGTATATGGAGGTCTAAAAGTAGTATGACCTACTTCTGGTACAATTTTATTTTCTATATTCGAAACTAACTGTAAACCATTGAGATTACTTGTCTTTCCTTGATCTGTTGCCATTCCAAGTGTTGTGTATCTTTTAACATGCTCAATAGATCGATATCCTTCTTTTAGTGCAATCTCTATATCAGAAACAGCCACATCATTTTGAAAATCTAAAAACCTTTTATAATTTTTTCCTTTTGGTAATGGAACACACCAAAATTTATCATGGGTTGTTTTATTCTTTTCAACAACAATGGGGTGTGAAATTTTGTTATCATTTTTGGTTATTTTTTTAGATAGCTCATAGCCAGCATTAAATGAATCTTTTAAAGTTTCTGCAAGCGTGAATGTTCCATTTGCTGCTCCTAAGGTAGTTTCATTTTGTTTTGATGCGCCAGGTACAAAAGCATCTATATCCTTATCAAATTTAGTTTTATTACCAGATTGAGACGCTAAATGTATTGTTGGTGTCCAAAAACCAGATACACAAATACAATCACAGATAATATTTTCTAAAACCCCTAAGTCATTTTTATTATCTGAAATTTTAGCAATTTCTGCAGCATTCACTTTTTTATAACCCTTTGCAGCAACAACTACATATGAGAATTTAATTTGTATACCTAGATTTGTAGCTTCTTCTATTATTTCTGAATTAGGTTCTTTTCTTGTATCTAGTATGATTGGTTCAACTCCATTTTTTTTAAACTCAATTGCAGTTTCATAGCCGCTGTCATTGTTTGTAAATATTAAAGGTTTTTTCCCAAC
>Ga0209709_10002622_pt1 | contig 15508 bp, 15 predicted proteins | sample ArcticOcean_MG_C_2_FD_187435 | JGI IMG/M metagenome (GOLD analysis project Ga0209709, IMG submission 187435) | Marine microbial communities from western Arctic Ocean - ArcticOcean_MG_CB4_136 (SPAdes) (version 2) | ecosystem: Environmental > Aquatic > Marine > Oceanic | place: Arctic Ocean... | reverse complement strand
TTAAAAGAAAAAAAAAAAAAAAAAACTCAATCGATTTTGTCTAAACAAATTGAAATTGGTTTAAAGGATATTAAGAATATATCAAATATCTTTATAGCTTATGAGCCTGTTTGGGCTATAGGCACAGGCATTGTTCCAAAACCAAAAGACCTTTTAAAAACAGTTAAGTTTATTAAAAGTAAATTTAAAGATAAATCACCAAAAGTTTTATATGGGGGTTCTGTTAATCCACAAAATATTAAAAACCTAAAAGAAATTAATAATATTGATGGATTTTTGATTGGTGGAGCCTCTCAAAATGCCAATAAATTTATTGATATAGTCAAAAAAACATATAGTTAATCCCCATGGAGAATGTTTTATTAGTAGTCAATTTAGTGCTTGCTGTTATCCTTGTGCTTTTAATTCTTGTTCAAAAATCTGAAGGTGGAGCGCTTGGTATTGGTGTTTCTCAAGATAATTTTATGTTTTCTAGAACAGCTGGTAATTTTATGACTAAAGCTACTGCACTGGTTGCAACACTGTTTATAATCTGTAGTCTTGCTTTAACGATTATATCTAGAGGCGAGTTAATGCCAACTTCTTCTGTATTAGATAAAATTGAGGAAAAATCTGATGACACTCCATCAATTCCTGAAAACAATAATTAATACTTTTCAATTCATCAATTAATCGCTATAAGATAATTCCATGGCGCGATATATCTTTGTTACAGGCGGTGTGGTTTCATCTTTAGGAAAAGGTCTTTCTTCCGCTTCACTGGCATATTTACTTCAATCAAGAGGCTTCAAAGTTCGTTTAAGAAAACTGGATCCTTATTTAAATGTAGATCCAGGAACAATGAGTCCATTTCAACATGGAGAAGTTTTTGTAACAGATGATGGTGCAGAAACTGACTTAGATCTAGGTCACTATGAAAGATTTTCAGGAATATCAGCAAAAAAGTCAGACAATATTACAACAGGAAAAATTTATAGTGATGTGTTAAAGAAAGAACGTAAAGGAGGGTATCTTGGAAAAACAGTTCAGGTTATCCCTCATATTACAAATCGCATTAAAGATTTTATAAAAAATGATACTTCAAAAGAAGATTTTGTAATTTGTGAAATTGGAGGAATAGTAGGTGATATTGAAAGTCTTCCTTTTGTTGAAGCTATTAGACAATTTTCAAATGATGTAGGTAAAAAAAATGCTTTATTTGTTCACTTAACTTTAGTTCCATACCTTAAAGCGTCTGATGAAATTAAAACAAAACCAACTCAACACTCAGTAAAAGAACTTAGAAGTCTTGGTATTCAACCAGACATTATTATTTGTAGATCTGAAAGACCAATACCACTTGAACATAGAAAAAAAATATCCTTATTTTGCAATGTTGATATAGAGAATGTAATTCAAACTGTTGACGTTAAAACTATTTATGAAGCGCCCATTAGCTTTAATAGAGAAAACTTAGACAAACAAGTCCTTAATTATTTTAAGATTAAATCAAAAAAAAAAGTTAACTTAAACCCCTGGAAGAGAATTACAAAAATTATTCTTCACACAAAGAAATCAATCAACATTGCACTTATTGGCAAGTATGTTGATCTCAAAGATGCTTATAAATCATTAGATGAAGCATTAACACATGGTGGTATTTATAATAATTTAAAAGTTAACTTAGTTAGAATAGATTCTGAAAACTTAAAGATTTCTGAAATAAAAAAAAAATTAAAAGGAGTTTCTGGGATTTTAATACCAGGAGGTTTTGGTAAAAGAGGTACGGAAGGAAAAATTGAAGCAATTAAATATGCTAGAGAGAATAAAATTCCTTTTCTTGGTATTTGTTTTGGAATGCAAATGGCAATTATAGAATTTGCTAGAAATAAATTAAATATGAGAAAAGCCACATCAAGTGAATTTGGGAAGGGTGGTGTACCAATTATTGGTTTAATTAGTGAATGGAGTAAAGATGGTAAAATAATTAAGGGAACAGATAAAGATTTGGGTGGGACTATGAGGCTTGGTCTCTATGAAGCTAAATTAAAAGAAAACTCTTTAGTAAAAAAAATTTATAGATTAAAAACAATTTATGAAAGACATAGACACAGATACGAAGTTAATATTAGTTATAAAGATCAATTTGAAGAAAATGGAATGCTTTTTTCGGGGTTATCTCCTGATAACAAGTTACCTGAGATAATTGAGTTAAAAAACCATCCCTGGTTTGTAGCTGTTCAGTTCCATCCTGAATTTAAATCTAGACCTTTGGCACCACATCCATTATTCTCATCTTTTATCAACGCTGCTAAAAATTATAAATGAAAAATATAAAAGTCAATTGTGGAAATATAGAAATTTCAAATAATAACAAAATTTGTATTATTGCTGGCCCGTGCCAGTTAGAGACTGAGCAGCATGCCATGGATATGGCTGGCAAGATTAAAGAAATCACCACTAAGTTTAATATGGGCTTTATCTATAAAACTTCTTTTGATAAAGCTAACAGGACAAGTTTAAAAAGTAAAAGAGGGGCTGGTATAGAGCAATCTTTACCAATTTTTGATAAAATTAAAAAAGAATTAAGTGTTCCTATATTAACAGACATACATAACGCAGAACAATGTTCAGTGGTTGCTCCACACGCAGATGTATTACAAATACCAGCATTTTTATGTAGACAAACTGACTTGCTCATTGCTGCTGCAAAAACAGGAAAAATTATAAATGTCAAGAAAGGACAATTCCTTGCTCCGTGGGATATGGTAAATGTTACAAAGAAAATAGCTGACTCTGGTAATAATAATATTTTAGTCACAGAAAGAGGAGCAAGTTTTGGTTACAACACTCTAGTCTCTGATATGAGGTCTTTACCTATAATGGCTAAGAATGGTTATCCTGTTATTTTTGATGCTACTCATTCCGTACAACAACCAGGGGGGCTTGGAGAGAAGAGTGGCGGACAAAGAGAATTTGTAGAATATTTAGCTAGAGCAGCTGTTGCTGTTGGTGTAGCAGGAGTTTTTATTGAAACACATCAGGACCCAGATAATGCTCCATCTGATGGTCCAAATATGGTTCCTTTAGATCAATTAGAAAAATTACTGTCTCAACTTTTTGAAATTGATAATTTAATTAAAAAATAAATGAGTAAAATCTTAAAGATAAAAGCTCGTCAGGTTTTTGACAGCAGAGGAAATCCAACAATTGAAGCAGAGGTATATTCTAAAAACTTAAGCGCATCTGCTATTTGTCCATCAGGAGCATCAACTGGAACATACGAAGCATTTGAAAAAAGAGATAAAAATAATAAAAAATATTTAGGTAAAAGCGTTTTAAGCGCTGTTAATTTAGTTAATACAAAAATTTCAAAAAAACTAAGTGGTGCAAATATTCATGATCAAACACGCATAGATACAACTTTAATTAATCTTGATGGCACAAGACAAAAAACAAATTTAGGTGCAAATGCTATTTTAGCAGTATCAATGGCTACTAAAAAACTTTCTGCAAAAATTAAAAATATACCCTTATACAAAACATTTTTAGTAAAAAATAATTATAAACTACCATACCCATTAATGAATATTATTAATGGCGGAGCCCATGCAAACAATGGTTTAAGAATTCAAGAATTCATGATCAGACCTGATAAAGCCAAAAGTTTTTCTGAGGCTATGAGAGTTTGTTTTATTGTAATTAACAACTTAAGAGGCCTAATTAAAAAGAATGGTTTGTCAACGTCTGTAGGTGACGAGGGAGGTTTTGCTCCAATGATTGATAGTAACGAAAAAGCTTTGGACTTAGTTGTAGCAGCAATTAATAAATCTGGTTTTAAGAATGGGAAAGATGTTTCAATCTGTCTAGATGTTGCAGCTAATGAATTATTAAAAAAAGAAAAATACTCAATTCATTCAAAAAAATATATTTCTGCAGACCAGTCGATAAAAAAATATCAAAAAATAATTAATAAATATAAGATTAAATCTATAGAAGACCCATTTGGAGAGAATGATTGGAATTCGTGGAGTAATATGATGAGCTTAGTTAAAAATATACAAATCGTCGGTGATGACCTTTATGTTACAAATTTAGAAAGACTTAAAAAGGGGTTTTTAAACAATTCCTCAAATTCTATATTAATTAAACTCAACCAAATCGGTACAGTTTCTGAAACACTAGAGGTTATTAAATTTGCTCAAAATATTGGTTACACAACAATAATTTCCCATAGATCTGGAGATAGCGAAGATACATTCATTGCTGATCTTGCGGTAGGTACAAATTCAAATCAAATCAAAACAGGTTCTTTAGCCAGATCAGAAAGAGTTGCAAAATATAATCAATTACTTCGTATTGAAGAAGATCTTGGAAAAAAGGCTAAAATGAATAAAATTCATTAATGGTCAAAAAAATTAAAAAAAATTACCTTTTATTGATTGCTACTTTCTTGATACTTTATTTTTTCTTCAATCTTTTAGATGGTGAAAGAGGTCTTTTTTCTTATTTTAAAAAAAAAGAAATTTTAATTAACTTACAGAATGAAGAAGCTAATCTAATAGGTAAAATTAAAGATCTTGAATTTAAAAACTCTTTATTAAGTGATAAATTAGACTTAGATTATGTTGAGACATTAATTAGAGAAAAGTTTTTGTTTGGCAAAGAAGGTGAGACCCTTTATATAATGAAAAAGAATGACAATTAGACATCCAGAAAAAATCAATAAACCAATAAATCCAATTAAAAAAAAACCATATTGGATCAGGTCAAAACTTGTTAATAGTAAGGAGTTTTTTTTAACTAAAACAATTATTAATAAAAATAATTTAGTAACTGTTTGTCAGGAAGCAAACTGCCCAAATATTACAGAATGTTGGAGTAAGAGACACGCAACTTTTATGATTATGGGAGATACATGTACAAGAGCTTGTGCGTTCTGCGATGTTAAAACTGGCAAACCTGGTAAACTAGATTCTTTAGAAGCTGTTAAAATTGCTGATGCAGTTAATAAACTAAATCTTAAACATGTGGTTATAACTTCTGTTGATAGAGATGATTTAGCAGATGGTGGGTCAAATCATTTTTATGATGTTATAAATCAGACTAGAAAATTAAATCCTAATACATCAATTGAAGTTTTAACTCCAGATTTTCTAAGAAAAGGAGAAGCTTTTAAAAAAGTATTAGAGGCTAACCCTGATGTTTTCAATCATAACATTGAAACTGTACCAAGACTTTATTTAAAAGTTAGACCTGGCTCTAGATATTTCTCATCCTTAGAACTTTTAAAAAATGCAAAACTTATTAATAAAAATGTTTTTACTAAATCAGGTTTAATGGTTGGTTTAGGTGAAACAAAAGATGAAATTGTTCAAGTGATGGATGATTTAAAAGCAGCTGATGTAGATTTTTTAACTATTGGACAGTATTTGCAGCCCTCTGTAAAACATCACCCATTAGATCGCTATTATCATCCAAATGAATTTAAAGAGCTAGAAACTATTGCAAAATCAAAAGGTTTTTTATTAGTTTCTTCAACACCTCTAACTAGGTCATCATATCATGCAGATGAAGATTTTGCACAGTTACAAAAAAATAGATTAAATAATTAATGCCCAGAACTTCAGTTAAGCGCTTAATTGAATGTGATAAAAATCAACTTATTGATTTAGTTTTAGATATAGAAAAATATCCAACTTTTGTACCATATTGTATCGATGCAAAGATATATGAAAAGAAAGATACAAAAGATTTTATTAATATTATTGCAGATCTAACAATTGGTAAGGGCCCCTTCAAAGATACTTATAAAAGTGACGTAAAATTTAATAAAAAAAATTATTCTATTTATGTCACAAATATAGATGGTCCTCTTAAACACCTGAATAATAAGTGGATATTCGAAGACCATAAAGAAGGAACAGAAATTTACTTTGATGTAGATTTTGAGATTAAAAATAAATTTTTAAATATCTTAATGACAACTTCTTTTAAATATGGACTAGATAAAATTGCTGATGCTTTTCAAAAAAGAGCTAATCAATTATTTAAAAATTAATACAGTTTTTAAAACTTTAATTGTAGTAGCTTTTTGTATTGAAATTCTATTTTTATTTTTAAATAAATTCTTTTGAATAATAATCTTATTTCCTTTTTTAATTCCAATATAAACCAGTCCAACAGGTTTTAATTTAGTTCCACCACTTGGACCTGCAACACCAGTAATTGATACTGATATATTTGATTTACTAATTTTGCTTAAATTCTTAACCATTGATAAACAGCATTCATTACTAACAGCACCAAATTTGTGGATAATTTTTTTAGGTACCTTGAGAATATCCATCTTTGCTTTATCTGAATAAGTAATTAAGCCTAGATTAAATACCTTAGAAGAACCACTCACAGATGTTATTGTGCTGGATAGCATTCCACCTGTACAAGATTCTGCAAATGAAATTTTAAGTTTTTTTTTTGTTAGTTTTTTAACAAGTTGATTGGCTAATTTTTTCATTATAAAACATAGCTTTTAACGACCATAAAGCAAACAAGTGTTAGAACAACATATAATCCAGCACAAACGTCATCCATAATTACACCAAAGCTATTTTTAAAGTTTTTATCAAAAAAATTTACTGGAAAGGGTTTCATAATATCGAAATATCTAAATAATATAAAAAATAAAGCATAATAAACAATAGCTTCATTATTTTCTTTGGTTGTTCCATGAGATATTTCATAAAGGTAAATAGGTATAGATTGACCTAAAAATTCATCAATAATTATTTCTCCAGGATCTTTATTAGCACTTCCCTCAATATGTGTTGAAACTGCATAAAAAGAATAAACAAAGATAACTATTAATCCTACTAAAATGATATTTGATGACACTTTAAGTGTGTGAAACAAATAAAAGAGAAAAATAGTAGTAGCAAGTGACCCAAATGTGCCTGGCATAAATTTGATCTTACCCAAACCAAACATTGTTACTAAAAAAGAATTAAAAGTTTTAATCATATTTAATTACCGACGCTATCACTTCGCAAGCTATAGCTTTTTCTTTACCAATTACACCTAGTTTTTCAGTTGTTTTACCCTTAATATTTATTTGTGTTGGTGAAATTTTACATATTTTTGCTATACAATTTATAATACTTTTTTTATATTTTTGAATTTTAGGTTCTTGAGTAATAATATTAATATCTATATTGTTAATTAAGAAGCCTTTATTTTTTACATGTTCAATTATTTTTTTTAATAAAATATTAGATCTAATATTTTTAAATTTTTTATCTTTATCAGAAAATTTTTCACCAATGTCACCCATCTTGCAAGCACCAAGAATAGCATCTGTTACTGCATGTAAAACTGGATCACCATCAGAATGTCCCAATGTTCCAACAGGTGAGGGTATTTTAATACCACCCAAATAAAGTTTTTTTTTAGGTACCAATCTATGAACATCAAAGCCCAAACCATATTTAATTGATGTATTAATTTTGATATCTGAATTTATTGTAATTTTGCTGTTATTAATTTCACCCTTAATAATTTTTATTTTTTTACCAGCATTTACAAACAAATTTGCATCATCTGTAACCTCAATACCTTTATTGTTTTGTAGCATACATAATTTTTTATAATTAAATGCTTGAGGTGTTTGAATTAGATAAATATTTTCTCTTTTTAAGTTTGTAACTTTATTTAAAGATTTTTGTTTAATTGAATCTGCAGTTTGAATTGCAGGTATAACACAATCATTTGATATGAGTTCTTTATTTAATTTCTCTAAAAGTTTCACAGTAAAATTGGGTCTTGCTGCATCATGAATCATTACATTCTTAATATTATAACTTTTAATACTTCTTAAACCTTTGTAGGCCGACACAGCTCTGGTTTTTCCTCCTATAACAATTTTTACACCTTTGATTTTAATTTTTTTAATATAAGATTTATGTTTTTTATTAATAACTATGACTATTTTATTAAATTTTTTATAATTTTTGGCTTTATCAATTGAATGTAATAATAAAGGTTTCCCTTTATATAAATGATAACATTTAGGAATTTTTGAATTAAATCTTTTACTTTCTCCTCCAGCGAGTATTATAAAGCAGCTATTCATGATAAAAATATTTATTAATCTATTTATCTCATAATGTTCAATTTTATCAAAAAAAATATATTCCTGGCATTAGTTTTTATAGTCACGTTATTCTTGGGATTTTTAACCTTTTTAACATTTATAGATAAAAGTTTTATTAAGTTAAGTGACCAAAATCTACAATTACTTCTAATTATTAATATTAGCTTATTGCTACTCCTTTTCTTTATGATTTTTATTGAAATTAAAAGATCACTAAAAGTTGATGTTGATATAAGTGGATCTAGAGCTAATAAAAAGTACATAACATTTTTTGCTTTATTTACCTTAATACCTTCAATTTTAATTTCGTTATTTTCATTATTTTTATTATCTTTTGCTCTTGATAAATATTTAGATAAAAAAATTACAACAGCAGTTAATAATTCATATGAAATTGCGAAAAGCTATACTGAGGCAGTTAGAACTAAGACACAGTCAGAAATTATTCTCATAGCATACGATCTTAACAAAAGTATTAATTTTTTAGATACTAATCTTATTCAATTTAAAAGCTTTCTTAATACACAAAAATTAATAAGAGATATTGACGAAGTTCATATAGTAGATAGTAATGGTAATCTTCATTTATCAACATTAGAGGACACAACCAAATATAAGCGGCCACTATCCAAAGCTTTAGAAATGGTTTCTATCGACAAGAGACCACTTAAGATAATTAATGCTTATGAAAATCAGTCAGCATCTATAATTAAACTTGAAAAGCTTGATGGTAAATATTTATATATTGTTAAATATTTAGATAAAAATATTTCTAAATATTTATTAGAATCTCAAGAAGCAGTAAATTTTTATTATACAGTTTTAAACAAACAAACTGGCATAAAAGTTTCATTTGTATTTATTTACCTTGTAGTAGTTTCTCTTTTACTGTTTTTATCTATATCAATTGCAATAAAATTTTCTTCAAGATTTTTTAGATCAATAAATAATTTGATCCTTGCTTCATCAAGTATTGGTGATGGAAATTTAGACATTAAGGTTCCTGAAATTAAAGCAGATAAGGATATGGAGCTTTTAAATAAGAATTTTAACTCAATGATTGACCAATTGAGAACCCAACAAGAAAAATTAATTATAAATGAAAGACATGAAGCTTGGGAAAGTTTAGCTAGAAAATTAGCACATGAAATAAAAAATCCATTAACACCAATTCAATTAACCATTGATCGCTTACAATCCAAATATACTAAAAAATTAAAAGTCAACGAAAAAGATGATTTTGAAAAAAGTTTAAAAATTATAGGAAAACAGATTAATCAAATTGAAAACTTGGTTAATGAATTTTCAGATTTTGCAAGAATGCCAAAACCCATTCTTAAAGATAACAACTTGGTCGTTACGACTAACGACAATATTAATCTATTAAAAGAATTAGATGAAAATATTGAAATCAATTTTAATTCATTAAAGAATGACATTTTTCTTAATTGTGATAATGAGCAATTAAGTAGGGTTATTTTTAATTTAATTAAAAATTCGATTGAAAGCATTAAAGAAAAAAAACAGAATAACTTTAATTTTATAGGTAAAATTGATATTGAATTAAATGAAAATGATACTCACGTTGATTTTATCATTATAGATAATGGCCTTGGATTTGGTGTGTTTGCTGATAAAATAAGAAATATTTTGAATCCATATTTCACAACAAAAACAAAAGGATCAGGTTTGGGTTTGGCAATTGTTAATAAAATAATTAATGATCATCACGGCTTATTAAAATTTACATCCTTAAACGAGGGAGCCAAAATACAAATTAAATTTACAAAATAATGAGTACAGAAATATTAATTATTGATGATAACGCTGATATTAGAGATTTAATAAATCATTTAATAATTGATGCAGGTTTTAAGACCAGACTTGCAGCAAATTATAACCAAGCTTTAAATGAAATTGACAAAAAACTACCTGACGTTGCGATTATTGATGTTAAATTAGATAAAGGTGACAATGATGGTTTAGAATTATTATCTCATATTAAAAAAAAAGATAAAAATATACCTGTAATTATAATCACAGGTCATGCAAATATAGAAATGGCTATTAAAGCCCTTAAAGCAGGAGCATTTGAATTTATTGAAAAACCTTTTAATCAAGAAAGATTATTGAATTTTGTAAATAGAGCTGTTGAGAATATTAATTTAAAGAACAAAAATAAAGAGTTTGAAGACAAGCTTTTTTATTCTTACGACCTAATTGGTGACAGTGACAATATTCAAAAAATTAAAGAACAGATAAATAAAATTTCTATCTCTGAAAGTAGAATTTTTATTAATGGTCCAATGGGGTCAGGAAAAGAATTAATTGCTAGAAAAATACACAAAGAGTCAAAACGTCAAAAGGGTGCATTTGTAGTTCTTAATGGAGCTTTGCTTGACATCAAAAAATATGAGCTTGAATTATTTGGTGAAGAAAAAAACAATGGGTCAATCTCATATGGAGCTCTTGAAAAAGCAACAGGTGGTATTCTTTTAATAGATGAAATTTCTGAAATTCCTCTGGAAACTCAATCTAAAATCTTACGTGTATTAATTGATCAAAAATTTAAAAGAATCAATGGTAATCATGATGTTAATGTTGATGTTAGAATTATATGTTCATCTAGCAAAGATATTAAAAATGAAATAAAAATTGGAAACTTTAGGGAAGACCTTTATCACAGACTTAATGTTTTTGAAATTAATATAGAGCCACTTAAAAAAAGAATTTCTGACATTCCTCTTTTAGTAGAGTATTTTTCAGAAAAAATTTCTTCAAATTATAATTTAAGTAAATTTAATATAGATTCCAGCAATAAGTACCTACTACACTATGATTGGCCAGGTAACGTTAGAGAGTTAAGAAATTTGATTGATCGTATAGCAATACTTTCACCTGATACTGATGATAAGATATCCAATATTATTAAAGAATCTCTAAAAACCCCAGATATTAATAGCGCACCATTAGAAAACTCTTTATCTATACCATTAAAAGAAGCTAGAGAAAATTTTGAAAAGGAGTATCTAACTACTCAATTAAATAAATTTAATGGTAATATATCAAAAACTGCTGATTTCATTGGTATGGAAAGATCAGCTTTGCACAGAAAACTTAAAGGCTTAGGGATTAAGGAGTCAAATTAAATGAATATAATTATTTGTGGTGCAGGTAGAGTTGGTTTTACTATAGCTAAGATCTTAAGTGAGCAAGGTCACTCTATTACTGCAATAGATCAATCTAGTGATGATATACAAAAAATAGATGACAGTCTCGATGTAAAAGCAATTGTTGGAAAAGCGACATATCCATCAATTTTAGAAAAAGCTAACGCTTCTGACGCTGACATGATTATTGCCGTAACAAGGAATGATGAAATTAATATGCTTATATGTCAAATTGCATTTTCAATTTTTAATGTACCTAAAAAAATAGCAAGAATACGATCACAAGATTATTTAAATCCAAAATTTACAAGAGTTTATAGTAAAGAAAACTTACCAATAGATGTTATCATTTCACCTGAAATTGAAATAGCAAAATCCTTACAAAGAAAATTGGAAGCTCCCGGATCATTAGACAATGTTCCATTTGCTAATAATAAAATTAGATTATTAGAAATTTTAATTAATGATAGTTGCCCGCTTATGAATTTTAAATTAAATGAATTAACAAAAAAATTTCCAAAATTGGATGCAAATATCTTAGGTGTTATTAGAAACGAAAAATTTGTTATTCTCAAAAAAAATGATGTTATGCTTAAAGGTGATAAGGCTTATGTTGCTATTAATGCTTCTCAAATGCAAGATACCTTAAGCGCATTTGGCCATAACGAAAAAATATCAAATAAAATTTTGATAATTGGAGGTGGTAATATAGGTTTTAATTTGGCCAAAAACCTTGAGGAAAGTTCAGACTCTATAAGAGTAAAAATAATAGAAAAAAATAAAGAAAGAGCAGAGCTCATTGCTGGTGAACTAAATAATACTATTGTTATTAATGGAGATGCGTTAGATGAGGAAGTTTTATTAGAAGCTAATATTGAAGAAGTACAAACTGTACTAGCTCTTACAAATGATGATGAGGATAATTTAATGGTAAGTGTTCTAGTTGAAAAATTTACTAAAGATAAAAGTGAATTAAGCGATAAGAGAACCATGGCGTTGATAAACAAACCTAATTATTCACTATTACAATCTTCTCTAAAAATTGATGATTTTATTGACCCAAGAATGAATACCGTATCAAGTATATTAAAACATATTCACAAAGGAACAATTGAAAATGCTTACAGTCTATTAAATGGTGAGTATGAAATAATAGAAGCAGAGATTATTGAATCATCAGAGCTGGTTAATAAAGAATTAAAAAATTCAAACCTTCCTGATGAAATTAGAGTAGGAGCTGTGTTAAGGGGAGATGAGGTTATTATTCCAAGATCAAACTTTATATTTAAAAAAGAAGATACTGTTGTTCTCTTGGCTAAAAAAGATTTTTTACATGTTGTTGAAAATATGTTTCGTTTAAGCTCTATTTAGAACTTATGAATTATCTTAAACTCATTTACTTGAGCTTCTTTTGTGGAATAATTTCAATACTTTCTTTTTTTAATATTATTTATTCATACTATTTAAATCTCTATTTAAATTTAAATACATATATTTACACATTTTTAGCATCAATATTTTTTGCCATAGTATTTTATTTCATAAAAAATAATGATGAAAAAAAAACTACAATTTATGAAAAAATTTTAACTATTTTTTTGGGGTATTTTTTAATACCATTAATTATTTCAATACCTTTTTATTTTAGTATTTATAATTTAACTTTTGTAGATTCATATTTTGAGGCAATTTCAGGTTTTACATCAACTGGATTTACAATTTTTAATAATATTAATCACATTGATGAAAGCTTAATTTTATGGAGATCTTCATCTCAGTGGATCGGAGGATTATATTTTTTATTCTCTATAATATTATTGATAGATATTTTTGATCATAGTTTTAAAAAGTCTTTAACAAATTTTATCTCTTTTAATAGATCTGAAACTTTAAAACAATCTTTAAAAATTTTTTTATTATACTCTTTAATAACTTTAGCAATTTTTATTATTCTTAATTTATTTAATATAAGATCATTTAATTCATTAAACTTGGCTATGACAGTAGTTTCTTCAGGAGGTTTTTTACCAACAAATAGTTTGTCTAGTATTTTAGTAAATAACTCTCAGATAATTATTATATCACTATTAATGCTTACTTCATTTTTTAGTATATTTTTGTCTTACAATCTAATATTTACTAAAAATCATAATTTAAATTTTTTCAACGAAGATATTCATCTATTATTCTATTTTGCAACTTTATTAGTTATATTTTTTGTCTTTTTTAATTTTGATAATAGTTTTAGTGAATTGTTTTTATCGCTAACAAGCAGCGTTTCTAATATAGGCTTTTCTCTTAATACGAAATCTACCAACTTATCTTTTATATTTCTAATGCTTGTAATAATTGGTGGATCTTTTTTTTCTACCAGTTCTGGTATTAGATTTTTGAAAATTTATTCATTATTTAAATATTCAATTAATGAAATTTTATCCTACAGTAGACCAAAAAATATCTATATTAATAAACATTTATTTTCTAAAGAATTTTTTCAATTAAATGAAATTTATAAATATTTTTTATCAATAATTATATTTATTGCTTCTTTGTTATTTTTAACTTTTCTATTAACTTTAAGTGGTATTGATTTTGAAAGTTCATTTAAACTCTCTATTTTAACACTAATGAATACTGTGAATTCTTCTATGTATGGAATAGGTGACTTTAGTTTTTATGATTTACATTTTTTTACTAAACAATATCTAATTTTATTTATGATTATTGGTCGTTTAGAGCTCTTAGCTCTCTTAATTATTTGCAAAAAATTTCTTTTTAAAAATTAAATTCGTACTATAAATATAGTAATTTTTTTTATTTGCGCTCTTAGCTCAGCTGGATAGAGCATCGGTTTTCTAAACCGAGGGTCGGTGGTTCGAGTCCACCAGAGCGCACCATTACTATATATAATCACTATTTTTTTTGGCCATACTACATATAGTTAGAATAGTTCTAATTTGTTCAATTTTACTTTGATCAATTTGATAAAATGATAAACACTTTACTTAATTCAATTCATTTGGATTATTTGTTAACAAATAAATAAATAAAAAACAGAGGAATAAAATATGTTTAAATACGTAAAACAATTAACTTCTCTAGTTGCTATGGTTGCAATTCTGTTTACTTTTACAACAGAAACAATGGCTGCTAAGAAGTCTAAAACTCTTAAAAACACTATGAAAAAAGGTTTTGTAAGATGTGGTGTATCTCAAGGATTACCGGGATTTTCAAACGCTGATGCTGCTGGAAATTGGACTGGTGTTGACGTTGATGTATGTAGAGCAGTTGCTGCTGCAGTATTAGGTGATGCGAACAAAGTTAAGTTCACTCCACTAAGTGCTAAAGAAAGATTTACAGCTCTTACTTCTGGTGAGATTGATATCTTATCTAGAAACACAACTTGGACGCTTTCAAGAGATGCAGATCTTGGTGTAACTTTTGTTGGTGTAAACTTCTACGATGGTCAAGGTTTCATGGTAAGAAAAGACTCAGGAATTACTTCTACGAGTCAATTCAAAAATGGAATTTCAGCTTGTACTAACATCGGAACTACTACTGAGCTAAACATGAGAGATTTCTTTAATTCAAAAGGAATTTCTTATGAGCCAGTTGCTTTTGAAAAAGCGGATGAAGTTGTTGCAGCTTATGATTCAGGCAGATGTGATACTTACACAACTGATAAATCTGGTCTAGCAGCGCAGAGAACAAAAATGTCTAACCCTGATGATCACATAGTGTTACCAGAGACTATCTCTAAAGAGCCTCTAGGACCTGTTGTACGTCAAGGTGATGCAGTTTGGGAAGACATCGTAAGATGGTCTCTAAACGTAATGATCGAAGCTGAAGAATATGGTATTTCTTCTTCAAATGCAGATGCTATGAAAGTTTCAGAAAATCCAGCAATTAAAAGATTAGTTGGTACTGAAGGTGAATTAGGATCATATTTAGGTCTAGATCAAGACTGGAGCTTAAGAATAATCAAGCAAGTTGGAAACTATGGTGAAAGTTATAAGAGAAATATAGCTGACACTGGTATTTTACCTGATAGAGGTCCAAACAATATTTGGACTCAAGGCGGATTATTATACACTCCACCAGCTAGATAATTATTATCTAAAATAATTTAAAAAGGGCTAGATTTATCTAGCCCTTTTTTTATAATACTTCACAAATGAAAATAAAAAAAATTCTTCCACAACTATTAACT
>Ga0209709_10002621_pt1 | contig 15516 bp, 12 predicted proteins | sample ArcticOcean_MG_C_2_FD_187435 | JGI IMG/M metagenome (GOLD analysis project Ga0209709, IMG submission 187435) | Marine microbial communities from western Arctic Ocean - ArcticOcean_MG_CB4_136 (SPAdes) (version 2) | ecosystem: Environmental > Aquatic > Marine > Oceanic | place: Arctic Ocean... | reverse complement strand
GTTGAGGTCTATGGACCAGAATCATCTGGTAAAACAACCCTAGCTTTACAAGTAGTGGCTGAGGCTCAAAAAGCAGGAGGAATATGTGCATTTATAGATGCGGAGCATGCTTTAGATCCAATTTATGCAAAGAAACTTGGTGTAGACACTCAAGAATTATTAATTTCACAGCCAGATACTGGTGAGCAAGCTTTAGAAATAGCGGATACATTAATTAAGTCAGGATCTATTTCTGTAATAGTTGTTGATTCAGTTGCAGCATTAACTCCTAGAGCAGAAATTGAAGGAGAAATGGGTGATCACCACGTAGGACTTCAATCAAGATTAATGAGTCAGGCTTTAAGAAAGTTAACAGGCTCAATCTCAAGCACAAACACAATGATGATTTTTATCAACCAAATCAGAATGAAAATTGGAGTTATGTTTGGAAGTCCAGAGACTACATCAGGTGGAAATGCACTTAAATTCTACTCATCTGTTAGATTGGATATCAGAAGAATTGGTGCAATCAAAAATGGAGATGAGATTATTGGTAACTCAACAAGAGTTAAAGTGGTTAAAAATAAAGTAGCACCACCATTTAAAGTTGTTGAATTTGACCTAATGTACGGAAAAGGTATTAGCAAGGTAGGTGAACTAGTTGATCTTGGTGCAAAAGCTGACATTGTTGAAAAATCTGGAGCCTGGTATGCTTACAAAGGTGAAAAGATTGGTCAAGGTAGGGAAAATGCTAAAATTTATTTAGAGCAAAACCCTAAGATTGCTGCTGAAATAGAAATGGCAATAAGAGAAAAAGCTGCAAAAGATCAAATAGAGGATCCTAAGGTGGAAAGTAAGACAGAGGAAACTCCACCAAAAAAGAATTAGTTAAAGTCATCTTTAATTATTAAAAGGCGCTTGAATTAAGCGCCTTTTTTCCCAGACTGAATTCAGGAATACCAACGCTTATTCAATGACACTTGCACTCAAAACTTGTTTTATCTCTTTTGTTGTGTATTTGTTGCAAGTTGTTCCACACAATCCTTTGCTTATTTCACTTTTGAATCTTTAGAAAAAAATCTATAAGAAAAAATAGCAGAACAAAGACTATAGAAGACAGAAAAAGAGATCAATGCCAACTTATTTTTTCAGTTTTGGAAAGCTCACTTCACTTTTGAGTTTTAGCTCTTATACTTTCAAGTAAGTCTCGAAACTTAGTGTTTTGCTGCTGTTGAATGTGAGGTTGGTAATGGATGATTATACTTATAGCTTTTGACACCAAAATTGGTACATCCCAATGAAAGCTCGAGGATTGCTTTCCTCGTACTGATGCCATAGTGCTAAGTCATAGATATCCGCTTCTTCCCCGTGAAGTTCTCTAAACTTTGAGATAAAGTCTTTAGTTACAAATCCACAGAACTTTAGCCCCAATTCGTCGAGACATTTTTTAATCTGTGGGAGGGTAAAACGATGTTCTTGCACGTGAAATATTAAGTCTCTCAACGTACTCAGACTAAAAAAATCCAGTCCCTTAGTTAATCGCTGATGATTCTCCTCATTTGATTCTGCTAGTGATCGCCTGAATTCTCTGATTTCAGATTCAGATGTCCCCACTTTTAATAATGTGATTTCTTTTCGAACCCCCACAATATATTGTCGAGCTAACTCACTATATAAACCTATCCTCATCAAGCCACCGGGCTTTAGGAGATCCGTGAGAACTCTCCACCCAGCCATCGGCTCATCCATATGATGAAGAACACCCACACTTTCAATGATGTCAAATTTTTGCTCTAGCTGATCTAGCCTCAAGATGTCTGCTTGCAAATATTTTAGATTAGTAATTCCAAGCTCAGTCGTCTTCCTCTTAGCGTAAGCAAGACTGGCAAGACTTAGATCTACCGCGGTGACCTGGCAATCAGAAAAGTAGGAGGCTGTTCCTATCGAATGCTGTCCCGTACCACAACCAGCAATAAGTATAGCCGGAGCAATTACGTTTTTAATTCTTTCGGAATGGAGATGAAGATTTAGTTCAGCAAAAATCTTAGAGATTGATTTTGCCTTTGTGGGTATTCCTAGTTTTACCCATCTTGGGTAGGGGTTTTCTTCATACTGCGCCCTTACTTTGCAAGAGACATCGTCTGATATTTCTCCCAGCATAGGAATTTCAGCCGCTATTGCTCTCTCAGCATAAGGCTCTTCAATCAGTCTCGACTTTACCTCCTCCAAATGATCGAGCGCCTCTAGATTTTGGCACCAATTGTATTGGTGTAGTGGGCGATAGGAGGCGAGGCACAATATTTTTATGGCTTCTGGCTGCACTGATTTCGCAATGGTTTGCATAATCTCAGTTTCTAAGTTCTTAACCAATTCAGTTTCTTCGTCTTTTTCAAAGTAGACATATTCATTAGTAAAACAGTGAAGAGAAAGCGTAGATAAAAAATAGATGAGTTCAGGAGATGCCTTGAAATTATCCAGATTTGTAAGAAGTAAACTTCGCATAGTCACAAAGAATCTTTCAAACTGAAGATCAGGAAGTGGGCATATACGCATCAAATGATGAAGAAGCGTAAGTTTATCTAGGTTGCCAATTATGGAATTAGCTTCTTTGGGGCACGTAGCAAAATTTTCCTCAAGCAGTAAATTCTTGATCAGAGGATCATGTTTTAAGAGACTTAAAATACTAGGAGCCAAATCCTTAGGGCGCGCAAAATTTTCAGTACTTAACAGTCGGATTAAAACTGGGTAGAGCTTAACGTTTGATGAATTGAACCTTACATTTTTGATAGCTATACCAAGATTAGCATAGGCTTTAGTGAAATCTGGATTTAAATTTATTGCTTGAATATAAGCAGAGCATGCTTCATTTAATTTTCCATATTTTTGAAGTATGACACCCAGGTTATTGTGGGCATCAGTTAAGTTAGGTTTTAATGCTATCGCTCGTCTATAATTTGCTTCAGCCTCTTTTAATCTACCTAGTTCATTAAGTATGTTACCTAAGTTGATGTGAGCTTCTACTAAGTCTGGTTTTAATGTTATCGTTTTTCTGTTACATACTTCAGCCTCTTCTAATCTACCTAGTTCTTTGAGTATAATACCTAAATTATAATGGGCTTCGGCAAAGTCAGGTTTTAATTCTATAGCTTTTCTGTAACTTGCTTCAGTCTCTTCTAATCTGCCCAGTTCTTTCAATGTATTACCCAAGCTACTATAACCTACGGCAAAGTCAGGTTTTAATTCTATAGCTTTTCTGTAACTTGCTTCAGCCTCTTCTAATCTGCCCAGTTCTTTCAGCGTATTACCCAAGTTATGGTGTGCTCCGGCATCCAGTGGATCTAACTGCGCAGATTTTTGACTGACAATTAATGATTCATTTATCCTCCCATTTTGTTTGAGCACAACAGCAAGTATTTTCCAGGCAAATTGATGTTTTGGAAATTCTTGAGTGATGGATAAGGATAGTTTTTCGGCCTCAACGTATTGCCCATTTTTATAGTATTCTAAAAGAGTATTTAATTGCTGCTGAGATGGTTCTAAAAAATTAACATCGATTTTTTTCATGAACAAGACCTTACCAGACCTTAATCAGGTGTCTAGGTGATGGAATTAGCTATTTGATTTACCTTTTTTGTAGCGTGTTTGTAGAAAGTTTAAGAGATATTTTTAGTGAATCTTTATGTGATTAATTTTTTATGAATTTTAAATCGTCCGCACAACTAGTGTGAGCTAGCACCAGGTAGAGTGAACCTCACATGTCTAATTTAAGCACCTTTTTTCCCTTACACTTATATAGACATCAAATAAAAAAGTTGTATTTTAAAAATATGGCTGACAAATCCTTAAATGAAATAAGAAATACATTTTTAGATTATTTTGAAAAAAATGATCATAAGATAGTTGAGTCTAGCAATTTAGTTCCAAACAATGATCCAACATTAATGTTTGCAAATTCTGGTATGGTACAGTTCAAAAATGTATTTACTGGATTGGAGAAAAGAGATTACATTAGAGCAACAACTTCACAAAAATGTGTACGTGCAGGAGGAAAGCACAATGATCTTGAAAACGTAGGTTATACACCGAGACATCACACGTTTTTTGAAATGCTTGGAAATTTCTCCTTTGGGGATTATTTTAAAGAAGAAGCAATCTCCTATGCGTGGAATTTAATAACTAAAGAATTTGGAATTGATAAAAATCGACTTTATGTAACAGTATACCATGATGACGAACAAGCTTTTAACTATTGGAAGAAAATAGCTGGCTTTAGTGATGATAGAATAATCAAGATAGCAACATCTGATAATTTTTGGTCTATGGGTGATACAGGTCCTTGTGGGCCTTGCTCTGAAATTTTTTTTGATCACGGTGACCATTTAGAAGGTGGATTGCCTGGATCTCAAAATGAAGATGGTAATAGATTTATAGAGATATGGAATTTAGTATTTATGCAATACGAACAAATTTCAAAAGATAAAAGAATTGATCTTCCAAAACCATCTGTTGATACCGGTATGGGGCTTGAAAGAATTGCAGCATTGTTGCAAGGAACACACGATAACTATGAAACAGATCATTTTAAAAAATTAATACAATCAGCGTCAGATTCATTAAATATTAAAGTAGACGAAGCTAACCAATCTAGTTTTAGAGTAATAGCTGATCATTTACGTGCAAGTTCTTTTTTATTAGCAGAAGGAGTTTTGCCATCAAACGAAGGTAGAGGGTACGTACTTCGAAGAATTATGAGACGTGGAATGAGACATTCACACTTATTGGGTTCTAAGAAACCAATATTCTATGATATTTTTAAAACCTTATTAGAAGAAATGTCTAACAACTATCCTGAACTAGAAAGGGCACAGTCATTAATAAAAGAAACTTTAAAAACAGAAGAAGAAAAATTTTTAGTTTTGTTAGATAGGGGAATAAAAATATTAAATGAGGAACTAGAAAAAGTAGAAAAAGTATTATCAGGTGAAGTTGCCTTTAAGCTTTATGATACATTTGGATTCCCATTAGATTTAACTGAAGATATTTTAAAAAATAAATCACTAACTGTAGATGGCAAAAAATTTGATTTATTAATGAAAGAAAGCAAAGTGTTAGCAAAGAATAATTGGAAAGGATCAGGTGATAGCTCAATAAATCAAATATGGTTTGATATAAAGAATCGTTTAGGAGCAACTGATTTTTTAGGGTATGCCACTGACAAAGCAGAAGGTGTAATAACTCTAATTCTTAAGAACAATAAAGAGGTACAAGACCTTCAGCAAAATGATGAAGGAATTATGATTACAAATCAAACACCTTTTTACGGAGAATCTGGGGGACAAGTAGCTGATACAGGAACAATCTCTAATGAAAATTTTGAATTTGAGGTGTCAGATGTTCAAAAAAAACTTGGAGACTTATTTGTACATTACGGAAAAGTTAAAAAAGGTTCAATCAAACTTAATGATAGTGTTGAATTAAAAATAGACACCCAAAGAAGAAACAATATTAGAGCCTACCATTCTGCCACTCATCTGTTACATGAGTCGTTAAGAAGAGTTTTGGGTGAACATGTAACTCAAAAAGGATCACTAGTTCAATTTGATCGACTAAGATTTGACTTTAGTCACATGAAACCTGTTTCTGAAGAAGAGATTAAAAAAGTTGAATTTCATGTTAATTCAATAATTAAAAAAAAATCTGATATTAAAACAAGAATAATGACACCTAAAGAGGCTGTTGAGAATGGTGCCCTAGCTCTATTTGGTGAAAAATATGGTGATGAGGTCAGAGTTTTGTCTATGGGAGATGAGGAGGGTAAATTTTTTTCAACTGAGTTATGTGGAGGAACACATGTTTTAAATACAGCAGATATTGGAAAATTTAAGATAATAAGCCAATCATCTATAGCAGCTGGTGTAAGAAGAATTGAAGCTCTTAGAGATTCTCAATTAGAAGACTTTTTAAAAGATAAAGAAAATATATCTAATTTGTCAAATCAAAAGAATGAAGCAACCGTAAAAGAATTAACGTCAAAAATTATTGAATTAGGAGGAAAACCTAGTCTTCAAAATAACGACCTAGTATTCTTAATAAAAAACCTTAAAAAACAATTTGACCAACTTTCAGTTAGTTCAATCTTAAAAGATAAAACAAAAAACAAAATTAATAATCTAGTTATTAATGGGGTTAAGGTTAGGTTTCAAAATATCTTTGATTTACCATTTAAAGATTTACGAAAGTTGATTGATGAAGGAAAAAAAGAAATTGGAGAAGGATTGGTAATAATTTATGCAATCAGTGATAATAAAGTTGGCTTAGCTGTAGGTGTTACCAAAACGTTAGAAGATAAATTTGATGCTGTGAAAATTGTTAGAGCGGGTTCTGAGATTATTGGTGGCAAAGGTGGAGGTGGAAGAGCTGACTTTGCACAAGCAGGGGGAACCTTACCAGATAAAATTCAAGAATCTTTTGAAAATATTAAAAAATTAATTAATTAAGCTTTTTCTTAAGCTGACCATCTAATTTATCTAAAAATTGGTTGGTAGTTAAATAATTACTTGAAGGACTAATTAAGATTGCTAAGTCTTTTGTCATTGATCCTTTTTCAACACAATCTACACAAACTTTTTCTAGTGTAGTCGAAAATTTAATTAAATCTTCATTACCATCTAATTTCCCTCTGTGAGCCAAACCTCTAGTCCATGCAAAAATTGAAGCAATGGGGTTGGTTGAAGTTTCTTTACCTTGTTGATGCATTCTATAATGTCTTGTGACAGTTCCATGAGCAGCTTCAGCCTCCATGGTTTTTCCATCAGGAGCAAGAAGAACACTTGTCATTAAACCTAACGAGCCATATCCTTGTGCAACCGTGTCTGACTGCACATCTCCATCATAATTTTTGCAAGCCCAAATATACTTACCACTCCATTTCATAGCACAAGCAACCATGTCGTCAATTAATCTATGTTCGTACGTAATATTAAGTTTTTGAAAGTCTGTTTTAAATTCTTTATCAAAAATTTCTTGGAAGATATCTTTAAATCTACCATCATAAACTTTAAGAATAGTATTTTTTGTAGAAAGGTAGACTGGCCATTTTTTAATTACACCATAATTAAAACAAGATCTTGCAAAGTCTTCTATAGATTTATCCAAATTGTACATTGATAAAGCAATCCCAGGCCCAGGAAAATTAAAGACTTCATATTTAATTTCATTACTACCATCTTCTGCAGTCCACTTAACTTCCATTTTTCCTTTACCAGGCACTTTAAAGTCTGTTGCTCTATATTGGTCACCAAAAGCATGTCTTCCAATAATTAAAGGATCTGTCCATGTTGGAACAAGTTTTGGAATATTTTTACAAATTATAGGCTCTCTAAAAACTGTTCCACCAAGGATATTTCTTATAGTTCCATTTGGTGATCTCCACATTTTTTTTAACTTAAATTCTTCAACCCTTCCTTCATCTGGTGTGATTGTTGCACATTTTATTCCTACGCTATGTTTTTTAATAGCTTTAGCTGAATCAATTGTAATTTGATCATCTGTATCATCACGACTCTTCATACCTAGATCGTAGTAGTCAATATTTAAATTTAAATATGGTAGAATTAATTTATTTTTAATGAATTCCCAGATTACTCTTGTCATTTCGTCGCCATCTAACTCAACAACTGAATTTTTAACGTTTATTTTAGCCATAAATGAATAATATATATTAGTAATTGTAATTTAGTGCTTTATATACATATTAATAAAAAATTATCAATTATAAGCTTATGTTAGAGAAAATTCTTCCAAAGATTCATTCAGAAGGTTACAAATTTTTAGCAATAGCTATTTTTATAACGATCTTTTTATACTTTATAAGCACCTTTCTAGGTTTAGTTGGTTTAATTTTATCTATATGGGTTTATTATTTTTTTAGAGATCCGGAGCGAATTTCAATAAATGATAATAATTATCTAACAAGTCCAGCGGATGGTGAAGTTTTAATGATACATCAAGTGGATGGACCAAAGGAGCTAGGCTTAGAGGGTAAGAAATTTACAAAGATTAGCATCTTTATGAATGTTTTTGATTGTCACGTTAATAGAACTCCATGTGAAGGAAAAATTTCTGAAATAATTTATAAACCTGGAAAATTTCTAAACGCATCACTTGATAAAGCAAGTGAAGATAATGAAAGAAATTATTATAAAATAATGAATAATCACGGTGAAGAAGTGATTGTGGTTCAAATTGCAGGTTTAATTGCAAGAAGAATTGTTTGTGAATCAACTAAGAACCAGCAACTTCAACAAGGTGAAAGAATTGGAATGATTAGATTTGGAAGTAGAGCTGATGTTTATTTTGAAAAATATGAAACTTTAGTAAAAGTAGGACAAAAGACAATTGCCGGTGAAACACTATTGGCTAAAAGGTAGCTTATGGAACAACCAAAAAAAAATTTTAAAATTGTATCAGATAAAAAAGCCAGAATGCTTTTGCCTAATGCATTAACATTAATAAATGTATGCATTGGATTAAGTTCAATTAAATTTGCACTAGATGAAAAATTTGGATTGTCTGTTATAGCTATCATTTTTGCAGGAATTTTTGATGCTCTGGATGGTAGGGTAGCAAGATTACTAAAAGGAACTTCATTAGTAGGAAAAGAATTAGACTCATTAGCAGATGTAGTTAGTTTTGGTGTGGCTCCTGCTTTTATAATGTATTTTTGGTCATTAAATAACATGGGTAAATTTGGTTGGTTACTTACAATGATTTATGTTGTTTGTGTTGCTCTTAGACTGGCGCGATTTAACGTAAGCTCAAACTTAGAACCTTCATGGAAAGGTAACTACTTTGAAGGCGTACCTTCACCAGCGGGTGGAATATTAATATTAATGCCATTAATATTTAGTTTAAGTGAGATAAATTTAATTAACGTTAATTACGATATTGTTGTACCAACATTCTTTATTTTAATTTCATTTTTATTAATCAGTAAAGTTCCCACGTTTGCATTTAAAAAGATTATTATACCTCGCAGCATGACGATTTTTGCATTATTCGGAATAGTATTATTTTTTGGTCTTTTATTAATTTATACATTTAAAGTTTTGGTTTTCTGTGGTCTGATCTATATTTTATTAATTCCAATTGGATATTTTAATTATCAAAAAATTTATAAGCAAAAAGTTTTAAGCGGTGAGAGCAATGATAATGATGACCCTGAAGACATACTCTAGATGAAAAAAAATGTAATTGTATCTCTAGCTGATTCAAATTACTTTGAATTACTTAACGAATTAGTCGATTCTATTAAAAGTTTTGAAAGAAGTAAAGATGTGGCAATCTGTATTTTAGATGCTGGCTTATCGAAACAACAAAAAAGTATACTATCAAAAAAAGTTGATGAAATTAAATCAGCAGAATGGGACATAGAAGTTCCAGCATTTAAAGTTAAGGGAAAAGAGTGGTTAAAGAGTCAGGTGTCGAGAGCTTTCCTTCCTAAGTACTTTCCAAATTATGAAAAATATTTGTGGATTGATTGTGATGCATGGGTTAATGATTGGAACTCTGTTGAGTTATATTTTAAAGCTTGTGAAAATGGTAAACTAGGAATCACCCAAACATTGGGACCAGGATACAAAATAATGTCCAAGGTTAATTGGTTATTTGGAAAAATAGCAATAATTAAATCTCAAAATTTTAAACATGCTGTGAAATCAAAAATTGGCATGACTAAAGCAAGAAAATTAGCCTTTGCACCACATATAAACATTGGAGTTTTTTCATTAGAAAAAAATTCTCCTGGGTGGGAATCTTGGCAAAAAAATCTTGAGCAAACATTAAAGTCTGGAAATATTTTTGGTTCAGAAGGTTTAGCCATTAATATATCAGTATATATTGATGATTTTGAAACTGAATTTTTACCATTAAACTGCAATTGGATTGCTAGTAATTTATTGCCTAAATATGATGAAATACAAAATACATTTGTTGAACCCTATTTACCAAACTACAAAATAGGAATTATGCACTTAGCAGCAGGAATTTGGGATGGTGATAGAGATATGAGGCTAGAAAAAGAAGTAAAAATCAATATTAAGAATCTAGAAAATAAAATTTTATCAAAAAGTTTAAGGTTTGGTCGTTAATTGAAAAAGAATAGAATTTCTAAGAATTGGATCAATAAACAAAAAAGAGATATTTATGTTAGACAGTCCCAAGTAGATGGTTATAGAGCAAGATCAGCTTATAAGTTGATAGAAATTGATGAAAAATTCAAGATATTAAAAAATGGAATATCTGTAATCGATTTAGGTGCATCACCAGGTAGCTGGTCTCAATATATTGCAAGGACAGTAAAGAGTGGCAGATTAGTTTCGATTGACATAAAAGGTATGGAGGAAATTGATAACACAATTCAAATCAAGGGAGATTTTACAGAGTTGGATTCACAGGAAAAGATTAAAGGATTTTTTAAATCAAAAATAGATGTTGTCGTGTCTGACATGGCTGTTAACACCACAGGTATAAAGGATATTGATGCAATTTATACAGGTGAACTCGCAATGGAAGCAATGAACTTCTCTAGAGAAATGCTAGTTAAAGAAGGACGCTTTGTCTCTAAGATTTTCTTAGGTTCGTCATTTAATGAGATAGTTGCATTGGGAAAAAAAATATTTAAAGAAGTGAAGGTATTTAAGCCCAAAGCTAGTAGAAAAGAATCTAAAGAAAGTTTTATTATTTGTAAAATCTTAAGATAGAGACTTTAATTTTAAAAGGAATCATATATAAATCATTATGGATCCTATAAAAGAAGCACTCACTTTTGACGACGTAACAATGGCACCAAAATACTCAGAAGTTTTACCCTCTGAAGTAGATACTAGTACAAAACTATCAGCTAATTTAACACTGAAAATCCCCCTATTATCCTCTGCAATGGATACAGTTACCGAGAGTAAAATGGCTATAGCTATAGCTAAAGCTGGAGGCATAGGTGTTATACATAGAAATTTAGACATTAAAAAACAAATTGAGGAAATTAAAAAAGTTAAAAAATTAAAATTATTAGTTGGGGCAGCAGTTGGAGCCGGTCCTTTAGAACTTAAAAGAGCAGAGGCAATTTTAAAAGAAAAAGTAGATTTAATTGTTGTCGATACAGCTCATGGACATAGTAAAAAAGTTGCAGAAATTATAAAAGCAATAAAAAAAATAAAAACAAATAAAACAACTTTATGTGCTGGAAATATAGCAACAGCTGTAGCTGCAAAATTTTTAATAAAATTAGGAGTAGACATTGTTAAAGTTGGGATTGGACCAGGATCAATTTGCACAACTAGATTAGTGGCAGGTATTGGTGTGCCACAACTAAGCGCAATACTTGAGGTAAAAAAGGGTGTAAAAAATAATAGTGTAAAAATTATTTCAGATGGCGGAATTAAATATTCAGGAGACATAGCAAAAGCATTATCTGCTGGAGCTGATGCAGTAATGATAGGTTCTTTATTTGCAGGTAGTATGGAGACACCAGGTAAATTAATTAAAAAAAATGGAAAATTGTATAAAAGCTTTAGAGGCATGGGTTCTGTTGGTGCAATGAATAAAGGATCTGCTGATAGATATTTTCAAATAAAGCAAAAAGATGCATCTAAGTATGTACCCGAAGGCGTGGAAGGTTTTGCAAAATATAAAGGCGATGTTAAAAGTGTTATTTATAAATTAATAGGTGGTCTTAAGTCATCCATGGGGTATCTTGGTGCAAAGAAAGTACATAACCTCAAAAATAAACCTAACTTTGTAAAAATAACAAAAGCGGGTTTTTATGAAAGTATGGTTCACAACGTTGATGAAGTTAAAAATGAGAGTAAATATTAATGAGAACAATAAATAAATTAATAGTTGCTGTATTTATACTTTTAAATTTTGGAAGCCATTCTTTAGCTGCAGACAATTTTTTCCAAAAAGGAAAAAATAAATATGATGAACAGAAATATGAAGAGTCTAAATTTTTGTTTCAAAGAAATATTGTTTTTAACCCCAAAGATCAAAATTCATATTTATATCTAGCAAAAATTTACAATTTTGAAGAAAACAAAAAAGAAGAGAAAAAAAACATCGATACTGTGCTCTTATTGGATCCAAAAAATGAAGAAGCAAACTTAATGCTTATGGAAATAGAGCTAAAAAGATCTAATTATTTTAAAGTAAAAGAATTAGCGGATAATTTTTCTAAAATCTGCAATAAATTATGTGATAAAGAAAATTCTATTTTAGAATCCTTAAAGAATTTGGAACCTAAAAATGAGTCCTAGTAACAATTTAAGTAAAATTTTAATAATAGATTTTGGTTCTCAATTTACTCAATTAATCGCAAGAAGAGTAAGAGAATTAGGAGTCTTTTCAGAAATTGTTAGCCATAAAAAAATAAAAATAGCCCAAATTACAAATGAAAATATTGCTGGAATAATTTTTTCTGGAGGTCCTCTTAATGTTTATGAAAATGATAAATTTAAATTTGATAAAAAAATTTTAAAATTAGGAGTTCCCATCCTAGGCATATGTTTTGGACATCAAATATTATCTAAACTGTTAGGTGGTAAAGTTAAAAAATCAAAACACAGAGAGTTTGGTCTTGCTACTATAAATAAAGTATCAAATAGTATTTTAACTAAAAATTTTTTCAGCAAAAATAAGACAAGTAATGTTTGGATGAGTCATGCTGATCAAGTATCAAAGATGCCAAGAAATTTTAAAGTTATAGCATCTACAAAAAATTCTAAATTAACAATAATTGAAAATATTAAAGATAATTTTTATGGTGTACAGTTTCATCCTGAAGTAACACATACTAATAAAGGTAAAATTTTATTACGTAATTTCATTTTTCTTATATGTAAAATTAAAAAAAACTGGTCTTCTAAAGATCAAAGATTAAAATTAATTAAAGAAATTAAAGAACAAGTAGGTAATAACAAAGTAATTTGTGGATTGTCAGGAGGTGTTGATAGTAGTGTAGTTGCACAATTATTAAGTAAGGCAATTGGAAAAAATTTAACTTGTATTTTTGTTAACAATGGTCTTTTAAGAAAAAATGAAGAAATGCAAGTTGTTAATACATTTAAGAAAAAATTAAAAATGAATTTAATTTATGTTAATGCAGAAAATGAATTTATTAGAAAATTAACAAATGTGTCTGATCCTGAAAAAAAGCGAAAAATTATTGGAAATCTATTTATTAAGATATTTGAAAGATATGCAAAAAAGATTAAAAATGTTCAATTTCTTGCGCAGGGCACTCTTTATCCTGACTTAATTGAAAGTAAATCAGTAACTGGTAGTCAAACATCAAAAATAAAATCACACCATAATGTTGGTGGTCTTCCCAAAAGAATGAAATTGAAATTAGTAGAACCTCTTAAATTCTTATTTAAGGATGAGGTTAGAAAATTAGGGTTAGAACTTAATTTATCAAATGACATAATTTCTAGGCATCCATTTCCTGGTCCGGGCTTAGCAATAAGAATGCCAGGCGTTATAACAACTGAAAAAATTAAAATTTTGAAAGAAGCAGATTTTTATTTTATTAATGCTTTAAAAGACTATGGATTATACGATAAAATTTGGCAAGCTTATGCTGCATTACTACCAGTAAAAACTGTGGGTGTTATGGGAGATAATCGTACGTATGAGCATATTTGTTTATTAAGAGCAATTACATCTGAAGATGGAATGACTGCTGATTTTTTTGATTTTCCTAAGGGTTTTATGCAATCTATTTCTAATCAAATTATTAACAATATTAGAGGAATTAATAGAGTAGTTTATGATGTTACTTCAAAACCACCAAGTACGATTGAATTAGAGTAATATTTCACTATAGAATACAAGATATTATGAAATTTTTGCATACAATGATAGTATCTCAATCGTAGAGAAATCATTCAATTTTTACTGTAAAGGATTAGGTTTAATTGAAATTAAAAGAATGGAAAATGAATAACAAGATTATTAATTTTATCAAAAAAAAAAATAAATCAAAAATTATAAGTCTTACTGCTTACTCCAAAAATATTGCATCCATTATAGATAGACATTGTGATCTTGTCTTGGTAGGCGACTCACTTGGCTCTGTACTTTATAGCTTTTCTTCTACAAAAAAAGTGACATTAGATATGATGATTGAGCATTCTAAAAGTGTAAGAATGGGTGTTAAAAAAAGTTTAATGGTAGTAGACATGCCTCATAATACTTATAGAAACCCAAAAGAAGCCTTAAGTAATGCAAAAAAAATAATCTCTAAAACGAAGTGTGATGCTATCAAGCTTGAAGGTGGCAAAAGAGTTGTTCAAATAATTAAAACTTTAATTAAAAATAAGATTCCAGTAATGGGACATCTTGGTGTTCTTCCACAATCTGCTACAAGTTTTAAATTTAGAGGAAAAGAAATAACAGAAAGAAAAATTATCTTAAGAGACTCTAAACTTTTAGAAGAAGCTGGTGTATTTTCAATTGTCTTAGAGTGTATTGAAAGCTCTTTGGCAAAAGAAATTACAAAAAAAATCAATATACCTACGATTGGAATAGGTGCCTCAGCATATTGCGACGGGCAAGTTTTAGTTACAGATGATCTTATAGGATTAAGTAAAATTAAAGCTAGATTTGTTAAAAGGTATTCAAATATTGAAAAACAAATAAATGATGCTGTGCTAAAGTTTAAGAAAGATGTGGTTACTAGTAAGTTTCCTGCAAAGAAACATTCATACAAAAATTAAAAATATTGCTTAAATGTTTCGTTAATTGATAAAACACCATAATCATTTAATCCACCAATTATTAATTGTAGTGCCACAATTAAAATAAAACCTAAGCCCACATAGGCTATCCATAAGTTTTTTTGAATATAATTTGCTAAATAAGTGGCTAATGCTCCAGTTAATACAACAGATAAAACAAGACCAAATATCATAAAACCAAAATAACCTTTTGCAGCACCAACCACTCCAATAACATTATCAAAGCTTATCGTAATATCTGCAAATAAAACTTTATAAATACTTTTTACAAATGAAGGCTCTGTAGATTTTTTTACAGGTGATTTAATCTTATTTTTCATTTCAACTAAATCTTTTCTTAAATCATTAACAATCCAAATCAGGAGTAGCCCACCTAAAATTTTAATATAATAAAATTCAAATAGGTAAGTGGCAAAAATTGCAAAAATAATTTTAAAAACTAGAGCTCCAGCAACACCCCAGAGAATTATTTGCTTCCTATTCTTTGGTACAAAGTTGGCAGCAATTAAACCAATAATAATAGCGTTATCAGCAGCTAAGATAATATCTATAAAGATGATTTGGGTTAAAATTATGAATTCTTCAATCAAGATTTTTTTATAATATTAAATAAATATTATAATTCAACAAAAAGTATTTAATAAATAAAAAAGGCGACCATGTTAATGATCGCCTTCAATAGTATTAGTCTAAATTATTTTTGAGACCAAGTTGGCATCGGGTACTGCAATTTACATGCAGCTAG
>Ga0209709_10002620_pt1 | contig 15521 bp, 13 predicted proteins | sample ArcticOcean_MG_C_2_FD_187435 | JGI IMG/M metagenome (GOLD analysis project Ga0209709, IMG submission 187435) | Marine microbial communities from western Arctic Ocean - ArcticOcean_MG_CB4_136 (SPAdes) (version 2) | ecosystem: Environmental > Aquatic > Marine > Oceanic | place: Arctic Ocean... | reverse complement strand
TATTAATAATTTGATTAGAGATTGATTGCATAAAGCCTTTTGGAAAATCAAAAAAATCTGCTGTCATTCCATCTTCAGATGTAATTGCCCTTAATAAACAAATATGCTCGTAAGTTCTATTATCACCCATAACACCAACAGTTTTTACTGGTAGTAAAGCTGCATAAGCTTGCCAAATTTTATGATATAATCCATGATCTCTTAAGGCTTTAATAAAATAAAAATCTGCTTCTTTCAAAATTTTTATTTTATTGCTAGTTACAATGCCTGGCATTCTTATTGCTAAACCAGGACCTGGAAATGGGTGTCTAGATATTATATCTTTTGATAAATTAAGTTCTAATCCTAATTTTCTAACTTCATCTTTAAATAAAAATTTAAGAGGTTCTACTAATTTTAATTTCATTTTTTGTGGTAACCCACCTACATTGTGATGTGATTTTATTTTTGAAGTTTGACTGCCAGTTACTGATTTACTCTCAATTAAATCTGGATAAAGAGTTCCTTGCGCAAGAAATTTAACATTTTTAATTTTTTTTGCATATCTTTCAAATATTTTAATAAATAAATTACCAATTATTTTTCTTTTTTTTTCAGGATCAGATACGTTAGCTAGTTTTCTAATAAATTCTTTTTCAGCATTAACGTAGAGTAAATTTATCTTTAATTTTTTTTTAAATGTATTAACTACTTGTGTTTCTTCATTTTTTCTTAACAGGCCATTGTTGACAAATACACATGTTAGATTTTTTCCAATTGCTTTACTCAACAGTTGCACAACCACACTACTATCAACTCCACCAGAGAGTCCACAAATAACTTTATTATTTCCAACCTGTTCTTTAATTTCTTTAATTAGTTTTAATTTTTGATCTCTAGATGACCAATTTTTTTTTATCTTACATATAAGAAAAAGGAAGTTACGCAATAGAATTTTACCCTTTAGTGTATGTGTTACTTCTGGATGAAACTGAACACCATAAAAATTATCTTTAGAGTTTTCAATTATAGTTAATTTAGAATTTTTTGTTGAAGCAACAACTTTAAAATTTTTAGGCATCTTTGATACTTGATCAGCATGACTCATCCAAACGTTGCTAACATTTTTTTTGTTAAAAAAATTTTTGGTTAAAATACTATTTGAAATTTTTGTGATGGTAGCAAGACCAAATTCTCTATGAATTGATTTTTTAACTTTTCCACCTAGTTCTTTGGATAATATTTGATGCCCAAAACATATTCCAAGAATTGGTATGCCTAATTCTAAAATTTTTTTATCAAAGTTAAATTTGTTATTTTCATAAACATTAAGAGGACCACCTGAAAGGATTATTCCACTTACATTTTTTTTAATAATTTTACTAGTGTTGATTTTTTTATGACTGATAATCTCAGAAAAGACACCAAATTCTCTTATTCTTCTAGCAATTAGTTGTGTAAATTGGGATCCAAAATCTATTATGAGAATTTTGCTTAAGTTGTTACTAAGACTCATTTTTGGGATCCAAATTTTTTAAGGATTCTAAAATCAAAGTTTTTTTATCACATAACATTTTACAAATTTTAGAAAAATTTTGAGCTAAGTCTTTAACTTTTGAATAATTGGATTTTTTAAGTTCAATCTCCATTAACATATATGTAGCCTCTTCATTTTTTGGCTCTAACAAAAGCACAGTATTAACATTTTTTTCCTCTTCTTTCTTATTTTCTTCGAAATTATAGATTTTAGCTAAATATAAATATGAATCTGCATCTTTAGGGTTAAAAATAATACTTCTTTGAAGCAAAAATTTAGATTCTTCATATTTTTTTTCTTTATACTTTTTTTTTCCTTCTTCAAAAAACGAACCTTCTGCTAAAACTGAATTGGTTAAATTGAACAGTACCAATAAAGTAAATATTAATTTAATTATTTTTATCATTAATATTTATTATCACTTATTACTTCATCAACATTATGAACCATACTTTCGTAAAATCCTGCTTTGGTTATTTTTACGAAATTGGGTTTATTTTTGAGATTTGGTACTTTTTTCGCACCTAAGTATCCCATGGATGATTTAAGTCCACCTATTAACTTATAAATTATACTTTTAACGTCTCCCTTATATTTTACAAAACCTTCTACTCCCTCTGGCACATACTTGGATGCATCTTTTTGTTTTATTTGAAAATACCTATCGGCTGATCCTTTATTCATTGCTCCCACGGAACCCATACCTCTAAAACTTTTAAACAATTTTCCATTTTTTTTAATCAATTTGCCTGGCGCTTCCATGCTGCCTGCAAACAAAGAACCTATCATTATTGCATCTGCTCCTGCAGATAATGCTTTTGCCAAGTCCCCTGAGTATTTAATTCCACCATCTGAAATAATTTTTACTTTAGAATTTTTTACACCTTTTTTTACTTCAAGTATTGCACTTAGTTGTGGCACACCAATACCGGCCACCAACCTAGTTGTGCAAATTGAGCCTGGGCCAATTCCAACTTTAACTATATCTACTCCTAGTTTTATTAAAAACTTTGCAGCTTCAGCGGTTGCTATATTTCCTGCGCATAAAGCTGTTTTATTTGTTTTCTTTTTTTTTATCACTTTTATAATTTCGGCAACTTTTTTACTGTGTCCATGTGCTGTATCTACTACAATTAAATCTACTTTTTCTTTTAAAATTGCTTCCGCTCTTTTATGTTCTAACGGACCAGCTCCAACTGCTGCCCCAACTAATAGTTTTAATTTTTTTACTTTTTTTATTTCATTAATTTGTTTTTTAATATCCAGGTTTCTATGTATAACGCCTATGCCTCCCGCTTTTGCTATAGCAATAGCCATTTTACTTTCTGTTACGGTATCCATAGCAGATGATAATAAAGGAATTTTTAGTGTTAAATAGCTTGATAATTTTGTACTCGTATCTACTTCAGAAGGCATAACTTCTGAATATTTTGGTGCCATTGTTACATCATCAAAGGTGAGTACTTCTTTTATGGGGTCCATAATAATTTATATATGATTCTTTTTTAAATTAAAGTCTCTATCTTAATATTTTACAAATAATAAAGCTCTCTTTAGATTCTTTTCTACTAGCTTTAGGCTTAAACACCTTCACTTCTTTAAATATTTTTTTTCCCAGGGCAACTATTTCATTAAATGACGAACCTAAGAAAATTTTTGATACGAAACGCCCCTCTTTAACTAGCATTTCCTTAGAGAAATTCATTGCCTCCATTGCTAATTCACCAGTATAAATCGCATCGATATCCTTTATACCAGTTGTATTAACGGCCATGTCAGACACAACAACATCAACTTTTGATTTAAAAAGTCCTTTAATCTTTTCCTGAGAATCTAACTCTGTAAAATCAGCCTTGATTTGAATTGTATTCTCAATTTCTTCCATTCCTTTTATGTCAATCGAAACTAGTCTTCCACTCTTAACTGTACGTGCAATATATTGAGACCAACTACCAGGTGATGCTCCTAAATCAATTACAGATATTCCATTTTTTAATATCTTGAATTTTTCATTAATTTCTATTAATTTATAAGCTGATCTTGCTCTGTACCCATCCACTTGGGATTGTCTGACATAAATATCTCTTTTTTGTTTATTGATCCAATTTTTTGAGATTCTATTTTTTTTCAATTACAAGCCAAATCTTAAGCTCTTAGAAAGTGAATTATTATTTATAGATTGAATCGTAATCTTCACATCTTTATTCAACCTCATATCTCTTTCACCATCCCAAATTCCTGCTGCTAAATGCATAATTCCTATTTTATAGTTTGGTAAATAAGGTTCAACAAATGTATTTTGTGTCTCATCAAATTTAGGCATTAAATTACTAGCTATCCAATTACAGTTTAACGGTAAAAATTCAGTTTCTAAATCGTCAATATATACTGACATGTTAATGGCTAAGCCCTCTGAACCAAAAACATTTCCAGATTTTAATGTTTGTTGAAGATTTTTTTGCCACGATTCCCAACCTGGTGAGTTTTTTTCAAGCGAAAAAACTCCAATATTTATATGTGGTGCAAAAGCTAGTTTCCTTGCTTTGGATAAACCAATTTTAGATTTCACCGCATGTTTAAAATTCTGAGACTTAATTATTGCTATTTTTCCAAATAACCAATTAACTTTAGACATTATCCTATAACCTGGTCCTAATGTTTGGGTAATTCCTAATTTGCCATTTTCACAAGCCTTTAAATACAATTCAACAGAATCCCAATCGTTGACCCATGCATCGCAATCAATCCACAAATATTTTTCATAATTTGGAAAATATTTAGGCAGGAAGGCTCTTGATACTTGACTTTTTAACCATTCTTTTCCTTTAACTTTAAATGCTGGAACTTCAATATCCCATTCTGCTGATTTAATTTCATCTACTTTTTTTGATAATATTTTTTTTTGATCTTCTGTAAGGCCTGCATCTAGAATACAAATTGCTGTTTCTTTGCTTTTTTCAAAACTTTTAATAGAGTCAACTAATTCATTAAGTAGTTCAAAATAATTAGAATCAGCTAGTGAGACGATTACATTTTTTTTCATTTAAAGTATATCTTCTAAATCTTCGTTATCACTTTCATCTTCATCTAAAGCTTTTTCTTTATGAATTTTTTGATAACTAAAATAACTCAATGGGATTAAAGAAATATAAATTAGTCCGCAAAAAAATAAAACTTTAAATGTATAAATTAATATAAGTCCAAAAAATAATACTATTCCAAATAACACAAAAATTGTCATTCTTCTTGGTATTGTGATTTTCTTGAATGAAAAAGTTGGTACTTTACTAATCATTAAAAGTGAAATTGTAATAAAAAATATTGGGACTATTATGTTGTAATTAGTATCAAATATATTTATTCCACTTAAGCTAAACACTAAAGGCATTAAAACTAGTATTCCTCCAGCTGGAGAGGGCATTCCTTCAAAAAAATTATCTTTCCACGATGGTTCTGCATTTGTACTTACATTAAATCTTGCAAGTCTTAGTGCCACACAAACAACATAAGTCATAGAAAGTAACCAGCCAAATTTTCCCAGATTATTTAGCGACCAAAAATACATTATAAACGCAGGTGCTACGCCAAAGCTAATTACATCTGCCAGAGAGTCTAATTCTTTCCCAACTAAAGAAGTTCCCTTTAATAATCTAGCAACTCTGCCGTCTAATGCATCAAAGATTGCAGCAAAAATTATGGCTATAACGGATAATTCAAATTTTGAATCTAGCGCAAACTTTATTGAACTCAAGCCAATACAAACATTAATCAATGTTAATGCATTAGGCAAAATCATCCTTGCTTTCTTATCTGTTACAAGTTTAAAATTATTTTTTGGTTGCTCCATAAGCTATTTTTTAGCTAGCAAAGTTTCACCAGCGACTGTTGTTTGTCCCACCCTAACTAATGGTTTATAATTTTCAAAATAAACATCAGCTCTACTTCCAAATCTAATCATTCCAATTCTATCACCTTGTTTTAACTCTTGATCCTTGGATGATTCACACACAATTCTTCTTGCTATCAAGCCTGCAATTTGAACAATAATAATATTTTCTCCAGCATTATTGGTAATTTTATAATAATTTCTTTCATTGTCTTCACTTGCTTTATCAAGCGAAGCATTTAAAAATTTTCCTGGTTTATAAAGTATTTCTGAGATTTTACCCGCACAGGGTGTTCTGTTGACATGACAGTCAAAAACATTCATAAAAATACTTATTTTTGTATATTTTTTATCTTCTAAGTTTAATTCTTTTGGTCCATCAACCTCATGAACCATTAATACCTCACCATCAGCCGGGCTTGTTAAATAATTATCATCATTTATAGAAATTCTTTCTGGGTCTCTAAAAAAATAGTAAACCCATATAGATAAAACTAATCCTACTAGACCTAAAAAGGTGCTTAAAAAATATAAAAAAATAGTTATAAAAATAGCTATTGCTAAAAACTTATAACCTTCTGAATGAATCTTTGGAAAAACCTTCTCTAACATAAGCTTCTATTTGATAATTTTTTATTAATATGTATATAAAACACTAAATTACAATTACTAATATATATTATTCAAATATGGCTAAAATAAAGGTTAAAAATCCAATTGTTGAACTTGATGGTGACGAAATGACAAGAGTCATTTGGGATTTTATTAAGAATAAACTAATTTTACCCTATTTAGATCTAAATATTAAATACTACGATCTTGGCATGAAAAGTCGAGATGATACCAATGACCAAATAACAATTGACTCAGCTAATGCGATTAAAAAATACAATGTAGGAATTAAGTGTGCAACTATTACACCTGATGAGGCAAGGGTTGAAGAATTTAAGTTAAAAAAAATGTGGAGATCCCCAAATGGAACCATTAGGAATATTATTGGTGGAACTGTTTTTAGAGAACCAATAATTTGCAAAAATATTCCAAAACTTGTTCCTTCTTGGACAGATCCATTAATTATAGGAAGGCATGCCTTTGGTGATCAATATAGGGCAACAGATTTCAAGGTTCCCGGAAAGGGAAAGATGGAAGTAAAATGGACTGCTGAAGACGGTAGTGATGAAATAAAGTATGAAGTTTTTAATTTTCCTGGACCCGGAATAGCTTTATCAATGTATAATTTGGATAAGTCAATTGAGGACTTTGCAAGGTCCTGTTTTAATTATGGTATAATTAAAGAATGGCCAGTTTACCTTTCAACAAAAAATACAATTCTAAAAGTTTATGATGGAAGATTTAAAGATATATTTCAAGATATTTTTGACAAAGAATTCAAGTTAAAATTTGAAAAACTAAATATTACATACGAGCATAGATTGATTGATGACATGGTTGCTTGTGCGATGAAATGGAGTGGTAAATACATTTGGGCTTGTAAAAATTATGATGGTGATGTTCAGTCTGATACTGTTGCTCAAGGTTATGGCTCATTAGGATTAATGACAAGTGTATTACTTGCACCGGATGGCAGAACTATGGAGGCGGAAGCTGCACATGGAACTGTTACTAGACATTATAGAATGCACCAACAAGGTAAAGAAACATCAACCAATCCTATTGCATCAATATTTGCATGGACAAGAGGTCTTGCTCATAGAGGTAAATTAGATGGAAATGAAGAATTAATTAATTTTTCAACCACTTTAGAAAAAGTCTCTATTGATTGTGTTGAAAATGAATCGATGACTAAAGATTTAGCAATTCTAATTGGTCCTTCTAGTAAATACTTAACTACAAATCAATTTCTAGATGAATTAGATGGTCAGCTTAAAAAAAAACTTAACTAATTAATTTTTTTATATTTTCAAAAGAATCTTGGATTTTATCAGGTATAGTTCCACCTGCTTGAGCAAAGTCATTTCTACCACCACCACCATTGCCTCCAATAATTTCTGAGCCAGCTCTAACAAGCTTTACAGCATCAAATCTATTCTCTAGACCTTTGGTAACTCCAACCGCTAAACCTACTTTGTTTTCATTGATAGCGTAAATAATTATTAAACCTTCTCCTATATCTTTTTTTCCTTTATCAATTAATTTACGTAAATCTTTAAAAGGTAAATTTAAAACTTTTTGATATCTGAGTTTAATATTATTGATTGTTTCATCTTTAATTATATTTTTACTTTTATCTTTTAAAATTGAACCAACGGAAAGATGCTCATATTGTTTATTTAGATCCCTTATTAAATTTGCATGCATTTTATTATCAAGATTAGGTGAGCCACCAAGTTTAATAATTTTTGTTGAAAGTTCTTTTATAATTTCTTCATTTTTTTTAATTGATAAACCTGAAAGTTTTTCTTTATTTTTTAAAAATTCTTCTAATTGTTTATCTCGTAGTGCTTCAACTCTTCTTACGCCCGCTGCTATTGAAGATTGACTTATAATCTTAAATTTTCCTATATCAGCTGTATTTTTAACGTGTGTTCCGCCACACAACTCAGTTGAAAAATAATTGTCACTTTCATCACCCATAGATAAAACTCTAACTTCATCACCATATTTTTCTCCAAACAAAGCTAGGGCTCCATTATCTACAGCTTCTTTTGGTGTCATTATTCTTGTTTTAACTTCAGATTTTTTCTCAATTATTGAATTAACATTTGCTTCTATTTTACTTATTTCTTCTTCTGTAATTGGTTTCATATGGCTAAAATCAAATCTTAATCGATCATTATCAACTAAAGATCCTTTTTGCGTAACATGTTCTCCTAAAACTCTTCTTAATGACTCGTGCAATAGATGTGTTGCTGAATGATAAGCTCGAATATTATTTCTTCTCTCAATGTTTATTTTTAATTCAACACTATCATTAATTTTAATTGATCCCTTTTTAACTTTTCCATAATGCACAAATAGATTACCAAGTTTTTTTTGAACATCTGTTACCTCAAACTGAAAATTGTCTGCTATGATAATACCTGTATCAGCTACTTGTCCTCCAGATTCTCCATAAAAAGGTGTTTGATTTGTAATTATGATTCCTTCATCATGTTCTTCTAAACTTTTCACTTCTTTGTTATTCTTAAGGATTAAAGCAATGACTCCTTCTGCTTTACTTGAACTGTACCCTAAAAAATCTGTTGCTCCCAAACGATCTCTAACATCAAACCAAAGTTCATCGACTGAACTGTCTCCAGAACCTTTCCAATTTTTTTTGGCGAGCTCTTTACTTGCTTTCATCAATAAATCAAATTTTTTGTTATCAACTTTTAACTTTTTGTTCTTTAGAATATCTTCTGTTAAGTCTAATGGAAAACCATAAGTATCATATAGTTTAAAGGCAACTTCACCTGGCAAAATTTTTTCAACTTTGTTAATTTCTTCATTTAAAATTTTAATCCCCCTGTCTAATAAAACTAAAAATTTTTCTTCCTCTGTTTTTAAAGTTTCTTTTATTAGGGATTTAGCTCTTTCTAATTCAGGATAATTATTTGACATTTCTTCTAACAATGTTTTAAAAATATCGTAAAAAATTGGTTTCTTGGATCCTAGCAGGTGAGAATGTCTCATTCCTCGTCTCATAATTCTTCTGAGAACATAGCCTCTTCCTTCGTTTGAGGGCAGAACTCCTTCTGCAAGTAAAAATGAGCTGGCACGTAAATGATCTGCTATAACTCTAAAACTTGAACTATTAGACTGGTCTACTTTTACCCCTAATGTGTCAGAAGTAGATTGAATTAACTTCTTAAAATGGTCAGTTTCATAGTTGTCATGTGTTCCCTGTAATAGTGCGGCTACTCTCTCAAGGCCCATCCCAGTGTCAACAGATGGTTTTGGCAGGTCAATTCTTTTATTTTTTGAAACCTGTTCATACTGCATAAAAACAAGATTCCATATTTCAATAAACCTATTACCATCTTCATTTTTTGTTCCAGGAAGTCCTCCTTCTAAATGATCCCCATGGTCATAAAAAATTTCTGAGCAGGGTCCACATGGTCCAGTATCGCCCATTGACCAAAAGTTATCTGATGTAGCTATTTTTATAATTCTTTCGTCGCTGAGTCCCGCTATTTTCTTCCAAAAATTAAAAGCCTCATCGTCTTCGTGAAACACGGTTACATAAAGGCGATTTTTGTCTATACCAAAATCTTTAGTAATTAAATTCCATGCATAGTTTATTGCTTGTTCTTTAAAGTAATCCCCAAATGAAAAATTTCCAAGCATTTCAAAAAAAGTATGGTGTCTTGGTGTATAACCTACGTTTTCTAGGTCGTTATGTTTGCCACCTGCTCTTACACATTTTTGTGATGTTGTTGCCCTAGCATAATTTCTTTTATCCAGCCCAGTAAATACATTTTTAAATTGTACCATTCCTGAGTTCGCAAACATTAACGTGGGGTCATTATTTGGTACTAAATTACTAGACTCAACTATCTTATGATCATTTTTTTCAAAATAATTTAGAAATGCTGTTCTAATCTCATTTAGTGTTTTGTCTGCCATATTTTTAAAATACAGCTTTTTAATTTGATGTCTAGATAAGTGTAGGGGAAAAAAGGCGCTTAAATAAGCGCCTTTTAATAATTAAAGATGACTTTAACTAATTCTTTTTTGGTGGTGTTGCTTCTTCTTTACTTTCCACCTTGGGGTCTTCTATTTGATCCTTTGCTGCTTTTTCTGGATCAAGTGGATTTCCTTCAATTTTTTTTGCTATCACTCCAGCTTTTTCTCTTATTGCTAATTCTATTTCTGCAGCAATTTTAGGGTTTTGCTCTAAATAAATTTTAGCATTTTCTCTTCCTTGACCAATCTTTTCACCCTTATAAGCATACCAGGCTCCTGATTTTTCAACAATGTCAGCTTTTGCACCAAGATCAACTAATTCACCTACTTTACTAATACCCTTTCCGTACATAAGGTCAAATTCAACAACCTTAAATGGTGGTGCTACTTTATTTTTAACTACTTTAACTCTTGTTGAGTTGCCAATAATTTCATCTCCATTTTTAATGGCACCAATTCTTCTGATATCCATTCTTACAGATGAATAAAACTTAAGTGCATTCCCACCTGAAGTAGTCTCTGGACTTCCAAACATAACTCCGATTTTCATTCTAATTTGGTTAATAAAAATCATCATTGTATTTGTGCTTGATATTGAGCCTGTTAACTTTCTTAAAGCCTGACTCATCAATCTAGATTGCAATCCGACATGATGATCTCCCATTTCTCCTTCAATTTCTGCTCTAGGAGTTAATGCTGCAACTGAGTCAACAACTATCACTGAAATTGATCCTGATTTAATTAATGTATCAGCAATTTCTAATGCTTGTTCACCTGTATCTGGCTGTGAAATTAATAATTCTTCAGTATTTACACCAAGTTTTTTTGCGTAAACTGGGTCTAAAGCGTGTTCTGCATCTATAAACGCACATATTCCACCTACTTTTTGTGCTTCTGCAACCACTTGTAGTGCTAGAGTTGTTTTTCCTGAGGACTCTGGTCCATAGACTTCAACAACTCTTCCTTTAGGTAAACCACCTATTCCAAGTGCTACATCTAAACTTAAAGAACCTGTTGACACTGATTCTATATCCATTGCTCTTCTTTGGCCAAGCTTCATTACAGATCCTTTTCCAAAATTGTCTATAATTTGGCTCATTGCAGCTTCTAGCGCTTTATTTTTTTCATTGCTGTCAGCTTCTTGTTGTTTTGCAGATTTAACTACTTTTAGGTTGTTTTTAGTCATTTTTTGCCTTTTTATTTAATAATTAGTGTTCGAATCGTCCCTTAAATGTACACATTTTGTTCTTATTATCAATAGTTAATTTTTTTACTAAAAATTGGCTTTATTGCTGAAGTTTTAGATAGCTGCTATTTAAAAAACCAATCGATTTTAATAATTTGAATTGAGATAGTAAATAGTTTCTTTCTGCATTTGCTAATGAGGTTCTTGCATTTAATAAAATAGAGTTTGATTGAATAACATCTAAAGTAGACCTTCCGAGTCCAGATTCATACTCAACTGTAATTCCTTCATTTGCAATTTCAGCTGCCTTAACTTGAGAATCAACTGAATTTAATAAACTTTTTGACGATTGAAGCGTGGACCATGCAATGGCTACACTGGAGTCATTTGTTTTAATTGCACTATCTAGTAATAATTTTTTTCTATTTTGTATATTTTTACTTTTGCTTAATGTTGCTCTATTTTTACCACCTGAGTATATTGGCCATGAAACTGTTGCTTTCAAAATACTTTTATTACGCTCATTATATGCTGAACTCAAGTCTTCAGATCTAGAGCTTTCGTATGAAAGCTTTGCTGAAGGTGATAAATCTGACCGCGAAATAAGTACATCTTTTTCAGACTGTTCATATTCTAATCTAGCTATAATCAACTCAGGATTATTTTTTTTTGAAATTTTAATTGCACTTGTTAAATCACTTGGAAGAATAAAATTTATATTAAAGTTTTTTTCTATAGCATCTATATTTGAAATTGGTCCAATTACATTTTCATAATTAAGCTTGTTAGAGATAATTTCATTTTTAGATTGTATAAAATTTGCCTGTGCTCCCGCAAATGATGCTTCCGATTGAGCTAGATCAGACAAAGTAATTTGACCCCTTTCAAGTCTTGCTCTGTCAGTTTCAACCTGTCGTTCTAATAAACTTAAATTACTTTGGTTAATTTTAGATTTTTCATTAGCTAATATTAAACCTGTATAAGCTTCAATTGCTTTTAATAAAATTTCTTGCTCTTTTTTTATTAATTTAATACCTGCAAGATTAATACCAATTTTATTTTTTTTAACATCTGCATCTCTACCAAAATCTATTAGTGTTTGTTCAATTATTATTGATTGCGTCAAAGGTTCAACATCATTGACTATTATATCATTTCCAGCTTTATTAGTTAGTTTGCTTGTGTCTTCTTGACTTTTGCTTCCTGAAATTATGACAGAGGGTAAATAATTACTTTTTGAAATTTTTAAATCTTCTTCTGAAATATTAATATTTTCTCTTTCAGCATTTAGTTCTGGATTATTAATATAGGCTTGTAACAATGCCTCAGATAAAGTTACTGCAAAAGCAGTTTGATTAACTAAAACTGATGCTAATAATATTAAAAATATTTTTTTTGTCATTTTTTAAATTTTATCGTTTGAATTTGATGATTACTATTTAAATTCATAATTATAGATGAGTTTTTTAGCGCATCCTTAAACATTTGTTGAGTAATTCTTTGATATGTTTGCATAAAGTTTATCACGTCACCAGTGCTCATAATTTTCAAATTCTTCTTATTTTTTGTTTGCTCCAAGAGTTTTCTTTCTTGTTTTAATCTCCACCTTCTTAATAAGTTAAAGTTTTTAGCTTTTAAATATAATAAGCCATCTAGTTGTTTAAATAATGTCTTATATTTTAATTTCAATTGATTATTAACATAGGATCTCCATTTAACGCTCTCATCATAAACTTTTTCAAGTGAGTTAATTGGTTTTTTAAGCTGACTGCTTGATTGAGCTCTTGCCCCAACGCACCAGCCTTCAAAAATTATGACATCAGGCTTTGATTTAACTTTATACCATAAGCTTTTTGGGTAACGGTCATCTATTGCTTTGTTAAATTTTGGAATCTGTAAACCCTTAAATTTTTTATCTTTGATTTTTTTGAAAAAACTCAACATTAAATCTATATCGTGAGTTCCAGGAACTCCTCTTGTTATTAATAAAGAGTGCTTACTTTTAGATAATAACTTTCTATCTTTTCTTGTTTTATAAAAGTCATCGATAGAGACCTTAAAAACATTTAACTTAAAATATTTTTGTAAGATTAAAGTTAAAATTGATGAGATGGTTGTTTTGCCTGAACCCTGTCCTCCTGCTAAACCAATTATTAATGGTTTTTTTTTACTAACTCTTTTTGATATCCAGAAGCTAACAGGGATTAGAAAAGATTTAATCATCTTTTCTTTATTCTTAAATTTATCTCTCTTTGTTTCTTGAGATGAGATAAACTTAAAAAAATCTTTTTTTACTTTATTAAAACATTCGTTGACTTGTTGCATAAAAAATTATTTTTTATCAAGAGGATGATTTTGCCCATCATTCACAGCAACATCTTTTAATTCAAAGGTATTTATTTCATCTATACACCCAAGATTAAATCCTGTCATAGCTGGATTAGCTCTTGGGTTATGATGTGTGTAAATTCCACAATTAGAACAAAAATAATGTTTAGCGATTTTTGAATGGAACTGATAAAGTTTTAATTTGTCTTCACCTTTAACTATTTTAAAATCTTCATTCTTAACCATAGACATAACTGCATTTTTTCTTTTACAAATTGAACAATTGCATTGTAATATTTTTTGTAAATCTCCATCTAAATTTATTTCTGCTTCTACTTCTCCACAATGACAAGATAGTTTTTTCATTTATATTTATCCTTTAATTTTTTATTAACCAACAACCTCTCCAATTAACATGATGGGTATAATACTTGAAGTGAATGTGACATTTATAATTCTCTTTTTAAAATTAATTGAGTAGTTAAACTATCTCTGGTTGAAGTTATCCACAAGGGTACATAATGTAGTTTGGATGTTCACGTTTTGATTCACCTTTGATTCAGTTACAGACTCAAAATACAACCTATTGCGTGTACTGTACAACTAGTCTATAAATAAGAACAAAATAAGAACATGAAACTAACTATTCCCTTTTATCTACATAAAGCAGGCGCTGGCTTTCCCTCTCCTGCAACAGATTATATTGAAGAAGATGTAGATCTTAACGTTCATCTGATCAAAAATGTTCCAGCAACTTTCATCATTAGAGTTCAGGGAAAGTCAATGACCGATGTTGGTATTTATGATGGTGACTTATTGGTTATTGATAGAAGTTTAAAACCTAAAAATTTTTCAACAGTAGTTGCAAATGTTTATGACGAATTAGTTGTTAAAAGTTTTGTTAAATCTAAAGGTGAACAATTTTTAACCTCAGGTTCAAAAAATATTGAAGATAAAATAATTGTTGGAGATGAATCTGAAGTATTCATTTGGGGGGTCGTGACTTATGTCATCCATTCAACGTACTAAAAAAATAGCACTTGTTGATTGCAATTCATTCTATGTTTCTTGTGAGAGATTATTTAACCCTAAAATTAAAAATAGACCTGTTGTCGTTTTATCTAATAATGATGGTTGTATCATTGCAAGATCAAATGAAGCAAAATTTCTTGGTATAAAAATGGGAGAACCTTACTTTAAAGCTAAAGATATAATACTTAAGAATAAAGTTTATGTATTTTCTTCAAATTATTCTTTATATGGAGATTTATCTAGAAGAGTAATGAGGACTTTAAAAAGATTTAATCCTGAATTAGAAATATATTCTATTGATGAGGCTTTTTTAGATTTAAGTAATTACCCAGATGATGAAGTGGAAGATGTCGGAAAAGAAATTAGAAGTATCGTTTTACAATGGACAGGAATTCCGACAAGCATTGGTATTGCAAAAACAAAAACTCTAAGTAAGATTGCAAATCATATAGCAAAGAAAAAACAATCTGGAGTAACAAACTTAATAGGTATTGAAAATATTGATCTATTGTTAGAAAAAATAGATATCAATGATGTTTGGGGAGTTGGTAAACAACTTACAAAATTTTATCATCAAAATGGAATTTATAATGCTAAACAATTAAAAAACATGTCAAACACTTGGATTAAAAAAAGCTCTAATGTTTTAAGTTCTCGAACTGCATTAGAGCTTAGAGGTATTCCTTGCATTCCATTAGAAAGCAAAACCTCAAAAAGAAAAAGTTGTGTTGTATCAAGGTCATTTGGTACAAGAGTTGAAAAATTTCAAGAATTGCAAGAAGCAGTAGCAAGCTATTGCTTAAATGCTTCTGAAAAAATTAGATCAGAGTCTTTAATTGCAAAATCAATAACAGTTTCTGTTAGGACAAGTCCATTTCAAAATAGAGGAGTTTATTATTCAAATGCCAAGACCATAGATTTTCCAATTGCTACAAATAATAGTATTG
>Ga0209709_10002618_pt1 | contig 15522 bp, 16 predicted proteins | sample ArcticOcean_MG_C_2_FD_187435 | JGI IMG/M metagenome (GOLD analysis project Ga0209709, IMG submission 187435) | Marine microbial communities from western Arctic Ocean - ArcticOcean_MG_CB4_136 (SPAdes) (version 2) | ecosystem: Environmental > Aquatic > Marine > Oceanic | place: Arctic Ocean... | reverse complement strand
GTTAAGTCTAGGGACTCCGTCTTTGGAGATGTAGCCGCCGACACCTTTCACGTTTTGGTCTCCGCCGCTGCAAAAAGCAACATCACCCTCACCTGTTAAGACGACTACTCCCACATCAGCTCTTTCACGAGCTATATCCATAGCATCGATCATTTCAATATTCGTCTCAGGTCGGAATGCGTTAAGTACTTTAGGTCGGCAAATCGTAATCTTTGCGATGCCCTCAAAGAATTCAAAGCGAATATCCTCATATTCTTTGATAGAAGTCCAATTGTAACTGCTCATATAATTTTTAAATCTCTTTGTTTAACCTTTTAACTTCATTAAAAACTCTTTGTAAATATCAGAACTTAATTCAGGATTAGTTGTGATTTCGAGGATGGCTGTTCCCTTGTTTTTCTCTAAATCGATTAAGCCTTGATGTGTACTTTCAGAATCAATACCACAAAAGTAATCAACGCCGCAGAAGCTAGCTGCAGCTTTGATGCTTGTTTTAGGTTTTGTCTCAAAATGAGATTCTAGATACCCCACTTGAGCAGGTCCTTCCAGCCATCTAAAAATTCCTCCCCCGCCATTATTTATTACGATTATCCGTAAGTTGTCCGGCACTTGCTGAACGGTTGCCAGCCCGTTAATGTCGTAAAAAAAAGCAACATCCCCAGTTACAAGAGTTACTCTTTCACTTGTGGAGAGCGCATGACCTACCGCAGTGGATGTGCAGCCGTCAATACCTGCTACTCCTCTATTTGCATGGAAACGAATGTTGTTCTTAAAATCAAAGAGTAGCGCATACCTAGCAGAAGTACTGTTCGCGAAGTGCAATGTCGTTTTAGTTGTGTTATGAAATGACTCAAAGATTGTTTTGTAAGCTGCTAAGTCGCTCCAACTTGTTTTTCTGGAGAAATCTTCCTGGATATTTTGTAGGCGAGTTTTTTCTCTATTCCACGCTTTAAGGTAGTTTTTATCTTGTTGGATGTTTTTTGAAAACTCGGTAAGCCAACCAAGAGGTTCTGAATCAATTGATTTCTCAAGAGTATTGAAAGAATCATGTCCCATACTCTCGGAATCACCTACGTGTATATGTGGAATGTTGAGCCCCGTAACCCAGTTTCTTAGAGACTTACTCAAAGTGGGGTTTCCTATGGTGATGATGTAGTTTGGGGTAAGTTGAGGGTCAGTATTCCACATTTCTCCAGCGATGAATGCGTCTCCTGAAGCAATGAGCGAGTGACCCTTAATTCCTGAAAAACTCTCAGAAATTCCAGCAACAGAGTTGAAATCCTGGTCCGTCCAATCAGCTAAAATTCTAGGGCCAGCAATGACTAAAGCACGGTGAGCGTGCGCTTGAAATATTTCAGGGTTGTCTTGAAAATTAAAACTACAAACTCGTTTGCGAGCTTGAATGATCGGGATCTCTAACTCCAGAGCCTCTGCTTTGCCGTACAATGGCTCTTCTAAATGAACATTTATATGGACGGGTCCGCCTGTTAAAGCCCTGTCGTAAATGTTACTTGCCTTTTCGATTGTTGCACGAATGTCTTTTTCTGTGGAAGCGCTTCCGTTAAAGCTATAATCTTCTAGCGTAAATTTTGTAAACAGTTCTGTTTGGTCTATGGACTGACCGTGACCTTTATTTAAACTACTCAAAGCCCTGTCAGCGGTGATGCTTATTAACGGTGTCTTTTGATGGAAAGCTTCGGCTATGGCTGGACCGTGATTGATGGCTGCAGTACCTGAAGTGCAAATGACTGCAGCAGGATTCCCGGTTTCGAGAGCAAGTCCGAGAGCCACATGAGCGGCTGCTCTCTCATCTATTACAATGTGCGTTTTTATGGAAGAATCTTCTGTAAAAGCAATCGTGAGTGGAGCATTTCTAGACCCAGGACTGATGACGACATCAGAGAGTCCTTTTTTTGACAAGGTGGCGACTAAGGCTGAAGCGCATTGGTGATCAGTTGAAGATCTTTCTTGTCTTACAGGCATTAAGCGAAGGTAGCTTCTATTGCATTAATCTTTGCCTCAGTTTCCATCCACTCATCTTGGGGAATTGACCCTTCAACGATTCCACCTCCAGCATAAATCTGAATCCCTCCAACCATCCATTGGGCTGCTCGTAAGTTGACATAGTAAGCACTTCCCGATGCTGTTTCAACCCCCAAGTAGCCAGAGTAGTAAGCCCTTGAAAACTGTTCATTTGATTTGATAAAATCACAGGCAACTTTTAATGGCCTTCCACCTACAGCTGGTGTGGGGTGAAGGGTGCTGGCTAGTTTTTGTATATCTCCTTTTATGGAGCATCTAAATCGGGTCTCAAGGTGTAGAAGATTTCCGTATCGTCGATCTGCACGAGGTTCTATGCTCATCTCAGATGCTCCGTAGTCCTCTAAAACAGATTTAATATAGTCTGTAACTTGAGATTGCTCATGTCTTTCTTTGGTCGTCCAATCATTTGTAGAATTGCCATTTACAATGATTCGCGTTCCTGCTAAAGAAACAGTTTCCACTCTGTTGTCACTTGATGCGACAAGTAATTCGGGCGAAGCTCCGCACCAAACCCCACAACTTGGATGATCAATCAAATAAACAAATGCATCCGGGTGTTTCTCACATTTTAACTTAAATGTGACTTCAGGCGTAGCGTCTGAAATGATAGATTTGATTCTTGCAACGACTACTTTTTCTAATGTGCCATCTGCGATTTGAGATATTGCTTTTGCAACGGAATTCAAATGAGAAGCTTTGTCTGTAGAAAAGTCATCAAAGGGTTTAGTGACTGTAATCGTACCAGGAGTAGGAGCTTCAGATGTGATAACATGCCCCTTTATTTCTATCGTAGGGTATTTGTCAGAACTGCTAAAAGGAGTAAACCTGAAGCAAGAAGTTCCACATTGGGAAGGCTTAAGAGTATACACTTCATCACTTCCGGGGGGACTCCACCACACACGAGCAACATTCATAAAGTGACAATCATTACGGTGAGCCTTGAAGTGCAGATTAACTCACCATCTTTGTCCTTCAATTCTATAGACCAAACATGTATTCTCCCTCCCTTCTTCACTATCCGAGCTTCTCCAAAAACCCAGCCTGATCGAATGCTTTTAAGGTGATTTGCATTTACCTCTAACCCGACAGCAGCTTTCCCTTGACTTTCCACTAAAACATGAGAACCTATAGAACCGAGGGTTTCAGCGAGAACGACGCTTGCCCCACCGTGGAGCATGCCATATGGTTGGTGAGTTCTTGAGTCTACAGGCATCTTGCCTTTCACAACTCCATCTTCAACAGATGTTATTTCAATACCAAGAACTTCGCCTATCGTTCCTTTGCCTAAGTCTTTATTGAAACTTTGTTCGTTAATCATGGATGATATCCTTGTAAATTTGTATCTCTAAAATATTGCGCAAATCTAATTGGCAAATGTCTGAAAAAGCTAACAGAGTACTTGTTGTTGAAGATGATTCATCTCTTCAAAAGATGTTAGTCATGAATCTAAAAGCTGAAGGCTACCATGTCGTGGCCGTTGATGATGGTGTCGATGCGCTTGAAGTGGTTAGAAATCAACGAATTGACGCAGTAATTCTAGATGTTATGCTTCCTGTAATGGATGGATTTCAAGTATGTTCTATCCTCAGAGTTGAGGGTTACAAAATGCCTATTCTTTTTCTAACAGCAAAGAATTCTGGTCCCGAAAGGCTTGAAGGACTTCTTTTAGGAGCTGATGATTATCTGGGCAAACCGTTTAGTGTTGATGAACTTCTTCTAAGATTGGCAAGATTAATCGAACAATCTAAGCGCTCCTCAGATTACGGAGCTGTAGGAGTTGCTCTTGATGTAGATGTTTTCAAAATTGGAAAAGGTGAGGTCAGGTTTGATCAGTATTCAATCGTAACTCACAATGGGCTGACAAAGAAAATATCTAAGAGAGAAATCATGCTTCTTCGACTTTTAATTTCTAAAAAGGGAGAGGTGGTCAGCAGAGAGGAGATTTTAGAAACGATTTGGGGGTATTCAGTTTATCCCAACACACGTACTATTGATAATTATCTTCTTTCTTTTAGGAAATACTTTGAGCCCAACCCCAAATTACCGCTCTATTTTCACTCTGTAAGGGGCGTAGGATATAGGTTTGATAGCGAAATTGAAAAATAAAATTTTTTTTTATTAAAAAAAGGCAACCCCTTGAAAATTATTACGTCTAACAAGTAACATGGTCAATGACTATGTTGGTTTCAATTTTCTTGCAGGTATAGAAAAGACCCAGAGGTGGGTCTTTTCTTCTTTTACAAACTATTGAACTTGTCTATATCACCAAACTGACGGTCAATTCAAATTTATCATAGATCATCTTTCTGATCATTATCAAGATCTTAAAGCGTCACGTAAACAACGGTTTTGGTTTCGAAAAATTCCTCCTTGAAGTATTGAGAAATCGGAATAATTTCAGTCGTCCTTGTGACTTCATCTAACTCAGCTTGTAAGTCACCTCCTTTTAAATATAAAATCCCGTTAGGCCAGGGGTTAAGACTTCTTTTGTGAATTTTATTTTCCACCCAAGGAATAAATTTTGAAAGTCTAGCCACAGCACGACTTACAACAAAATCAAACTTCCCAGGGATGTCAGCCGCTCTTTCGTGAACCGCCTCGACGTTCTTCAATCCCAGCTCATCCACCAACGCCTGAACTACTTTTATTTTCTTTCCGGTGCTGTCACATAAAACAAAGTTCACCTCTGGCATCAAGATGGCTAATGGAATCCCAGGTAAGCCGCCTCCAGTTCCCACATCTAAAATTCTTGAGCCAGGAGCAAATTTCATTGCTTTGAAAATTGCAAGGCTGTGAAGAACATGTCGTTCTTGAAAATCTTCCATGTCTTTTCGGGAAACTAAATTTATTTTAGTGTTCCATTCAGGAAAACTCTGTGCAAGGATTTCGAATTGTTTTCTTTGAGTATCACTAAGATTAGGGAAGTATCTAAAGACAATTTCTGTCATATTTATCGCTTTTATAGATGTTTTTTTGAACTTTCCATTACGCTTGTAAGTATGTCTCGTGCACGATAAAGCTGTGCTTTTACCGTTCCAAGGGGCAAGTCTAGTTCAAGTGCGATTTCATCGTAGCTATATTCCTCAAAATACCTCAGTTCTACAAGTTTTCGATAGCGGGGTTTAAGTTCAGAGACAACTAACCTCATCTTTTCAACTCTTTGTTTCTTTTCAAGAGTTTCTATGGGGTCTGGGGCATCGTCCTTAATCGTAAATTGAATATTCCCTCCTTCTTCAGTTGCTAAGCCTCTGTCAAGTGACAGTGCGTTTATCCGCTTTTTACGAATAAAATCAATACAGTGATTTGATGCAATTTTAAACAGCCATGTAGAGAAAGCAAACGCAGGGGTATATTGTTTAAGTCTCTGAAAAGCTTTCCCGAATGTTTCAATTGTTAAATCGTCAGCGTCATCGTCATTGAAAACCATTTTGCGACATAGATGAAAAATAGAATCTCTATACCTCTCCATTAGCTCCGCATATGCTTTCTGGTCGCTCTTTTCAGTAGCTCTTAGAATAAGCGCATAGTCGTGCTTTCCTTTCTCGGAGAGATTTGGGTTTAGTTCCATTGTTTAGGTTTCGCAATCAGAACCTGCAAGGAAAGAACTTGCCTAATTAACCCCATGAAAGGTTCAAACAACAGCATGAACGCATTTTTACCGGGACGGCCAGCTCTAAGCAGGAATGATCGAAAGATAAGACCTCTAATCATAGCATTTAACCCCAGTATACCAATTGCTATCCAAACATTACTGTGCATAAACTCAAGAAAGACTCCGATATACATCATTAAGTCGGCGATCACTGGTAAGCTTAACAAGACAAGAGTTGATTTCCTGTAGTTTGTGCTTGCTGATAAGTGCCGCTTCATTTGGTTCATCCACTTTTTCCACGAGTTAGGCCAAACAGAATTACTCTGCCCCTTCTTCCTTACTTCAGTACCAACACGAACTCCACTTGCCACCATGTCCTGAACAAATAAATCATCATCACCCGAGGCAATGTGGATGTGACTGTCAAATCCTCCCACACTTTCCCAGCTAGATTTTAAAAAAGCAAGGTTGCGTCCAACCCCCATATACGGATAGCCAGATTCCGCCATTCCGATATAGTTTAGAGCTATTCTCTCAGCTTCGAAGCTTTGTAATTTCCCTAAAAACCCGCTGCCTTTAAACGGTAAGCTTACACCAAGTTTAAGTTGGTATTTATCTCCGACACCTTCAACCATGAAGGCAGCCCAATCATTGCTTTGTGGCATACAATCTGCATCAGTACACAAAATCACATTGTGCTTTGCTTCTTTAATGCCTGTGGCAAGCGGCTTCTTTTTTCCAATTCCTCCACTCTTTAAATGAATCACCCTTATTGAGTCGTTTTTATCTACAAAGGCATTTAGTTTTTCAGAGGTTTCATCGGTGCTGCCGTCGTTGATGATAAGTATTTCTGGAGGGGAAGGGGTTTGGTCTAAAAGAGAATGAATCAATGCATCAACATGATGAGCCTCATTGTGCATACACACAACAATACTGTAGTTTACGTTGTGAGTATTTTTTATCGGAGAAGAAGAAAGGGGCTTGCGCCTTGCACGAAAGTACATAGCCCAAACCCCTCTAGTTATAAGTCCAAATAGCGCAAGTATAGTAGCAAATCCTATCATCTGCGCTTTATTTGGTTAGTGAATTATTGTGATTCGTCCCGTCATGATTTCTGAGTCAGCGCCCACAAATGTGATGAGATACATCCCCTCAGACCAAGAGCTTACGTCAAGAGTTTTGCGTGTCTCACCGACAAGGTTAGCAGTCATGATTGTGCGGCCTTCAAGGTCAGTAATGATGATATGTCCTTCCATTGTAGGGAACTCAATCGTTAAACTTTCATTCGCAGGATTAGGGTATAGAAGTCCTTCTATATTTGAAGAAACAGCATCAATTCCATTGGGGGCGTCATCTGTACAGAATTGGTCAGTTTCAGATTCACCGAACTCTCCATTTCCGTATGAAATGATGGCTCCTTGATCATTTAAAATTTCCCAGTGTCCAAGTCCATATTCACAACACAAACCATCTCCGTAAGAGTCCATAATTTTGAAAATATAACAACCTTCTTCCAAGCATAAATTCTCGATAATGATTTCACCATCTAGATCATCGTCATATGGTCCGCCAGAGTAAAGTAAAGTCCCGAGTTGCAGAACCTCCCAAGTTATTTCAGAACCCCAGTCATCTAAAGTTATTGCAAGCGTTAAATCAAATGTCTCGCCTGAGAAAGTAGAGAATGAAACTTCAGAATTGTTGTTAAGCATATTCTCATCAGCGATGCCGTTGGGATTGCTTACTTCTACTGTTATCGTGTTTTCGCCTCCTATAGCATCGAAAGTAGGGATTGAAATAGTCTCAGACTCATATTGTGCAAGGTTTCCAGTCCAATTAACTTGCTGAGCACTGGTCCCGTTGATGTTGTAAATAAGCGTTGCCGATGTCAGCGTTTCAGTTCCTGTATTCATAAGAGCTATATCAAGAGAAATACTTGCAGCTCCACAAAGAAGTCCATCTGGAGCTCCTTCGATAGAAACCCCTGCATCGTTCACGTAAGAAACAGCTCCGTCAGGATAGCCATCCCAAGTCAATATTCCTGATCCAGTAGGGTCTAGGTATTCAGCAGCTCCTAGAGTATAGCTTTCATTAAGCCGCCCGTAGTAGTCAAGCTGACCGTTGTTTACGTTTCCTGCACACGCTGCAGCACCTCCGTAAAGCTGCCCAATGATGCGGTGGTTGTGGTCAAAAAGAGGAGCTCCAGATGATCCTGGTTCTGTAACTCCAAGTTCCCACTGGTCGATCATCCAAACAGCTGCTCCACCTGCTGAAGCAAAATAGGGGCTGTCATCTTCGAAGCAAATCTTCTTCAGATCGCCTGATGGATGGTGGATTCCAGTTGCATTTAAAGGAGTGTCACCTGAAGCGTCCCACCCCGCATACTGTACGTTAAATGATGCGGGCGGAGTTTCACTTAGCTGGAGAAGGGCGTAGTCAGAAGCTCCGTTGCTTACGAGCACAGTTCCTCCACTGACTGATTGGTTCGTAGGTCCAGTGTTTCCGTTACAAGTTGCGCTCTCGTGGTTAAAGTAGTAAAGCCATGCACCAGGATTTCCTAAGCAGTGGTTAGCTGTCAGGAAGTATGGAGTGCCGTCGTTTAAAGTGTTGTTTATTAAAGCACCGGTGCAAGCCGCGAAGCCACCTTGAACGATGAGTGCCACTGAACGCTTCTCGGTTGCCCAAAGTGCGCCTTCTGGACAGTTCACATTAATGTTACAAGCTCCTGAGTTTCCGAATGGCCCACGCTCAACTGCTGCTTGACTGTCTGGATGTAGGAGTAAGCTGCGATATCCGTAAACTATTTGGTCTATCAGGATGGGAGCAGTTGTCCCCATCGAAATCATTTGGTGTAATTCAACGATAACATCAGACCCTTCAACCACTCCAGTCGCTAACCCGCCCCAGTCTTTCTTAGATCTGTGGTCAAATTTCCCGATGAATGCGTGGCTGTTTTTAGACCAAACAAATAAATAAGAACCCTTTTCCAATCCGAACTCGGCAAATCTCACGGATACAGAAGTTGCATCAGCGCAAGAAATCTCTAAACGCCATACTTGTTCGTCTCCCTCTATCGTCCAGTATCCGCTATTAACTGGCGAGAAATTAACTTCATTTTCTACACCGAATCTCCAAGGCACCTCCTTAATCTGGTCAGTAACAGCATCTTCTTGAGCTAAAACATCTCTCGAGATTGCAGGCATGACGACTCTGGTTTCAGACAAGGTCTCTTGGTTAACAATGAACGATGGAGATCCACCGTAGTTGATTTGGCCCGTGGCCGAGAAAGAACAAGAGGCAATACTTAAGAGTACTGCAACTGTAGAGTAAATGTTTCGCATGTTGGTTTCAATAACAGGTTTAATAACTATAGATAATATCTGAGGTCCAATTTTTTAAAAGTAAAACGGTCGTTCCGTGAGGAGTACCACGAAAGCTGCTGATGTCGAATTTTAAATCTACATTGATTAGCGCTCTACATGGGTCCACAGTGCTTAAGTGGATTATTTGTATGGGCTGCTTGGGAGGGAGACTCTTCATTAAAAAGCCATTTTGTTTGATCTCGAATTTGTGATGTCCACATCCACCTCCGTATTGAACATTTGCAATCAATGTATCACCCATAATCTTTACGTCTTTGAACGTGAATGTGGTAGAAACAAACTCGGTTGAATCAACATTTACGTCAACATTTGAGTCAACAGCTACATCTACAACCGTTTCTGTTTTACATCCCAAAGTCAATAGCAACGATGTTCCTATTAGAATGTAAAATAGTTTTTTCATGTTGCAATTTACTCATGCATTTCTAATTGTTAGCCTTTAACTTCTAAAAGATTTTTTATTGTAAAGAACTCGTCTCGAAGTCTTGCCGCTTCCATGAAGTCTAATTCTTTCGCGGCTTTATCCATCGAGCGCTTTGCTATTTCTGCTTGTATGTTTAATTGCTCTATCGTCATGGATAGAAGTACTGGGTCTGAGGTTTGTTTCGAAAGTGTAGGTGATGGTTCCGCGGCAAGGTTTGCTCTTCCAGTTGATCGTTTAATTTGCTTTGGACTTAAACCGTGAAGCTCATTGTATTGTTCTTGCTTCACCCTTCTTCTAGTCGTTTCGTCAATCGTAATCTGCATGCTTTTCGTCACTTTGTCAGCGTACATAATTACGCGTCCATTTACATTGCGGGCTGCACGACCTGCCGTTTGGGTTAAAGACCGAACGCTACGCAAGAACCCTTCTTTGTCAGCATCCATGATAGCTACGAGAGAGACTTCAGGTAAATCTAAACCCTCACGAAGAAGATTAACGCCAACTAGAACGTCGAAAACGCCGTCCCTAAGGTCCTGTAAAATCGCCACCCTGTCAAGAGTCTTCACCTCGGAGTGTATGTAGCGAGTTGAAATGTCAATGGTTTCAAGATATTTAGTCAACTCCTCAGCCATACGCTTTGTTAAAGTTGTTACTAAAACTCTGTCGTTCATTGCGATAACTTTGCGAATTTCCTCCACCAAATCATCTACTTGATGTGTGCATGGTCTGACTTCTATAGGTGGGTCTAAAAGCCCTGTTGGCCTAATTACCTGCTCAACAATTACTCCTTCAGCTCTTTCTAATTCCAAATCGGCAGGTGTTGCACTCACGTAAATAGCTTGGTTAAGCATCTCCGTAAATTCTTCAGCCGTAAGTGGCCTGTTGTCCAAAGCTGAGGGGAGACGAAAACCGTGTTCGACCAAATTCACCTTCCTGGAGCGATCTCCACCATACATTGCACCAACCTGTGGCAGTGTTACGTGACTTTCATCAACGACAAGTAGAAAGTCATCATCAAAATAATCAAGTAAACAAAAGGGACGTTCTCCAGGCTTGCGTTTGTCAAAATACCGCGAGTAATTCTCAATACCGGAACAATAGCCCAGCTCTTTAATCATCTCCAGGTCGTAGAGGGTGCGTTCTTCTATTCTTTTGGCTTCAGAAAGAAGCATGTTGTCAGTAAAATATTTCTTTTGCTTTTCTAAATCTTGTTGAATAGACCAAACAGACGAATCCGTATTGTCTTTGCTACTCACAAATAAATTTGCAGGATAAACCAAGAATTTATCGAAACCATGTAATCTTGTACCTGACTCTGGATCTATTGTGTGCAATGTCTCAATCTCATCACCCCAAAAAGAAATTCTAAGAGCATGATCAGCATACGCAAGGAAAACATCAACTGTATCACCCTGAACCCTGAATGTCCCTCTTGTTAATTCAAGCTGAGATCTGCTGTATAAACTCGAAACTAACTTATGTAAAAGAGCGTTTCTAGTGATTTTCAACCCAGCATTCAGTGTAATGACGCTCTTGTGAAATTCGACAGGGTTTCCAATCCCGTAAATGCAACTTATGCTGGCAACCACAATAACATCTCTTCTTCCGCTCAGCAAAGCAGATGTCGTACTCAATCTCAGTTTCTCCAGCTCCTCATTAATCTGCAGGTCTTTCTCTATATATGTGTTAGAAGCAGGCAGGAAGGCTTCCGGTTGGTAGTAGTCATAATAACTCACGAAATACTCAACTTGGTTGTTTGGAAAAAACCCTTTAAACTCGCTATAAAGTTGGGCTGCTAAGGTTTTGTTGTGTGATAAGACTAAAGTTGGTCGCTTCGTCTGAGCGATCATATTCGCAATCGTAAACGTCTTTCCCGATCCAGTAACTCCAAGTAACACCTGATGTTTGGTACCATCATTCACCCCGCTGACCAATTGTTTTATCGCCTCCCCTTGATCTCCTTGAGGTGTGTAGTCGCTTATTAATTCGAAGTCTGGCATATTTTCAAAGATATGTCTCTATAAACTAGTTTAGACCAAAAAAAGGCTCGCGTGAGCGAGCCTTTAAATATTTTATAATCCGAAGTGATTACTCAGCTACAACATCAAACTTAACAGTTGCAAAAGTGTCTTTGTAGACTTTTACTTTCGCTTCGTAACTTCCTAGTTCTTTAATAGCATCATTAGATAAAACAATATTCTTTCTTTCAACATCAAATCCAGCAGCTTGAATTGCTTCAGCCAATTGGATGCTGTTTACAGAACCAAATATCTTTCCAGTCTCACCAGCTTTAGCTCCAATCTTAACCGTTAGTTTGTTCAGGTTTTCAACGATGCTATTTGCAGCTTCGAGTGCTTTTGCAGCTTTGTGAGATTGTTGTCTAACATCTTCAGCAACAACTTTTCTAGCTGATTCAGTTGCACAAATTGCCTTTCCTTGTGGAATTAGGTAATTGCGTGCGAATCCAGTTTTGACAGAAACGATGTCATTTTTGTTACCGACTTTATCGATGTCTTCTTTAAGGATAATATGCATGACGTTTAGTTTTTAATGGAGGTTGTCAGCTACATAAGGCATCAATGCAAGGTGACGGGCTTTTTTAATTGCCTGAGATGCTTTGCGTTGGTACTTTAAGCTTGTTCCGGTTAAACGACGTGGTAAAATTTTACCTTGAGGGTTACAAAGCATTAGAAGGAAATCTGCATCCTTGTAATCAATGTATTTAAATCCTTTTTTGCGGAATCGACAGTAACGATCTGCTTTGGTGTCGATTTCGATAGATTTCAGGTAACGTACTTTTTTATCTGCCATGATTTCAGTTCTTTAAGCTTTTTCTTCAGTAGAAGCCTCTTCCTTGGCTGGAGCCTCTTCTTTGGCTGGAGCTTCTTCTTTGCGGTTAGACTTGTCGCGGCGAGATTGCGCGTACGTAACGTGATGCTTATCCATAGCAGTTGTGAGGAATCTCATGATTCTCTCATCGCGACGGAATACAGTTTCGAAGGGTAAGACAGCAGTTCCCTCAGCTTCCCACTCAATCAGATGATAGAAGCCTGATGTCTTCTTCTGAATTGGGTAAGCGAGTTTCTTCAGTCCCCATGCGTCCTCATGGACAATTTTACCACCATTGCTGGCGATACTTGCACGGTACTTCTTTACTGTTTCCGCCACCTGCTCAGCAGATAACACGGGAGTCATAATGAAAACAGTTTCGTAACGATTCATTCTTTTATTCTTTTATAATGGGGCGCAAAAGTACGATATGTATAAAGGAAACACAAGGGTTTTATTGCAAATCATTTACGTCCTTTACAAAGGTCAGACAAAGAATGTGTAAAACTACCTTTGCACAATCATAAAATGCCCCCGATATTCGCAGCATGAGTGAGAAGAACTATTTAGTCTCCGCAAGGAAGTATAGACCACAGGATTGGGATTCTGTTGTGGGGCAATCTGGGATTACTCAAACTCTTCAAAAAGCAATTTCTTCAGGCACCATTGCTCAAGCCTATTTGTTCTGTGGTCCACGAGGAGTGGGTAAAACAACCAGTGCTCGGATTTTTGCAAGAGCAATTAATGGTTTCGAACCGGATGATGATGCGATGGCTTTCAATGTTTTCGAACTTGATGCTGCATCTAACAACAAGGTTGAGGATATTAGAAGTATTGTTGAGCAAGTTAGAATACCGCCTCAACACGGAGTCTATAAGGTGTATATCATTGATGAGGTTCATATGCTCAGTCAGGCTGCTTTTAATGCTTTTCTTAAAACATTAGAAGAGCCACCTGCCCACGCGGTATTTATTCTTGCTACAACAGAAAAGCACAAGATCTTACCTACGATTCTATCTCGTTGTCAGATTTTTGATTTCCATAGAATTACTGTTCCTGATATTGTTTCTAGTCTTCAGGAGATAGCTGTCAAGGAAGGGGTGAAAACGACGCCCGAGGCATTGCATGTTATTGCTGCTAAAGCTGATGGAGCTCTACGAGATGCCCTAAGTATGTTTGATCAACTTGTTGCTTTTGCGGGTAAGGAGCTTACATATGATATCGTTACTGAGCAGTTGCATGTACTTGATCACGATACTTATTTTGAAATCGTTGACTTTGCGTTAAATACAAATATTCCCGATTCTTTGTTGTTGTTTGATAACGTCTTAGCTCGGGGTTTTGATGCTCACCATTTTCTTTCAGGGTTAGGCAATCACTTGCGAAGCTTGATGGTTTGTCGAGACCAGCGAACACTTAAATTGATGGAGGCAACCCCAGAGGTGAAAACGAAATTTTCAGAACAAGCTTCTTTAGCAGACTTACATTTTATAGTGGATGCTCTTTCAATCACAAATGAAGCTGACACACAATATAGGACGAGCCAGCATCAGCGATTGTTAGTTGAGCTAGCAGTCATGAAGATTTGTTCCTTAAAGCGCTCCTCAGAAAATCCTCTACCAACGGTGGAGAAAAAAAAAAGCTTTAACGAATTAATTCCACCTGATTTAAAGAGTGTTGTTGAGGGTAAGGCGATGCCTACTCCTACTCCTACTCCTGTTCCTGCCCCAGAACCAGCACAAATCAAGGTGATTCCTCCGGTTCCTGTGGTAAAGAAAGTGGTATCTGGAAAATTGCGTGGGGGGGGAGTGAAGTTGGCAGGGAAATCAAAGACTCTCTCAGAAACGGTCAATTCAGAAGCTGTGAATGCTAAGAATGAAGTGGATGAGTCTTGGAAGGAGGAGGTTACCATTGAAAAGATTCAGGCCGCATGGGATCTGTTTGTTGAAGTTCATAAAAAGGCTCAAAGGGTTAGCTTAGTTTCTACGTTAACAATGTGTGAACTTGAGTTGAAGGGCAATGTGGTAATTTTCAATGTATTAAATGCGCTTCAGGAAGTTCAGCTTAATGATGAGCGGACGGATTTGCTTTTTCATTTGCGGAAAACTGTAAAGAATGCTTTAATTGAATTGTCGATTAAGGTCATTCCATCTGAAGATGGTGATGATGCACCAAAGATTTTTTTGAACGACAAAGAAAGGTATCTGGATATGGTTAAAAAGAATCCAAGTCTTGATGATTTACGTAAAAGATTGGATTTGGATTTAGGCTAATTTAAACAAGTAAGTATGCGAGTTGATAAATTTTTATGGGCCATTAGGGTGATGAAGACCCGATCAAGAGTTGCTACGCATTGTAAAGAAGGAAAGGTGAGTTTAGAAGGTGATAAATTAAAGCCGTCAAAAATATTAAATATCGGAGACGTAGTTGTCGTGAGGAAGGGGGCAGTGTCCTTTTCTTTCAAAGTTGTATTGTTTCCTAAAAGTCGTGTAGGAGCAGCTTTGGTTTCAGAGTACGCAAAAAACATAACTCCTCAAGATCAGTTGGATAAGCTTGAAATGATCAGACTTTCAAATAAGGATAAGCCTAACGGAATAGGGCGTCCCACGAAGCGTGAGAGAAGAAGTTTGGACAAAGCTTTCGAAGAGTGATGGTGGAGGTGAAAAGGGTGGATAGCCAGGTGTTGAGAAGTGTGAGGCACAAGGTGCTTTGGCCTCATTTGGCAAATTCTAAACAAGCTATTATTGATATAGATAATAGCAAAGGAGCAATTCATTTGGCTGCGTTTTACAAAGGTGATGTTGTCGGAGTCGCTTCGTTGTTTAACCAAAAATGCGAGCGATTTCCTGGGCTTTTTAAATCGTTAAAAGTGCGCCGATTGAGAGCTATGGGCGTGCTTGATAATATGAGAGGGGCAGGAGTTGGAGCTTTAATTATTCAAAAGGCAATTGAGGAGTTGAAGGGTGACGGAGTAGATGTGGTTTGGTGTGATGCAAGGGAAGTCGCTTGGGGTTTTTATGAGCTGCAGGGCTTTAAATTTGGAGGTCAAATGAATGGTGAAGATTTAGAAGCATACCAGGTGCCGAATGTTGGCTTGCATAAAATCATGCTTAAGCTTTTGTAAAAGGAAAAACAAGTGTATTTTTACGCCATTAATTTTTGAATCCATGCCACAAATTTCAAATGTTGCGCTGGCAATGCCAAGCAGTCCAATTCGTAAGTTGATGCCGTTTGCTAACGCTGCTAAAAAAGCA
>Ga0209709_10002614_pt1 | contig 15536 bp, 13 predicted proteins | sample ArcticOcean_MG_C_2_FD_187435 | JGI IMG/M metagenome (GOLD analysis project Ga0209709, IMG submission 187435) | Marine microbial communities from western Arctic Ocean - ArcticOcean_MG_CB4_136 (SPAdes) (version 2) | ecosystem: Environmental > Aquatic > Marine > Oceanic | place: Arctic Ocean... | reverse complement strand
TGATTCAGAAAAAATGATTATATTTATATATTTATATATATATTAATATATAATATGACTAAAAGGACGAAAAAAATCATAAGGGGCAATTCTAAAAGAAATGATAAAACGCTCAAAAAAAAAAAACGATCCAAAATAAATAATAGACGACTTAATAGTAATCGTAAAAAAATATATAAAAGAAGCGCTCACAGGAAGAACAAAAGAACAAAACGGCGAAGAACAAAACGGCGAAGAACAGGCAATTTTAATAGAAAGAAGAAGAAAATACAAAATGGAGGATTTATACCATTGCTCCTGGTTGCAATCAAAATTATAGCATCCAGTCAGGCATCAAAAGATGCAATGCAAAACTTTATTAATTATTTATTATCACATATCTTTAAGGAAGACGATTTCGCTCTTCTTGACGATGATTATGTTAATGATATTCAGTTAGCAACGAATATATCAAAAGGCATCATTCATAATGTATCATATTTATTACAAGGTCCTACCGGGCTAGTGAAGCTCTTTGAAAACATTATGGGATTTTTGAGGAATTTTGTAGTGAATAGTTTTTTAAAGTATTTAGTTGATAATCTAAGCGTAGTTATTGCCGTCCTCTCAGACGGAGCTACAGAATTACATGAACAATGTTTAGACCTAATATCCCGTTTTTTTAGCGCACCGGTGGATGTGGATACATTTAGCAGCGAAAATTTAAAAGGAGCAATCAGTTCTGGTCTAGAATTACAAACAGCCGAGGCATTTGCCGAGGACATTACTGTCAAGTGGGCGACAATTTATACTGGCGAAGGGGACGAAGGGGACGAAGGGGACCGAGGCGACGCTCGTTGGAGGCGCCTGCGCCGCCGGCTGGAACACAAAAAGCAACTGGAAAACATATTGGACACAGCTGGAAAACTACATGCTGTTCTTAAAGGCCGGTCTGTTAAATCTATAAAGAAGAAAATAACCCAGAAATTATTTGAATTAATGAAAATGATTCCCGAATCAATATGTGTCCATTTATTTGAATCATTTAATTCTTCTCTTCAGGAAGGAGACGAAACTGTAGCCATACCAAATCAGCAGGAAGATGTCCCACCTGACTATAATACTGAAATTCGGCGTATAAAATTGCAAAGCTTATTAAGAAATAAGTTACATTCTGCCGAGAAGTCTATTTCTATAAGTGATGTGTATGAGGTGAATTTTACAACCCCTCTCTCTATCGTTGAGTGTCAAACTGAATTTAATGGATTGATAGCACGCCTAAGTGATGCGCCCGATGACGAACCTGAACCTGAACCTGATGTGGGTGAGGGTCTAGAGTTGGAACCTGAACCTGATATGGGTGAGGATCCCCCAGAACCAACTCCCGTGGTAGTTAAATTATCACGTGTGTGTTATGAGGTGGGATGGTTACATGATGTCAAACAAGGAGTAGATCATATTGATTATATTGGTGGGGTTGAATCTCTTCTAGACAGAAAGGAAGAACATATGCCAAGAGATATTCCTGATTATGATGCGTTGTTCTCTGTATCGGTATTTTTACAAGTAATGGGGAATAACCCTTGTGAACATATTGGAGCAGCAAAGTCAATGTTATTTGGGGAAGAATTTATATATGATTTCAATGATAATCATGAAACGCATGTTGGGGATCTTGCGGCGAGGCTTGTGCCGGGGGCTGCGGCAGCGCCTATGGCCCTTTCTCCTCAGCGGGCCCGTCTACGCGGCGCAGTGCACCAGGTGATCGCGGCCAATTCGCAGAGACCTGATTCAACACAAAGATCTCTTAAAGGAATAAAAATTGATAGTTTGACAGGGAGAATATGTTTCGCATCTATCATAGAAAAAGCAAATATATTTTATCATGAGAATAAATGTTATTGTAGAGGTTGGTTCCCGTTCGTGGAAGAAAAGTGGGCAGAATATAGGAGCCATTATAAACATATTTATGAAGAACTTGAACGTATTGAGTTGCGTGAATTTGTGGAATTATTTATTAGGAGCCAATTTTATTTAAAATACGACATCAAGGCGTCCGTCTTGGAGGATACAGATGAGAGAATAACAGTCTGGGCCTTGGGTAAAGAATATCGAGTAGATAAGGCGACGAAGGAAGTGATAGATCTCTCAGACACTGATACGGTTGTCGGGAGGTGGGACGACGGCTCAACAAGTATCATATTTCCCACTATGGATGTGGCGCAGAAGGTGCTCGTGGATTATTTTTACGAAATGTACAAGAATCCTCCAGGTCCTTCAGATCCAGGTCCTCCAGATCCTCCAGATTCAGATCCAGATTCAGATTCAGATTCAGATCCAGATTCAGATTCAGATTCAGATTCAGATTCATTTCAAAAATTTATAGAATTATATGTGAGATTACTTTCATTTATGAAATTAATGTGTATGTTTATTTTTTATCATAGAAAATGGAATTCTGGAGTAAGAAATGAATATAAAGTAAAATATTTGTTAGCGTACATTCAAAAACGTTTGACGCTGATGGATCCTGTCCCGGCTCCGCCTATTAGTGGAAAAGTTTTGCCCGCTTTTGGTCAATTGGAGGAAAGGCGGACCCTGACCGAGTTAATTGTAAATCATGGATTATCAGGGTTATTGGGGGATGAGAATTGCTTTGATATTGTTAGAGTCGTGCGCAATCCGAAACCAACTGACCTGGACTCCCTCAAAACATTATTCGGAGGGAGTCCAGATCAGTTGGCAAACCCTTGCCCAAATATCTGGTGTGACTTGGATGGTCTGTGGCAACCATGTAAGGTGTACAGAATAATTGCCTGCGGAACAAATGATTTCAGAGTTTCAATTTTCCCAGATGAGACCTCTCCGTCAGAAATGCGAGACGATATGAGTCCGCCGGAGATAAATTTATTAGATCCAGGTAATTCTTGGGCGCTGGATCTATCCTACTATGAGGAGGACCCTGATTATATAGAGGGACTGGAACTTAGTGGTGATGAAAATCATAAATTGATTGTTACATTTCAAACCTTGGGGAAGGGACCACATGCCCACAGAGAACTTGAAACGTTGAAGATTGGGAAGCTCGACCAGTCTCTACTTTGGACAGAATATGATGATGATGAAGATTTATCGTCATGGCCAGAAGCATCTCAGTTATCATCTATATTGTTAGGCGGCGGAAAGCAATTTGAACGCATATTATATCATGAAGTCATTGATGAAGATTAAATCCTAAATAACAAGATTTGGAACAATCATTTCCAAAGATTAAGGTTATTTAATAATAAAATTACCCACCATAAGTTATAATGAGTGACAATTTAAATGAAATTCAAGATTATTTCAGTAAATTATTTGAGGAAGAGAATATTAATTTGACTATCATTGTTGGCATTGCTGTCATTGTTGCCATTGCTGTTATGTATTTTTTATTTTTAAGAGAGACTAATTCAGATGTAATATCACAAGAAGTTTTAAGATGTATTGATAATTATGATACAGATCAGATATATGAATTTCCTAATTTATTGACGGATGGAGAATGTGATAAAATTATTGAGTTAAGTAAGGATAAAGTAGAAAGATCTACTGTTATTGGAGATTCAAAGATGAATGATTATCATGATTCTCGGACCAGTCGCAATACATTCTTGAGTAATTCAGCTGATCCATTAATGAAATCAATTGATGATAGAATACAACGACTCATCGGTATAAATCCCGAGAACTATGAAGACTTACAAGTTGTTCATTATCAACCGGGTCAGGAGTATAAGGCTCATTGGGATGCGTGTGATCCTGAGAAGGACCCGAGATGTGATGAGGATTATAAGAAAGGTGGATTTCGGTTCGCTACATTTATTTTGTATTTGAATGATGATATGGAGTCGGGTGAAACGGATTTCCCATTAATGGGTAAGAAAGTTAAACCGCAGAAGGGTAAGGGGGTATTATTTTTTAATTTGAATGATGATTTAAAGGGTCGTAAAGAGATATCAAAGCATGCGGGATTGCCACCGACAAAGGGTGAAAAGTGGATGTGTAACAAATGGATTCGGTTAGGTAAGTTCCCTAGGTAAGAAAATATTATCTAGAGTTATAGAAAAGATGTTTGATTTCGATGAAAATCTAATTATGGCGATTGTCATTTATTTAGGATCTTGTTATGCTTTATATCAGTTGAAGCATGAGAAGATGTTTGACAAAGAAGGTAAATTCAAATGTTTCGGTCTTAATCAGGGTGAAACCGTTTTCCCCTATTGGTTAGTTACGACGATGATTGGTTTATTTTCTTATTATGTGTTAGTCGTTCGGAATAAAGATTCTGATAATTATTTGTTAAATTAGTAGTTTATTTTTCTATCATATTTTACTTTAGATGTATGCTAAACCAAGATTAGTTGATCCGGCTTGGTTTGATAAACCGAAGCCGAAGTTGAAGATTATGAAGAAACCTGAACTATCTATCAAACCCTCAGATAATTCTTTAATGATCAATTTTGTTGGATTCTTAATCTTATGTATTGGGGGATTATGTATCTATCAGAGATATATAGAACGTGAAAAGACGGAACTAGAAACTCAGAATACAATTATAGGATTTCATGAGTATGTTAAAGAAAATATTAAATAATCTATAGTATATGGACTTCATCTCATTTATTTTCATTTTTGGTGTTGTTTCGCACGGATTATTAGGTGCCTCATATTATAAAAAAATAAATGATGGCAACTTAGAAAAGATCTTGTATTTTTCAGCTCATATTTTTATCGCTCTAGCATTCTTTCTAAGGCGAAGTCAAGTCCATAGGGAAAGGGTTTATGTTCCGATAATTGGAAATATAGGACATAGTTCATTATTAATATTTTTCATACTAACTACATTTGTCCTTCATAAAAAGTATAGGGTCACTTTCTCGGGTGAAAATATTAACTTGAATTTGTTATGCATGTTAGGTCAAATTGGCATGATTATCATGTATTGGATTGAGTATTCCAAAGAAAATAATTTAGAAATATATAAGAGAAATGAACATATAATTAAGTCGTTCAAAATAATTATCTTCCTGATGCTGGCGTATTTTTACGTAAGAGTAGCATTTAAAGAAGATAACAAGTATTCCAATATATTTGTCGGATTATTGATGATATGTATATTATATATATTACTTACTTATGATACAATTACTGATAAAATATAGTTTATTTCTTCTCTGACTGCGCCTCCTTTTAGTTCTTCTCGCCATATATTTTTATACTATAGTATATATAAAATGACGGAATTAGATGAAGAATATGATACTTATTTCCGTAAATTTTACGGCGATTTATTTAAGTTCCAAACAAAGACAAAGAAACACTTACAGTGTCCAGGTTGTGCATCAAAAAAAAGATTCATTATTGATGATGATAAATTAACTTTTTCATGTGGTCCTAAGCATAGTAAAGATAAGAAATGTGGTCCTCAGTATACAATTGAGTTACCGAAATATATAAACTTTCGCGATCTACAGAAAGTTTATGACGAACAGATAAATGGATCATTTGATTATAAGAACGATGATATTCTTGAATATGATTTACAAAAGCTTTCATTAAAAATAGATGTTAAATCAGATTTAGAGAAACAAGTTGAGAATGCAAAAGGAGCATCTGAATCATTAAAACGATTAATTGACGATTATATTGAGACGAATGCTTTGAATGAACATATTGAGACATTAAAGACTTTATCTGAGAAAAGATATAAGAATTCTTTAGCGAAGAAAAAGATAATGAGAGAATTAGAGACTGAAGAATTATCTGCTCCTGAAAAGATTAGTCTAAGAAAGAAATATGCTGTCTTAATAAACGAAAATCAAGAGTTCATTGATATGATTATTGAATTAAGACAACCCAATACAGATTTCATCATGATTAAGAAACCTAAAGTGATTAAGCATGAAAAAATAAAATTAGAAGATACTGATGAAAAAGAAGATACAACTGATGATGATCTATTAGGTGATGCGGTCCTAGAGCATTTTAAAACGCATGAGGGTATTCTAACGAGAAATGATTATAGAAAAATCGCTAGACATCTGAATAAGAGGACTAAGTGGGGATCATTATTATTTACCGTGTTGCAAAAATCATATACTTACACTAATAAGAAAGGTATTAAAAAAAAAACCAATCCTTGGAAAGGAAAAGACCAAGAAAAACATGGTTCATTTATTAAGAAAAATACTACGAATGATCCAGAATTTGTTGAATTAACTGATTCATGGAAAAAAATATTAATAAAACCTAAGGATGAGTCTCCTAGGAAAGAAGGACTTGGTGATGCTCTTGAGAGAATTCAACTCGAGCAATTACTGGCGCTAACGGCTCCTGAAAAAACGGTAACCAAACCTGCTCCCGAACAACCGAAAAAATTATCTTTTGAAGACCAAGTTAAGATTTTAAGTGAGTTTTATGCGAAGGTTGATCCAGATAAAACACAATCAGATATAGAACGGATAATTAATAATAGAAGACCGAAAGGTAAACCTAAGGGAACAAGGATTCCTACGAAACAATGGCTAGATCTATGTGATAAATTAAGTCAAAAATATACATTCCATCCTCTAAGAATGAATGAAGAAAAAGATAAGTTCATAGAAGAACAGGATGATGGAACGAAGATATTAGTTGATAGTTTATCACCTGATTCGCCTAGATAAGGTTAGACATCTTAAGAGCCCTAACCATGCGAGTCATACCAATACCTCCTCCGAAGCGAGGGAAGAATTCCTTGCTTAAGAAAAGATTCATTTCAGTCTGAACTCTTTCCTTCGTAAAGTTGCTGTAAAGCGTGGCGGCGTATCCTCCGTCCGAGATCGTATTAAAAGTGTGCCTCATGGCCTCCTTATCACAGCTCCTTTGTGCCGAGCCAATTGTCTCTACACCATGAATGATAACATCAATCTTCTTGGAGTGGGTTGGGTCTCCCTCACAGAACGCCATGTTCCAGAAGGGGCTCGTCCGTTCGGGGAAATTCTTGAGGAAATATACAGGTCCGTAATCCTTTTCTAATTGTGTTTCATGCTCGTGTTCAAGAAGGTCAACTTCGTATTTCTTGGCAACGTCTTCATAATCGCCCTCGGGATATTCATTATTTGGATACATATCCTTACTAAAACCTAGGTGCTCAAGAAGTTCTTTCTCAAGTTGTAGTAAATCATTCATATCACCCTTACTCTCGAACTCGAACATCGGGAAGATAAGATCGTGCCTCCCAGGTATCGGGTTGGGTTCATTTCTGTAACTAGTTGATAAACAAAAGAATCCTTGTTCTTCAGGATGTTCCAGAAGATAATTTTCTAGCCACATCTGACCAGTCTGAGGGAGTGGGAAGACATTCCCAGCATAGTTATATGTGCTCATCGTGGTTGGATCTTCGCACGCGGCGAGGATACTTAATTTATCTTGGGTATGAACTTCTACAAAACCCTTACTCTTAAAAAAAGCGCGAAGCTTGGTCACCGCGGCATCAAAATCCTTGTAATTCGGTTCAGTTGTCGTGCTCATATTTTATAATATACTATATCAAAAAAAACTTTAAGTCAATTTTATAATTTCAAAAGATTATTTTCAATCATATAGATTAATGAACCGAAGAATATGATAAAAAAACCCAGTCCTAGACCCATATTAGACATATAATCGGAAACAAATTCATGAGAAGTATTATCAGCAGACCGGTAAGATGGTAATGGATCGCGACCCATAAGTTGCATTTCTCTTATCTTATTTGTCATTCTTCTTTCAGTATCACGACTGGCTCGCCTGATTTCAATATCTGTATCAGAACCGCGACTATCCGATCCTCTTCTCATTCTATCTATTAAATCGCTCCCTTTTAGCTCTGTGAATTTATTACCGGTTGAAATATGAACTCCGCCTGATTCATCTTGACAATATCCGCCGAGTCCATCTGGTTTACACGCGTCGCACCCCCCTTTCCCGAGGCATGCACTATCCGATTCAGTATCACAGGATTGCCACTCAAATTGATTTGTCGTTGTATAACAACTTCTTGTTCTGTGGGGGGGTCTATTGGGGTGAGTTTCAGATGTTTTAGTCGCTCTATCCTGATTACCACAACAAATTACATTAACCATTTATTAAATGATAGATAAAAAAATACGTTATTTAAATAAATAAAATGTATAGATAACTATATATAAATATGAGTGGTTTTGATATGTATCAGAATAGTGGTTACAATAATAATAGAAATCGTAAAAAAACATTAATAGTTGATTTTAATGATAGTGATAATACACATTTAGGATCAGGGACAGAATTTAAAATAGATTTAAGAGAACCATTAATTATAGATAAACATAGTGAAATCTATTTAGATAATTTCTTAACATTCAATTGTAATTTAGGGGATACTCATAGCCATTCAGCATTTGTTTTAAAGATAAATGAATTTAATATAAATTCGGGTGTTGCTTCATCAACTTCTTCCGCCGGGAATATTATTCAAGGTGGTATCGTGATACCGAATGATAATAATAATATTGATAATTATTTCGGGACAGTTGTTCATAAAGGGAAGAAATTTAATTATATCTGTGATATTAACCCTTGTAAATTACATAGTATTAGTGGTAAAATTACCGATTTAATTGGTGAGTCTATTTTTCACGGTAAAGTAAAAGATACAAAATATACTTATGCTTTGACGGGAATAGATACGTGGGGATCAGCTGGGGGTGGAACAACTGCTCGTGCTCTAATCTCTGGAGATATATTATCTAGTATCGTCGCTGGTGGGGGTGGCGCCGGTAAAGCTACAGGAGCATCTACACGTATTTTAACAAATACAGGACTGAATGCTAGTACTATCTTTTTTACTGCGGAAGAAGAATTAACAGAAAGTGAATTTACAGGAGTAGATATTGTATTTACAGTAACATCTAGTGGGGGTTTTGGTGCTTATACTTTCACTATATCTACTGCTACAAATCCTGGTGTAATATTACTTAAACAAAATGCAAGATTTATTTCTGAATTTTCAATTGTTTCGCGTGAATAATTAAATATTATTATATCAATAATATAAATGAAAACATTTAATGGTAAAACATCGAAGACAATAACATCTGATATTGATTCTACTGGTGCTTTAGATATAGATGCGTCGGGGAATGTAAGTATTGATTCTTCTTTAGGTTCTGTCGGAATGGGTCAATCACTGCCAGATGGCAAAACATTAACGTTAGGTAAAACTGGAGCAACAGAAATGGTATTGGCACCTCATGGAACTGCCGGATCAGAAAAAATATCATTAACAAATACAGGTGGAAATGCGGCAGATGCAATGGCAATTACTTCAACTGCCGGTGGAATAACATTAAGTGCTGGCGGAAATATTACTTTTACTGGTTTACCAACGGCTGATCCAAGTTCCGCTGGTGCTTTATGGAATGCAAGCGGCACAATTAAAATATCAAGTGCCTAGTAAATAATTTATTTAAATAATTCTGTATTTTCAACGATTGTGATTTCAAATTCAAAATAATTATCACCATTATTGCTATCATATTCATTTCCGTTATCATCAAACAATTGAATACTTAATGAACTCAGTTTCATAGGATAAAAATAATTACTTGTTTGTAATTCTCCTTCGGGGGCTCTGTAATAAATTAAACCACCGGATGAATTATTGAAGGGTATCCTGGCTATAATTTGTTTCCCTTTACTACTCATTTTACATGCGATACTAGGTATTTCATCAACGACTAAATCTGCATAATGAATACTATGATCAACTGAATGTGTTGATGTGTATGTATTGGTAGAACCAGATGTATCTTCTTTTTCAAAACCGAATAAACGATATGAATATCCAGTTACTTCTGACCATTTAATAGTAAATGATGACGCATGACTAATAGTATATTTAAAGGTTGTTGTATCGCTTGTCACAGTATATCCAGTGAGAGCTGAAGCATTAATCTGAGTTTGTAAATGATTACCGAGTTGAACAAAAGTGTATGATCCAGGAACTAAATCAAATGGTGTGCTTTCTATTTTAATATTTTTATTATTATCATTAACAGTATAAACAGTATAAGGAATGATAGCATTCACTAGGCGAAATCCAATAACATTTTTATAGACTTCTGGCGAATTACTACCTCCGAAATTCACAATATAGTTTGATGTTTTTTGTCCCTCTTTGTAAGATGATATTGAATCAACTAAGATACTTTTTTTTATGATATCTTTTGTAAAGAGATTTTTTTTAAAGTCAAGATATTCTTTATTTTTGATTTGATTCGCATTAAATTTTACTAATGATTTTGTTAGATTTTGTAACTCACCTTTTAAGGTTTTCATGAATACTAAAAATTCTTCATGAGATATTTCTGCTTTCACAAATTTATTATCGGGTTCTTTTTGAATGATAATAGATGATTTATTATCTTGATTTAAATCTTCATCTTTATTGGTAAATGTATTATAAATCATGTATGCTATTATGAGAGCAACGCCAGAACCACCAATATGATACTTATATTTTTCTAGATATTCTTGCATTTGTTTATTAATATAAATTATAAATTATATAATAACACGGATGTCAAATAGCCTATTCAAGAGTTTATCTAAAGCAGAGCAATATGTAAATACAATCAATCCAAAATTATCTTGTGAGGTAGCGACAACTGCCAATCTAACATTATCGGGAGAGCAAACGATTGATTCTGTTTCTGTCACTGCTGGGAATCGTGTATTAGTAAAAAATCAGAATAATGGTTATGAGAATGGTATATATGTATGTTCAACGGGTCAATGGTCACGATCTACAGACATGAATAGTAATGAAACATGTGTACCAAATTCATTTGTTTTTATAGAAAAAGGAACATATCATGGTGATAAATTGTTTCAATTAACTACGAATAATATTGTATTAAATACAACGAATTTATTATTTTCTGAATATGGAGATATATTGGGTTTAGATGTCAAAGAATCATGTCGTATTGCGACAACGGGAAATATATCCTTATCAGGGACCCAAACAATTGATGGCGTTGGTGTTGTCGCTGGAAATCGTGTATTAGTAAAAGATCAAAGTACAGGTTCGCAAAATGGTATTTATTTAGTTCAGAGTGGTGGATGGACACGGGCGTCAGATTTTGATAGCGATAATGAAGTAAGTGGTGGTGCCTTTACTTTTATTGAAGCCGGTGCCCTCAATGCTGATGCTGGATTTGTATTAACTACAAATGATAGTATAACAATTGGATCAACCGCTATAGCATTCACTCAATTTTCTGGGGCTGGTCAGATAACTGCGGGAGATGGTTTAGAAAAATCAGGGAATACATTATCTGTTGATGCTAAAAGTAACAGTGGGATAGTAATAGAGACTGCAAAATTATCATTAAATCTAGGGGCAACAGGTATCACAGGGACATTGGCTATAGGAGATGGAGGAACAGGGGCAACTTCAGCTGGATCAGCAAGGACCGCATTGGGAGTAGACGCAGCAGGAACTGATAATTCTACAAATGTGACTCTCGCTAATACGAACTATTTAAGTATATCAGGGCAAGAGGTTACAGGTGGAACAGTGCCCGTAGGGAGTGGAGGAACAGGGGCAACTTCAGCTGGATCAGCTAGGACCGCATTGGGAGTAGACGCAGCAGGGACTGATAATTCTACAAATGTGACTCTCGCTAATACGAACTATTTAAGTATATCAGGGCAAGAGGTTACAGGTGGAACAGTGCCCGTAGGGAGTGGAGGAACAGGGGCTACAACATTAGATAACCTTATAACATTAGGGAATCATACAACAGGAAACTATGTAGCAAGTTTAACAGCGGGAACTCTAATTGATTTACAAAATAATTCAGGGGAAGGTGCGAGTCCAACGATAGATGTAGATTTGAGTGAGGCATCAGAGGCGGCTATTGTGAATGGTGATTACATATTATTTTTAGATGGTGGTGCAACGGGAACAGCAGCAAAAGAATCATTAGCAGATTTGGCTACATTATTCGCTGGATCTGGTTTAACAACAGCAAATTCAGTATTAAATGTGATAGGTGGTGATGGTATTACAGCGAACGAAAATGATATGGCTATTACATCTGCACAGACAACAATTACATCGATATTAAATACTGCCTTAGTTGTTGGAAGAGATGCTGATAATCAGGTAAAATTCTCTACAGACGATGAAATGATATTTAGACTGAATGGAACGGATGAAATAAAAATGGCCGCCAATTTATTAGCACCCGTAACAAGTGATGGTGCAGCGTTAGGAAATACTTCTCTGATGTGGTCTGATTTATTTTTAGAGAGTGGATCAGTTATTAATTTTAATAATGGGGATATAACACTTACACATGCTTTAAATAAATTAACATTTGCGGGTGGTCATTTAGAGATGGCGGGTAATATCCTCCCTTCTGCGGATAATACATATGATTTAGGTAATGCATCATTTCTTTGGAGAGATATTTATGTGTCAAGTGGTAGTATATTTGTTGGCGCCACAAAATTTTCAATTGATGGTGATGGTGATTTAGAATTATCAGATAAAGATAATGCTAGTACAAAGAGAAAAGTTAAATTACCGAATAGTTCTGTAACAAATGATATGCTTGCGGGCTCCATAGCGAATGGTAAACTCGCGGGATCCATAGCGAATGGTAAACTAGCAAATAGTAGTATCACGATAGATGGTTCAGCGATATCATTGGGTGGTTCAGTGACAACAAATAATACGATGGGTTCCGGCTTTGTATTGGAAGATGGTGATGGCACCGAAGTAACAATTACCGAAGGAAAAGAAGTAAAATTTGTTGAAGGGGAAGGCATTGATATTAATTGGACGGATACAAACAATGGAACAGATGGAGATCCTTATGATTTAACCATATCATGTGATTTAGAAGGAACTGAATTGAAATCTACAGGTGAATCAGGTGGATCAAAATTTTTAAGAGAAGATGGGGATGGGACATGTTCTTGGCAGACACCGACAGATACAAATACACAGCTTTCTACTGAACAAGTACAAGATATTGCGGGTCCATTAGTCGCAACTGCCGGAACAAAAACAGGCATCTCTATCACTTATGATGATGCGAATAACAATATGGATTTTGTAGTATCTGATACAACAGTTGCTGGAGATAGTGGATCTACAGCAATAACTCCTGGAGATACACTTACCATTGCGGGGGGAACTAATGTAACCACAAGCATGAGTGGAGATACACTCACAATTGCTGCGACAGATACAAATACAACTTATAGTGGGGGAAATGGTCTCGGATTAGATTCAACAACCTTTTCGATTACTCCCGCACAAACAGCAATTACATCTGTAATAAATGCTTCTTTAGTTGTCGGAAGAGACGCGGATAATCAGATTAAATTTGGAACGGATAATCAGATCACATTTGAGGTTGGTGGCGGAGATAATGTTATTTTTAAAGCCAGTGGCGAAATAGAAGCAACCAGTTTGGATATTAGCGGTGATGTTGATATCGATGGAACATTGGAAGCAGATGCGATAACTGTGAATGGTACTGCATTTTCAGAGGTAATATCTGATACAGTTGGTGCGATGTTCTCATCAAATACTGAAACAGGGATTACAGTGACTTATCAAGACGCTGATAATACTATCGATTTAGCAGTAGGAACATTAAATCAAAATACTACAGGGAGTGCGGCGACATTAACTACCGCGAGAACAATCGGTGGTGTATCGTTTAACGGTGCAGCGAATATAAATTTACCGGGAGTGAATTCTGGGGGGAATCAAAATACATCGGGTTCGTCTGGTTCGTCTGGTTCATGTACAGGTAATGCGGCCACAGCCACACTAGCCACGAATATAACTGCTTCTGCAAACAATTCAACGAGTGAAACAACGTATTTAACCTTTGTCGACGGCGCGACAGGAACGCAGGGTATAGAAACAGACACAGGATTAACTTACAATCCTTCTTCAGGTGTCCTAACAACCACAGGACTTGTTCATGCCCCAGGTTTAGCTCTTTATAGAAAAGTTATAAGTACGAGTTATGCCACTCAAACATATAGTACAAGTTACATAGAAATACCTACAGAGCTCAGAATTAAATACACCGCACAAAGAACAATCATAACTTGTTGTTTGATTATGGGTAGATTAAGACCAAATAATCGAGTTATGTATTACGAAATATATGACTGGAATTCAGGTTCAGCCTATTATGGTCATACAAATAAAGGATTTCTCTACGCAAATGGACCACAAATGCCGGTTAAAATCATGCATACATTGACAGGTTTAACTATAGGGCAAGCTTATCATTTAACTTTCCGTATCAAAGCGAGTGGTTATCCAGCATATTGGTATCGCGACGGCGCGTACCAAGATACTACGCATTGGATAGAGGAACATGTACCCGGTGTATCGGAAGAGCATGGCCTTCATTATAATACAGGATATGAATAATCTTAAATAATAAATTATATTCTGTATATTATATTAAATAAATGTCTATTACTACTTTTGATTATACACAAATAATTCACGAATTATGTCCTGATAGTTTTTTCACGGTAACTAAGAATGATTATTCTACATTAGTTTGGTCAACAAATAATACATACAGTAAACCTACCGAAAGCGAAATTCAAGTAAAAAATACAGAAATGATAAATAGATTTTCTTACGAACATTTAAGAATGGAAAGAGATAGATTATTAAATGAAAGTGATCGTTATAGTTTACCCGATTTCCCACACCCTAATGATACTATAAAAAATGCATGGCTAACATACAGACAAAATTTAAGAGATATAACAACACAGAATCCAACTATAAATTTAGAAACTGGTGAAGTATCTAATATATCGTGGCCAACACTACCATCGTAAATTAATTTAAAACTATTATGGTGATAAAATAGAAATGGATTCAATTGAAAAATATCATTTTTATATTAATTTAAGTGAAAGGACTGAGAAAAATGAAAATACGATCAAAGAATTAAACCGATTCGGTATTTTCAAACCAAATAGATTCGAAGCGATAAAGCACGAAATAGGTTTAGTGGGTTGTGTAAAATCCCATATAAGATGTATTGAATTAGCGAAAGAAAGAGACTATCCTTTTGTATGTATTTTTGAGGATGATATAGTCTTTCGACAGACAGAAAAATGCCAAGAAATGATTCATAAATATATCAATTATGATTATGATGTATTATATTTAGGAGCATGGGTAAGAGATAATCAATATGAATTTATTAATAAAGAATTAATTCATATTAATTATGCATGTTGTAGTCATTCTTATATCATAAAGAATCATTATTATGATACACTTTTAAAAAATTACTATGAAGGAATGGAATTAAAGATAGAAAATAAGGAAAACAATTCTTATAATATAGATGAATATACGAATCATTTACAAAGAGTAGATAAATGGTATTGTTTTTATCCTCATTTTGTGTCTCAAAAAGATGGATATAGTGATAATTTTTATG
>Ga0209709_10002613_pt1 | contig 15538 bp, 14 predicted proteins | sample ArcticOcean_MG_C_2_FD_187435 | JGI IMG/M metagenome (GOLD analysis project Ga0209709, IMG submission 187435) | Marine microbial communities from western Arctic Ocean - ArcticOcean_MG_CB4_136 (SPAdes) (version 2) | ecosystem: Environmental > Aquatic > Marine > Oceanic | place: Arctic Ocean... | reverse complement strand
TCATCAAATAATATTACTGCTTTAACAACAGCTGTTGCAGGATCAAATGTAACAATCTCATTGACTGCGACACAGACGGCGGCCGTTTCTCCTGGAAATTATGTTTACGATGTTGAGTATACACAAAGCGATACTACTACAATAGAAAGAGTAGCAGAAGGAATTATAACGATATCTGCAGAGGCAACAACATGACACAACCAACTACTAGAACAACTTTTAAAGATTATTGTAAACGAAAACTGGGCTGGCCAGTAGTAGAATTAAATATTGATGATGACCAAGTAGAAGATTGTATCGATGATTCTCTTCAATTTTTTCAAGAATATCATTTTGATGCAACCGAAAACACATTCCTAAAACATCAAATATCTGGATCTACTCTTAAATTAGCATCGGCTCCAACAGGAACCTTTTCAAATGGTGAAATAATTACTGGTGGAACAAGTGGTGTTCAAGCAACAGTACACGCATATCATAGTGCTAATACTACTTTAAGATATAAAGATCCTGAAGTTAAATCTGGTGGAGATGGTAATACTTTTTATGGAAATACTACTACAACATTTTCTACTGGTGAAACCATTACAGGCAATACTAGTTCAGCAACCGCAACAACTCACGCATCTACTGCTACCGCAATAGGTGACTTTGATAACAAATACATATCGATAGCCGAGGCAATTATTGGAGTTCGAAGGATTATTCCTTTCTCTGATAATTCTAGAACTAACTCTATGTTTTCCTCTAAGTATCAATTTGCACTTTCTGAAATGCATAATTTGGGAAGTGGTGGTTTAGCGGGTTTTGAAATTGCACAAGAATACTTACAATTGATCAATGAAATGTTTACAGGTCAACCAATGTTTAGATATAACCGTCATGCAGACAAACTATATCTCGATATTTCATGGGGCACAGATGCCGACATAGATGATTTTATTGTTGTTGAAGTAGATAAGATTCTTGATCCATCTACGTATGCTGATATTTGGGGTGATATGTTTCTTAAGAGATATAATACTGCATTGATGAAAAAACAATGGGGCCAAAATCTTACTAAGTTTGAGGGAATGCAGTTACCCGGTGGAGTAACGATGAATGGACGACAACTTTATGATGATGCGACTACTGAACTAGAAACCATTCAAACAGAAATGTCATTACGGTATGAATTGCCGGTTGATCATCTAATAGGATAATAAATGGCAACAAATCAGTATTTTAATCTTCATGGAACAAATACACCAGAGCAAAGATTAATAGAAAATTTGAATATTGAAGCAATAAAGACTTTTGGAACAGATGTATATTATTGTCCCAGAACATTGAATGATGAAGATACATTGATGGGCGAGGACAATACTGCATCTTATAATAGCGCTCATACAATTGAAATGTATATTAAATCCATAGACGGATTTGAGGGTGAAGGTGATTTTATTGCCAAGTTTGGATTACAGATAAAAGATCAAATCACTTTTACTGTTGCAAGGCGTAGATGGGCAGAATTGAATATTCAGGGTGATGGTAGAGCAACTATTCCACATGAAGGAGATTTGATTTATTTTCCTACTACTGCAGCATTATTCCAAGTATTGTTTGTTGAAGATGAGTCTATATTTTATCAAACTGGTGGATTACAAGTTTATGATCTTCTATGTGAGATGTTTACTTATTCAGATCAATCACTTAATACTGGTATTGAAGTTATAGATGCGATTGAAAGAAAACAATCTTACTCAATTGATTTTACAATGAATACAGGTAGTGGTAACTATACTATTGGAGAGCAAGTCTATCAGGGAGCATCTCTCGCCGCTGCTACAGTCAAAGGAGAGGTGGCTAGTTGGAATGCTACTGACAAGGTATTAAATCTCTTAAACATGACAGGAAACTTTTCTGGAACAATAAACATTATTGGAGATGATTCTAGTGCATCTTACTCTATTACTTCTTTTGATGCTCAATCATCTGCCGCTAATACAGCCTCGTCTGCAGACAATGCAGAAATAGAAGCTGCGGCCGATGCTATTATTGATTTCACCGAAGGTAATCCATTCGGGAGTCTATAATGTTAGGAACAACTTATTATCATGAAACTATTAGAAAATATGTAGCTGTTTTCGGAACTCTTTTCAATGATATAAACATTCAAAGAAGAAATTCCTCAGGTGTTATAACAGAACAGATCAAAGTTCCTATTGAGTACTCTGCAAAAGATAAAATGTTGTTACATATTCGAAAAATGTCAACTACTGATGCTAGTGTTATGACTACACTTCCGCGAATGGGTTTTGTCTTAACAGGAGTTACGTATGATGGAACAAGAAAATTAAATACTCTAGGTCAAGTCTTTGCAGCGAATACTGCTGCGAGTACAAGTTCTCTTATGAAGCAGTATAATCCTGTTCCTTATAATTTTGATTTTGAACTTACTGCGGCAGTAGATAATGCAGAAGATGGTGCACAAATATTTGAACAGATCGTTCCTTTCTTTACGCCAGAGTTTACAGTTAGTGTGAATCTAATACCTTCTATGAATATTAAGCCTGATGTTACTATAATATTGAATAGTACTACTACAGAGGATTCATATGAAGGTGATTTTACTACAAGGCGAGAAATTATATGGTCATTTAGTTTTCAGTTGAAGGGCTATATTTATCCAGATATTAAATCAGGATCAGTTACTAAGAGTGTTATAGTAAATCTTAGAATGCCCGCAGAAGAAGCGGAGATTCCAGAATATATTGTACTAGAAGATAGCACAGATTTTTCAGTTAACTATTTACTGTTAAATGCAGATGCGGGTTCACCAACTGCGACAGGAATAATGAAGTTCATAACAGAAACTAGTTCAACAGGAACAGGAGCGGCAGGAATTAAATCAAGATTAACAGTTACACCCGGACCAGGAGATGTTACTGCGAATGATGATTTTGGTTATACACAAACTTTTGAATATTTTAATGATAATATAGATGTTGATGTAACGACCGGATTAGATGTGACACTATAAAAATACATATTGATATGAGGAAAAATGACACATTCTGTAGATGATCGTATAGATGAAATATTAGAAATTACAAGTTTGGTTCCCACATCGGAAATGAAACCTGAACCTTCTACAAGAATTATACCAAAAACTGATGGTAACGATGATGATATTGATTATAATTATGCCCGTGAAAATTACTACAATTTAATCGAAAGAAATCAAGACGCGGTAGAAGAGATGTTAGAGATTGCGAAGGCGTCTGAGCATGCAAGATCGTTTGAAGTTGTCGGTCAGTTAATTAAGGCCGGATTAGATGCAAACGAAGCATTGATGAAACTCCACAAAACCAAAAAAGAATTAACTATAGAAAAAAGTGGACCTACACAAGTCACTAATGCATTGTTCGTGGGATCAACAGCAGAACTACAAAAGTTGTTGAAGAGCAAATTAAAAGTTGAAAAGTAACTGATATGGCATCCGAAAATTATTTAGGAAATCCTAATTTAAAAAATGTTGGACAGAAGATAAATTGGACAGAGAAAACCCTTGAAGAGTACGTACTCTGTAAGGAAGACCCTGAATACTTCATAGCTAATTTTGTCAAAATTATTCATGTAGATCGGGGATTAGTTCCATTTGAGATGTATGATTATCAAAAAGATATGATTCATAAGTTCAATGATAATCGTTTTGTGATCTGTAAAATGCCTAGACAGACTGGTAAATCAACCACTATCATCAGTTTTTTACTTCATTACATCCTGTTCAATGAGAGCGTTAACGTTGCTATACTTGCTAACAAAGGAGCAGTAGCGAGAGAACTTCTTTCTAGATTGCAACTCGCATACGAACATCTACCTAAGTGGTTACAACAAGGTGCAGTTGTATGGAACAAAGGTAATATTGAAGTAGAGAACGGATCTAAGGTTATCGCCGCTGCAACTTCTAGTTCGGCTGTTCGTGGTAGTTCATTCAATATCATTTTTCTTGATGAGTTTGCCCACGTTCCTCAAAATATAGCTGAATCTTTTTTCACTTCTGTTTATCCTACAATTTCTTCTGGTGAATCAACCAAGGTACTTATTGTTTCAACTCCACTTGGTATGAATATGTTTTACAAAATGTGGATAGAAGCGGAAGAAAAAAGAAGTGACTATGTACCAATTGAAGTGCATTGGTCAGATATGCCAGGAAGAGATTTGAAGTGGAAAGAGGAGACAATACGTAATACTTCTGAAATACAGTTCACACAGGAGTTTGAATGTGAATTTGTAGGATCAACATATACACTAATTGCTCCATCAAAACTTAGATCGATGGTTTTTACACCACCGATTCATAGTAATAATAATTTGGATGTATTTCAGGAACCGATAAAGAATCATACATACGCTTTAGTAGCAGATAGTGCTCAAGGAAAAGGTGTAGATTATTCAGCATTTATTGTATTCGATGTTTCTGAAATGCCGTACAAACAAGTAGCAAAATTTAGAGATAATACTATTTCTCCTATGTTATATCCAAATGTAATTTACAATGTAGGAAATAAGTATAATTGTGCTCATGTACTCATTGAGGTGAATGATATTGGTTCTCAAGTCGCTGACACTTTACATTATGATTTAGAGTACGAAAACATAATGATTATTACGATGAGGGGTAGGGCTGGACAACAAATTGGTGGTGGATTCGCAAAGAACATTCAATTAGGACTAAGAACGAGCAAACAAATCAAAAGAATTGGGTGTGCTACTCTAAAGGATATAGTAGAACAAGATCAATTAATTCTTCCAGATTTTGAAACGATTAGAGAACTCACAACATTTGCTCTAACAAATAATACATATCAAGCAGAAGAAGGCGCACACGATGATTTGGCAATGTGTTTAGTTATATTTTCGTGGTTAGTAAATCAACGATATTTCAAGGAGTTAACAAACATGGATATCAGAAAAAAAATGTGGGAAGAGCAAATGGAAACTTTAGAACAAGATATGTTGCCGTTTGGAATTATAGATGATGGTATAGAACAAGAAACATTTGTAGATAATGATGGTCAAAAATGGGATGTAGTAGAAGATCCTACAAGTAGGGTATACTATTAAATATATTATAAATATAAATATATTGTAACATAAAGGAAATAATGGCAACAAATCTTATATCTACAAATTTTGCAGGGGGTGTTTTTGAAAAAGCAGGAACCTCTACTGTAGTTGAAACGGCTACTACTACGCCACAAGTTGGACCTAATTCGCTAGATGCTTCTACCTATAATACTGTTGGAATAGGAGAATATTCAATACAGGTAAATGCTACAAGTTTTATTGCAAGTACTTATACTACTGCAGGTAAACATGTAATAGTATGGCAAGAAGGAAGTGCGAGTTACCCTCCGCCCATGGCAACTGTTGCAACAATTACAGGAGATGCAATTATGTATGGTACGAATGCATTAACAAGTGGATCCTATGATTGTGATGCTGGTACCTCGATTGGTTATGATACTGCAAATGGTAAAGTACTCGTTGCTCATGCTACTAACAATAATCATGGTAATTATATGACGGTGGGTACAATTTCAGGAGATTCTATTTCTTTTGGAAGTGTAACGACAATTGATTCTGGTAGTTCTCCATCTGCCCATAGCATGCGACCGCAAGGTATGGTTTACGTAGGAGGCATTGGAGGTGATACAACAAATAGGTTGGTTCTTGCTTCTAAACACAATTCAAATAACGATGGAGAAACGCGCGTAATAACTATATCTGGAACTACTCCAACTGCTCATACAGTAGCAGACTTTACCAGCGCACCTGGTGATTTTTGTATGGCTTATGTCGGCAATTCACAATTTTTAATTGTTTATGCAGTCTCTGGCATTGCGCTGATGGCCAAAGTAGGAACTGTAGCCGGAGGAGTAACAAATACTATAACATGGGGATCGGAGGTGAACTTGGCTAGTAACAATAACACCGTCAACAAGTTAGCCATCGCTTATGATGAACAAAACTCAAAAGTTCTGATTGCCTTTGTTAATATTGCTGCTAATACTAGAGGTCGGTATATAGCGGGTACAGTTTCGGGTACAGGCGCTTCAGCCGCTTTTACTTTTTCAGGTGCACCTGAATTTGAAACAGCTGGAGGTTGTACTGCTATTTCAGCCGAATATCATCACGGAGCTCAAAAAATCTTAATTTCTTATAAGTCGGATGCTGACACAAAACCTCAAGTAATTGCCGCCACTTACTCCAGCACCGTAGGAACTCAAGTAGATTACACATTTGGAACTGCGGTCTACGCGTCTGGGGTTACCATGCCAACATCGCCAGCCATGACGACAACCAGTTATGATGCTCTCAACAAGAAAGTGATTGTTTTCAGAGATGGCGCAGTTGGATATAAACATGGTCTAGCTGTCGATCTTTTAACAACTACAGTAACATCAGATTTAACTACTGGTAACTATTTTACAGCTGATTTGCAAGGTGGAACTTCACGTATAAATGCTATAACGGTTACTCCAAATGCAGTTGCGCCTAAAACGTACACCTTTAATCTAAAAGTTATACAAGGTTCTTCTTTTCCAAAATACTTCAAGTGGAGTGGAAGTGACCTTACAAAATTCAAATGGCAACGCTACTGGCTACCAGGAACAGGATGGGTTCACAGTCCTACTATGACTACAACAAATGATGCTGTAGATGTCTATTCTTTTACTACTTATGATAATGGTACTACTTGGTATGCAACAATAGTGGGTCAAGACATCAAATAAATGGATTTATATCTCCAAAATTAACTTCAGTAGGTGGATTGTTTATTTCTGTTATTAAATCTTCAATTTTATTAGATAGGTCAGGTCTTTCCTTTTTTAATCTATTTAAAAAACTCAGAGAACCAGTAATCAATTGTTCGGGTCGGATAGATAATCTTTTTCCTATTCTTCTTTTATCAGATACTTCAAGGTGTTTGGGATTTACACAGGATGGATTGAAGCATGTTTGAGTTACTACTTCACTGGGTGTTAGTTCACCTCTCATTCCAGAAATATCAGAAAATTTGCCGTACATCATAAAGGCATATCTACTAGCAGGTATAGTTTGTCCCATTACAGAAAACATTCCATGACCGGTCTTATTTTTTGAAGCGAGCCAGATATGACATTCAGTATTTGTTTCGGAACGATCAACTTTTTTAAGAAACCGGGCCTTTATTTTTTCGTTGTCTATTAATTTATATGTTTCTTTGAAATCCATATACTCCTTATAAATTTATGATAACACTTAATATTTATGATTTTAGAGAACTGAAAAAAACTAAATAAATGTAATATGGTAAATAAAACCATAAATTAATCTTTCAACTTAAATCTATAGGAGAGATAAGATGCCTTTTACAATTAGTCCAGGCGTTGTAACCAAAGAAATTGACTTAACAACTGTTGTTCCCGAAATTTCTATGACAGAGGGTGCAATTGCCGGTCCTTTTAGGTGGGGACCCGCATATGATCGCATTACAGTTAGTAATGAATCAGAACTATCAAGTACCTTTGGTAAACCAGACGCTGCCACATACAAATCATTTTTCACTGCCGCAAGTTATCTCGCATATTCGGGAAATCTTCAAGTAGTCCGTACACCTAATACAACTGATGCAAAAAACGCAACAATGGACGCATCAAATACTGTCTATATTGCAAATGATGAAACTTATGAAAACACCTATGATCCAGATATGGGTGGAACTCTGAATGCCACTTTTGGTGCCTTCGCAGTAAAATATGCTGGTGATCTTGGAAATAGTTTAAGAGTTTCCATGTGTGGAGCCACAAGAGCAAACACTAATTCAGATGGAACACTCAATAGTAATACTGATACTTCCATTGCTTGTACTTCTATTGTATACACCCTTGCAAATACTACTGTTGTTGGAGTAGGAACAACTTTTCGTGCCGATGTTGCTGTTGGTGATGTTATTTCTTTTGATAGTAAATATGCTGTAGTTGAAACTGTTACATCCGATACAGTATTGGTTGCAACAAGTCCTGCAAATATGGCCAGCTCGTCTGCCTATACTCGTAGGAGTAGATCAGCATTTGCTCAACCAGCGACAGATTTGATTGGAACAGTCGCAGCTTCAGCTAATGGAACTGTAATAACTGGAACAAGCACAAGCTTTTCTACTCAATATACTGTAGGTGATCTTGTTAAACTTGTTGGTACAAATGAAGAACGTAAAGTTTCTGCAATTGCATCAGCAACATCTATGACAGTATCAGAACCTTTTGTTGCTGCAGCAGCCGCAAACACTCATTCACGAAGATGGGAATATGCAGATGCTTTTGATAGCGAACCTACTACTTCTGCACATTGTGCAAGAAATGGTGGAAACTATGATGAAATTCATATTGCTGTTATTGATGAAGACGGAGAATTTACTGGAGCAAATAATACAGTAGTCGAAACTTATACAGGATCGGTTGCCGGTGGTGCAAAAGGAGAAGATGGTCAGAGTATTTACTACAAAGATTTAGTAAATAGGAAATCAATTTATCTCCGCTGGATGGACCATGATGCCTCTGGTGATGCAGACTCATATCTTGGCGGTGGAACAACTGCTTGGGGTGGAGTCGCGTCAGGAACATTTAATGGTAAAGGACTTATCGTATCAGCCAGTATGACAGGAGGAGCCTCAGGTTCAGCCTCGACACCTGGAAACATTCAGACAGGTCTCGATAAATACAAAAATGCAGAAGAAGTTGATGTAACACTTTTAATGACAGGTGATGCAACAGCCGCAACTCAAATTCACGCTATTAATAATATTGCAGAATATCGTAAAGATTGTGTAGTTTTTATTTCTCCTCTTCAGGCAAATGTTGTTGATAATGCCGGAAGTGAAGTTACAGATGTAATCGATCATAGAAATTCTATGCCGAGTTCATCTTATGCGTTTATGGATTCTGGATGGAAATATATGTACGATAAGTACAATGATGTATATCGATACATTCCATTGAATGGTGATATCGCCGGATGTTGTGCCTTTACAGATCAATCCCGTGATCCTTTTTGGTCACCTGCTGGATTAGATAGAGGTAATATACGTAACGCGATTAAACTTCCTTTTAATCCAAATAAAACAGATAGAGATAATCTTTATAAAAATGGAATTAATCCTGTCACAGCAATGCCTGGAAGTGGGATTCTTCTTTTCGGAGATAAAACTCTATTAGCAAAACCAAGTGCATTTGATCGTATCAATGTACGTAGATTGTTTATTTTGTTAGAAAAATCTATCGCGAGAATGGCTAATTCCTTTTTGTTTGAATTCAATGACGCATTTTCACAGTCTCGATTCACATCGACTGTTGAACCTTTCTTGAGAGATATTCAAGGAAGAGGCGGAGTTCAAGATTTTTCTGTCGTCTGTAATGAATCTAATAATACTCCTGAGGTCGTTGATCGTAACGAATTTCGTGGAGATATTTATATAAAACCATCTCGTTCAATTAACTTCATACAATTACAATTCGTTGCTGTACGTTCTGGCGTCGAATTTAGTGAAATTATTGGATAATAACGTATAAATAATAGTATATAAATAATTATAAGATGGGGGAAGACGATGACTTTCGAAGGAAGTACTTGTAAAAAAGGCTTCCCCATCACATCTTAACTTTTAGTCATCGGAGAAAATAACAATGGCATCACAATTTAACATAGACGCATTTACCTCAAAACTTACTCACGGTGGAGCATTAGCCAGTTTATTCGAATGTGAATTAACCGGTAATGTAGGTGGTAGTAAAGGAAGTATAGACACTTGGACCTTTATGTGTAAAGGTGTAACATTTCCTGCTTCAACTATAGATGTGGCTACAGTTACATATATGGGAAGAGCTTTGAATATTCCTGGTAATCGAGCGGCTGCTCAATTGACAACATCTGTTTACAACGATGAAAATATGGATATTAGAAACCATGTCGAAAATTGGATGGAAAGACTTAATTCTCATAAAACAAATAAAAGAGATACAGCTTTCAAGAAAATTCTTGACTACACTGCTGAAATAAAAGTTCGCCAACTTAAAAAAGACGGTTCAGGTAAATCTAAAGAATATGTATTTAAGAATGTTTGGCCCTCTACCTGTGCAGAAATAGCCTTGTCTTGGGATACCAATGAAATTCAGACTTTTGATATAACATGGGAATATAGTTATTTTGCTTCTACAGATTCAAACGTTGGAGCCTAATATAAATATTAGTGATGAAAACAATTTTACATGGGAACAGAGGTATTTGTTCCCATTTAACCTATTAGGAAAAATGTATGGCAGTTGAATTATTTGGATTTTCTATAGGAAGAGTAGATAAAGATAAAAAAAACAGGACATCTTTTGCTCTCCCAGAGCCAGAAGATGGAGCATTTGAAGTAGCCGGTTCAGGTGGTGCATATGGAACATATGTTGACCTAGAGGGCGCGGCTAAAAATGAGTTAGACTTAATCAAAAAATACAGAGAGATGGCAACATTTCCTGAATGTGATCAGGCAGTTGATGATGTTGTTAACGAAGCTGTCGTTGCAAATAGAGAAGAATCTCCTGTTAGTATTAGTTTAGAAAAATCTAATTTATCAGACAATATTAAAGACAGTATAAAGGAAGAGTTCGCAGAACTAGTTCGTTTACTTGATTTTAGGAGAGTAGGATACGAATTATTTAGAAAGTGGTATGTCGATGGTAGATTGTTTTTTCATATTATCATTGATAATAAAAACCCCAAACGTGGTATATTAGAACTACGCCCAATAGATCCTCTAAAGATAAAAAAAGTTAGACAAGCTAAGATAATAGAAGGTGTCAATGGCGCACAACTTGATACTTCTGGATTTCAAGAATACTATTTGTTTAATGAAAAAGGAATTTCAGATAGAGGTGGTGGAACAACAATTCAAATTGCTGATGATTCTATATCTTATGTTCATTCTGGAGTATTAGATCCAGATAGAAAATTAGTTTTAAGTCATCTACACAAAGCGATCAAACCTCTTAATCAATTACGAATGCTAGAAGACGCGGTGGTTATTTATCGTATCTCACGTGCTCCTGAACGTAGAATTTTTTACATTGATGTTGGTAACTTACCTAAGATCAAAGCAGAACAATATCTACGTGATATCATGAGCAAATATAAGAACAAGCTTGTGTATGATTCCAATACTGGTGAGATTAAAGATGAACGTAAGCACATGAGTATGTTAGAGGATTACTGGCTTCCACGAAGAGAAGGTGGAAGAGGTACAGAGATTTCTACGTTGCCGGGAGGGGAGAATCTTGGTGAATTGGCTGATGTTGATTACTTCAAAACAAAACTATACAAAGCACTCAATGTTCCCCCTTCAAGGTTAGAACAAGATTCAGGCTTTATATTAGGTAGAGCAGAAGAAATTTCTAGAGATGAAGTTAAATTTACTCGTTTCATTGAAAGATTACGAGCTAGATTTAATATTTTGTTCAATGATATTTTAGAGAAACAACTATTACTTAAAGGAATTGTTTCATCTCAAGATTGGCTAGTTATAAAAGATGCCATAATATATGAATGGCAATCTGATTCACATTTTGCGGAACTACAAGAAGCAACAATGATGAGAGAACGGTTAGGAATGTTAGTAAATGATATGGGATACAGAGATGCAGTTGTTGGTAAATATTTCTCTCAAGAATATGTCAATAAACGTATTCTTAAATTGACTCAAGAAGAAATTGATAATATGAAAGATCAGATGGAGAAAGAAAAAGCAGAAGATGCCGGTGGAGGAGAATCAGAAGACCAACAATGGGAATTTGATCCGTCAGCTGGCAAGCCAGACTTAAAGGTGATCAGTAATTAAAATTTATAAATAGTATAAATATAAGAGATATTTAATAATAGAGGAAATTTATGTCTAATGAAACTACAATTGGTGATATCGTAGCATTGTCCACTTCAGATGATGCCGCAGGAGTAAAGACCGCAATAGGTGATGTACTTCAACAGAAAGTGATGGTATCATTAGAAAGTAAGAAAAAAGATTTTGCACAAACTTTTTTAACTAAACAGAATACAGACTCGAAAGAGCCGGAAAGTCAAGAGGAAGTAACAGATGGCAGCTGAAACACAAACGCTATTAGATTCAGAGCGTAAAGTGATTATGAAGTTTTTTTCCGATGCAGCAGAAGCGGATGTTAAGAAGATAGATGTTTCAACCCTTAATTGGGCTAAACATACTCTTACTTTATCTGGAGCGTCAACAGAAAACTTTAAAATTGGTGAAGTAATAACAACTGCCGCCACAGAACATTTTCTTGTTACTGGATTTACGGCTGGAGCAACCACAGTAGAAGTTGTTGGATGGGATAATACAAATAAAAAAGCTACAACTATTCTAACTACTATGTCTAATGGTGATGCAATTGTTGGTGCAGTATCAGGAACACATACAGAAACCGTTGCAAATAGTGGAAACTTCACAGAATTAGATTACAATCTCCTAGTTACTAAGATAATGTGGATAACAAACGGATTACAAGTTGACATTCAATGGGATGGATCTACTGCAGAAACGACTATTGCAGAATTAAGTGGTAATGGAACTTGGTCAATGCCAGGAAATGAATGGCCAGGAATTGGAGTAAATGCAACTGGTGATTCAGGTGGTGTTCTAGGAGATATTCAATTTACTACAACCGGACATGCATCTGGTGATTCATATACAGTTATAATGGAATGTAAGAAACAGGCACCAGGATATGATATTCCAGCATACGAAGAAAATACAAGTTTAGGATTTAAAGTAGACTACTTAAAAGGTAATTTCACATGATAGGAGAAAAATGAGACTTATATGCGAACAATTAGAAGATGTAGAATTTATATGTGAGGCTACTACAAAAGGAAAGAATTATTTCATTGAGGGTGTATTCATGCAAGCTGATGTGAAGAATCGGAATGGTCGGCTATATCCTAAAGAAATATTACAAAAAGAAGCTAAAAGATATCACCAAAATTATATTCTACAAAACAGAGCGTTTGGAGAATTAGGACATCCAGAAGGCCCGACTGTCAATCTTGAAAGAGTTTCCCACATGATACAAGAACTTAAAGAGGATGGAAACAATTTCGTAGGTCGAGCAAAGATTATGGATACGCCTTATGGAAAAATTGTAAAGAACCTTATCGATGAAGGTGCCCGTTTGGGTGTCTCATCTAGAGGAATGGGCTCCTTAAAGCCTATGGGTAGCAATTGTAGTCACGTACAAGATGATTTTTATCTTGCAACAGCTGCAGATATTGTCGCCGATCCTTCTGCACCAGCGGCATTTGTCAATGGTATTATGGAAGGAAAAGAATGGATATGGGATAATGGTATTCTAGATGAACGCCATATTGCCCGAATCGAAAAAGAAATGAAAATAACTAGTCAAAAGCAATTAGATGAATATCAACTAAAAGCCTTTAACCAGTTTATGTCAAGTTTATAAAATTACTAAATAATACACAAAGTAAAACACTTAAATTAGAATAGATTAGGAGATTTAAATGTCTGAAGAATTAAAATCAGTAGAGTCTGAAGAGGAAATAATTGGAGAAGATTCTTCAGATGTTATAGAAGAATCCTCCGAAACAGTTGATGTTGGCCTCGATCAAATTTTGGAATATGCCTATGATGAAGGCATTGAAGAAGATCAAGTAGATGCTTGGATTGCCGAAAACTTTATTACCGAAGAAGGTGATGAGGAAGAGGAAGAAGAGCCTGAAGACGAAGAAGAAGGTGAAGTAGAAGAATCAAAAACTTCACTTAAGAAAGAAGAAGGCGAAGAAGAAGGCGAAGAAGAAGAGGAAGAAGAGCCCGTTGCCGAAAAGAAAATGTCCTCTAAAGCAAAGATGGCCGCAGCAAAATATGCTAAGTCCTCATCTGGTAAGAAAGCTATTGCAAAATCTAAAAAGAAGCGTTCGAAACCTGGCTATAAAGTTGATAAAGCACTTGCTAAGAAAATGGCAAAATCACGTAAAAAAGGTGGTATTAGTGCATCATTTGAAGTTCCCGGAACTAAAAATCAAATGTTGAAAAACATTTATGATCAAGTTAATGGAATGTTAAAATCTGATTTAGCAACTAAGTATGAACAAATCATGTCCTCAACCTCTCTTGAAGAAATTGAAGAAGATGTTGTTGAACCAGTTCGTACTAAAGTAGGCATTACTTCTGAAGATATTGCTCCAATTAATGTTCAAGATGACATCGAAGCATTAACAAAAGGTGAAGAAGGTCTTTCTGAAGAATTTAAAGCAAAGGCTACAACTATTTTCGAAGCCGCCGTTCATGCAAAAGTTGTCGATGAAGTCAATGTTCGAATGGCAGAACAAGCAAAAGAACAAGAAACTAGTTCTCAAGAGTTCCAAAAAGAACTTACAGAAAAAGTTGACGGTTATCTCACATATGTTGTTGAAGAGTGGATGAAAGAAAATGAATTAGCAATCGAAAGAGGAATTCGTTCCGAATTGGTTGAAGATTTCATGTCTGGACTCAAAACTCTCTTCACAGAACATTACATTGAACTTCCCGAAGAGAAAGTTGACATGGTTGACGACTTATTCACAAAAGTCGAAGACCTTGAAACCTCTTTGGATGAAGAGATTAATCGTGGAGTAGAACTCCAAAAAGAATTGGCTCAATTCAAAAAAGATGATGCCTTGACGCTTGCAACTAAAGATTTAGCCGATACTGATTCGGAAAAAATCTCTAAGTTGGCCGAAGGAATTGAATTTGAAAATACAGAGCAATACATTGAAAAATTAAATGTACTTAAAGAAAGTTATTTTCCTAAATCTGATGCTGTTACTTCAGAGATCACAGAAACAGATGAAACAATTGAAGTTTCTGATGAGAAAACGGAAGTAAAACTTGATGAAGACATGCAACATTATACATCAGCGATAAAACGCTATAATTCTTAATTTAAACCTTATAGGAGAAAAAAATGTACCTAGCTGAAGACCTACAAAAAAAGTGGGGACCAGTCCTTGGACACGAAGACCTCCCTCCGATTAAAGATAATTATCGGAAGGCCGTAACGGCAGTTCTTTTGGAAAACCAAGAGAAAGCTATGCGGGAACAATCCAGCCAAGACGGTGGAATGTTTGGAACCATCCAAGAAGCGGCTCACGCTAACAAGACCGGCGGTAATATTGACACCGTTGATCCTGTTCTAATTTCGTTGGTTCGTAGAGCCATGCCTAATCTCATCGCTTATGATGTTTGTGGAGTTCAACCGATGACTGGTCCTACCGGACTAATCTTCTGTATGAAGTCTCACGTTACATCTCAGGCCGGTGTAGAAGGCGCCGATTCTGTCGAAGCCGACACATCCTTTTCTGGTAGTGGAACACATTCTGCTAACAGTAACCCTGCACATGCCTCTATGACAACCGGTACTGGTACAGCAACAGCAACACAAGAAGCTGATGTTACAGTATCCGAAATGGC
>Ga0209709_10002612_pt1 | contig 15542 bp, 18 predicted proteins | sample ArcticOcean_MG_C_2_FD_187435 | JGI IMG/M metagenome (GOLD analysis project Ga0209709, IMG submission 187435) | Marine microbial communities from western Arctic Ocean - ArcticOcean_MG_CB4_136 (SPAdes) (version 2) | ecosystem: Environmental > Aquatic > Marine > Oceanic | place: Arctic Ocean... | reverse complement strand
TTGAGCTATTTAGTGATACCTCAGAGGATGGAAAAATTTTGACACTATCAATAAGCTCAATAGATCTTTGAGATATCAAATCAAAACTTTTAATTGATTCAATTGTACTGCCAAATAAATCAACTCGAGTCGGAAGGTTTAAAGGTGAATAAAAGTCTATTATTCCCCCTCTTAACGAAAACTCCCCATACTCCCTAACCGTACCTACTTTTGAATAACCATTGTTTACAAAAAACAACAAAAGATCATCAACATTTAATACTTGTCCAGGTTTTAGATTTAAAGATTTATCTTTTATCTCATCAACTGCCAATGTTCTTTGAAATGAGGACTGAATAGTCGCTAAAATAATCTTATTAGGCCTACCCCCTTCAGCTAGACTGGATAGTGTCTCTAGACGTTTTGATGTAATTGATTTATTAGGTGATATTCTGTCATACGGAATACAGTCCCATTGTGGAAAAAAAAGAATATTTTTTTCTAAAAAAAATTCAATAGAATCCTTTAATTGCTGATATCTCTTCAAATCTCTTGAAATAATTATTATATCTCTGTCTGTAGATGATAATAATTCTTTAAAAATTAGAGCCTCAGATCCCTCGGGAATTTCATTAAATTCTTTTACTTTGTCAGAATTAACCAAGTATTCATTTTGAATTATATCCCTTAGATTAATCATTAATTATATCTTTAGAGGTCTTTGGTAGAGATTATATCTTCTATAATTTCTTTGTATTCTTCAGAGTAAGATTTATCTCCTGACATAATCCATTTATATAAATCAGGATCTGATAAATTAAGAAATTCTTGAAATTTCCTTAATTCAATATCATTCATATTTGGAAGATTTTCTTCTGCATATGTACCTAGAATAATATCCATCTCTTTAGTACCCCGGTGACTGGAGCGAAATAATAATTTTTTTCTAAAATTTTCTGTTTCTTTTATCATAATTTGTACTTTAATAGAGCAATGCGACCAAAGATTCTAGATCAATTATTTAAACCTATTGAAACAGCAAGAGGTATAGGGCCAAGACTCAAGCTACGCTTGAAATATTTAATTGGTGAAAATATTGTTGACCTTCTTTGGCACCTACCAAACAATATTATTGATAGAAGCTATACACCGACAATTTCTAATGCAGAAAAAGATCGGATAGTTACAATTGAAGTCACAGTCCTTAAACATAATCCTTCTAAAAGACGAGGTTTACCTTATAAGGTTAAATGCATAGATGAAACTGGTGAGATAGATTTAATCTGGTTTAATGGAAGAAGGCAATACCTAGAAGAGCTTTTACCAATTGGAGAAAATTTTATAGTTAGTGGTAAATTAGAAGCCTATAAAGAGAAAAAACAGATAATTCATCCTCAACATATTGTTTTGTCGACTAAAAGTAAAAGTCTTCCTAATGTAGAGCCAGTTTATAGCCTAACTCAAGGCCTAACAAATAAAGTAATATCAAATCATATTAATAGAGCAATTAATATTATTCCAGATTTTTCTGAATGGCAGGATGCTGAATTTTATAAAAGTATGAAGTGGCCAAGTTTTTCAGAGGCTTTAAAAAATGCTCATAATCCAAAAAATGAAAGTGATATAGACCATAAAAACCCTGCAAGACAAAGGCTAGCATATGATGAATTATTAGCTAACCAGCTATCTTTAGCATTGCTTGCTAAGAATTTTGAAGCACCTGTTGGCCAAAGTATTAAAAAAAATAATACCTTATTGAATTCACTTTATAAAAACATACCCTTCGAATTAACTAACTCACAGAAAGTAGCAATTGAAGAAATTTCTCAGGGCCTAGAAAAGCCAAATAGAATGATTCGACTCTTACAGGGCGATGTTGGTTCAGGAAAAACTATAGTTGCTCTTGCAGCTTTATTTCAAGCTTCAGGTAACTCAAAACAAGCTGCTATGATGGCACCTACTGAACTTTTAGCAAGACAGCATTTTGAAAGTATTAAGAACTTATGTTTAAAATCAAATATTAAAGTAGAAATACTAACGGGAAAAACTAAACGATTAGACAGGGAGAGAATAGTTAATGATCTTAGTGCGGGTGATATTGATATAATATTGGGAACACATGCTCTCTTTCAAGATAAAATTTCTTTTCATAATTTAGGGTTGGTCGTTATTGACGAGCAGCATAGGTTTGGTGTCCACCAGAGATTATCACTAACGTCGAAAAATTCTAACAATCCTCCGGACATTATAATAATGAGCGCAACACCAATACCAAGAACACTAGAATTAACAGCTTACGGTTCAATGCAGGTATCAAGGCTTTTAGATAAACCAGTTGGTAGAAAACCAATTAAAACAATTGCAAAGCCATTGAGTAAGGTTGATGAGGCAACAGAATCTTTAAAAAGACTAATGGAGAATGGTGAAAAGGCATATTGGGTATGCCCTTTAATAGAGGAATCAGAAAAAATTGATTTAGCAGCAGCTGAGGATCGCTTTGCATCACTTAAAAACATATACGGCAATAAGGTTGGATTAGTTCATGGCAGGATGTCAATTGAAGAAAGAGAAGAGACTATGAAGGAATTTAAATATGGTAATAAAAATATTCTCGTGGCAACAACTGTAATAGAAGTTGGAATAGATGTCCCTGACGCTACATTTATGATCATAGAACATTCTGAAAGATTTGGTCTTTCCCAACTTCACCAGCTAAGAGGGAGAGTAGGAAGAAGTGATAAAGCATCCAGTTGTTTACTTCTTTATCGATCCCCCCTTGGAGAAAATGCAAAAAAGAGAATTGAAACCTTAAGGGAAACTGACGATGGGTTTATTATTGCCGAAGAAGATCTTATCTTAAGGGGTGCTGGCGAAGTATTAGGAACAAAACAATCTGGTTTACCGTATTTTAAAATAGCTAATTTATCCACCGATAGAGACTTATTGGAAACAGCAAGAAATGATTCAAACTATATAATAGAAAATAATCTTCTCAATAACTCTGATAGAGGGAAAAATTTAAAGATACTTTTGCACCTCTTTAACAAAGAAGAGGCATTAAAATATTTAGATGCCGGCTAATTGATCTTTTCAGGCATAACTAGTCCTGCAGAAATAATTAATTTTGCTGCACTTTCTACCGTCATGTCGAGCTCGATAACATCATCTTTAGGAATGAACAAAAGAAATCCTGATGTAGGATTTGGTGTGGTAGGTAAAAATACACATATTAATTCTTTTTTGTGCTTAGCGGCTATCTCACCTTTTGCTTCTGTTGTTACAAAAGCAATTGCCCAGCAATCTTTTTTTGGATACTCAAGCATTACAACACGTTGAAAATTATTTTCACTTTTTGAAGCGATTGTTTGAAAAATTTGTTTTAAAGCACCATATATATTTCTAATAACCGGAAGTCTATCAACTAATCTTTCTCCGTATCCAATTATTGATTTACCAAAAAAATTAGTCGTTAAGGCGCCAAGTAAAGTAAGGATAACAAAAGCTGAAATTATACCAAAGCCAGGTATACCTAATGGAAGTGTTTCAAAACCGTTTGGTGCAAATGGAGAAAACCATCCATCAACAGCTTGAATAAACCATAAAGTAACCCAACCAGTAACTGTAATAGGAGCCGCAACAACAATCCCTGTTAGGAAATATGTTCGAATTTTACCGAAGAATTTTGGTTTTAATTTTATTTTAGAATCTTTATTCTTTGCCATAATTAGTTTGTACCATAAAATGATTATATTAAAAACTATTACAAAACTGATAAATATGAATGATAAAAAATTTCAGATTAAAGAATATTTAATTCATAAGGATAGAAAGTTTAATTCAATATCAAAAATTGGAAAACTTCCAGGAGGTTCTAGTAATGAAACCTGGGTAATTAACTACTTTGATAACAATAAAGAAGAAAAAATTATCTTAAGACGCCATCATTCAGGCATTAAAGACAAAAGCAACATATACCCTCCTCTGTCTTTATCAATAGAGGCATCGGTAATGGAAATTGCATATAACAATAACATTCCGGTACCTAAAATTATCTATAAATTAAATAATAAGTCAATTCTTGGTGAGGGATTTTTTATGGAATTTGTTGAGGGAATGTCACTTGGAAATAAAATAGTTCAAAACACTCAAATACATGAATTAAATCCAAGCCTAACCTCACAGGCTGGTAGTATATTAGCTAAAATTCACTCAATTCCTTTTTCTCAAATTAAAAATTTGAATACCTCAATGGCGAATGATGAACTAATAAAATATAGAGAAGTTTATAAAGATTTCTCTTTAAGCATTCCGGTCTTCAATATGGCATTTAAATGGCTAGAAGAGAACCTTCCTAACAAAGACAATGAGAAGTGCCTTCTTCATGGGGACTTTCGAAATGGCAATATACTAGTATCTCCCATAAAAGGAATTACATCTGTTCTTGACTGGGAGTTACTTCATGTAGGTGATATGCATGAAGACTTGGCCTGGATGTGTGTGAATAGTTGGCGATTTGGAAAAATAAAACTACCTGTTGGTGGGTTTGGAAAAAGAATTGATTTTTATAAATCCTATCAAAAAATATCTGGAAAAACACTTAACAAAGATTCTTTAAAATTCTGGGAAGTTATGGGTAGTTTAAAGTGGGGTATTATGTGTTTAAAAATGTATAATATATATAATTCTGGTTACGATAGAAGTGTTGATAGAGCTTCAATTGGAAGAAGAGTATCAGAAACAGAAATAGATCTTTTAAGATTGATAACTAGGGAGCAAGACAATGATTAATCCACCTTCAAAAGAGGATCTAATTGTTTCGATTATTGAATTTTTAGAAAATGACGTCATTCAAGAATTAAAAGGGCAAAAAAGATTCCATGCTCATGTTGCTAAAAATTCGTTAAATATAGTTCTTAGACAACTCAAACTAGAAGAGGTCTCTAGTGAGAAAGAAAAAGATCGATTATCAAAAATCCTAAAAACTGACAAAACAATTAAGGAAATGAATAAAATTCTTTGCTCAAAGATAGATAATAATAATATTGATATCGATAATAACGAGTTAATCGATCATTTATTTAAAACAACAATGGAAAAACTTGAGATTGATCAACCAAATTATTCGAGCTTTTTAGATGAAAAAAATAAACTCTAGGCGTCGTGAGCACCAATGATAGCAATAGAGCAAACATTATTAGCTGGTTGGCCACCTAAATTATGCGTTAGGCCAATTGATGGATTTGCTAATTGCCTTGGCCCGGCCTTACCCTGCAGCTGCAGATACATCTCATAAAGCATTCTAAGACCAGAAGCACCAATTGGATGCCCAAAACATTTTAATCCACCATCAATTTGACATGGAATCTTACCATCAGCATCGTAAAAACCATCCATAACATCTTTTACTGCAGCACCTTCTTCTGAAATAAAGAGATCTTCCATGGTAACAAGCTCAGTCACTGAAAAACAATCATGAACCTCCATCATTGAAACTTGTTCACGAGGCTTTGTAATTCCAGCTTCAGCATAAGCCTTTTTAGCAGCAATCCTCACAGTATGAAAATAAGAACCATCCCAACTATTATGTTGATTTTCTAAACCGTTCGAAACTGAAAGCTGAAGAGCTTTAACAGAAATCAAATTATCTTTACCTAAGCTTCTGGCTATTTCTGGAGTAGTAACAATTGCGGCGGCAGCTCCATCTGAAACACCACAGCAATCAAATAAGCCCAAAGGCTCAGCGATCATTGGTGCATTAAGAACTTGCTCTTCAGTAACAACTTTCTGAAGGTGAGCTTTTGGATTTTTTGCTCCATTTGCGTGACTTTTAACTGATACATGAGCAATCGCTCTTTTCAAGTCTTCGGCAGAAACATTATGTTTGGCTCTATAGGCAGTTGCTAGTTGAGCAAAATTCCCTGGTGCAGAACCTGATGGGCCAATTTGTGGCGTAAGAGTTCCGTAATTTGTTGGCGACAAACCACCAAAACCAGTATCTTTAAGTTTTTCCATTCCAACGGCGATAGCAATATCCGCAGCACCTGCAGCTACAGCGTATACAGCTCCTCTAAAAGCTTCAGAGCCAGAGGCACAATAGTTTTCAACTCTTGTAACGGCAATATTAGGAAGCCTTAGGGCTATCGACATAGGGGTTCCTCCCTTACCTGCTCCAATATCATCTATATGATGAGAGAACCATGCTGCGTCAAGTTGATTTGGCTCAATTCCAGCATCATCCATAGCTTCAACATAAGACTCAACCATTAAGTCTTCAGGACTTGCATCCCAACGTTCTCCAAATTTAGAACACCCCATACCAAGTATTGCAACCTTATCTCTAATGCCAGTAGCCATAGAACTCTCCATTTTTTTATTAACTATAGTATAAAAACTTAAATTATTAAACTGGAATTGCTTTCCAGAAATATCTAGTAAAACCCCTTATGTCATCAACAATTTTTACTCTGAAAACCATTTTTACTTCCATTCCTGAATCAATTTCACCTTTTTCAATATCAGTAAAATCAATCATAATCCTTCCACCGCCCTCAAAATCAACTACACCATAATGATTAGGGGGATTTATAGAAAAGGATAGGTAATCAGCAGACCAGGATAAAATCTTGGCCTTCTTTTCAGCAAACTTATAAGGCTGTTGTGTATTTAATTCAGGACTATTTGGACTTACAGATATTGGTGATGCAGGGTATTGAATTGTGCCAGTTTTTGAACATTTGCCACCAACTAGACCCATTATTGCATCATTATGACGATAAAGAGTTGTTAAGGCTGTTTTACGATCTTGTTCGCCTCGCATACCCTTTTCCCATTTAACAAGATCATTAAAAGTTAAATATTTTAAATAATTATTCTCTTCAACACCTGTCTCAATAAGATTTTCAATTGTTTGATGGGGTTTAAAGTTTTTTATATTATCGGTTGTCTCAAAAAGTATTGCATCAGAACCATTACCAAAACTACAAACAAGTATTTTTTCTCCAGGCTTTGCCCTTTCTAAAACCGAAGCTAGCATTAATAAAGAGTGAGCTGATCCTGTATTACCAACAGTAAGAGCCATGTTACCAACTACCTTATCAGGATCAATGCCACATTTTTTAGCAATCATCTGATCAACCCTTGGAAAAACACTAGGGATAATAAAATGATCAATTTCAGAGCCATCAATATCAGTTTTATCAAATAAATCGTTAATAGCTTTGGGTACGATTTTTAAAAACCCTTCGTCACGAATCCATCGCTCTTCCCAATTATAATCAAATTCTTCACCTGGTTGACGAAAATGATCAATAAAATCAATACTTAATGATGAACTATTAATGTATTTTGCTATCAAATTATCTGTATCAACGGACAAGGCTACTGAGGCATCACCAAAGTCAAGCTCCTGAGGGCTTGCTGCCCTCGCCTTTCTCTTATCGGCTGCAGAAACTATTGAATATTTACTATTACCACTTTTAACCTTATCTAAGGCTTGAATTAAGGCAGATGTTCCTGATTTTAGAGTTGAAGCAACATCTATACATTCTGTTTGCTCTTCAAGGGTTAATGCTGCTCTAATAATTCCTGAATTTAAACGATCACTAAAAGGCATGGTTGTAGAAGCAAAGAAAAGACTATCAACATGAGATCTATCATCATTAGTGCCTAAAATTCGTCTAATTGCCTCCACAGACATTGTTACACTATCTTCATCCCAATTAGCCATAGCCCGAGTACCTTTGCCTTTACCAACTAAATTTGGAGCTAACCAAGCATTTGCTTGGGAAACAGACTTTTTTGATAATCTTAGACGCGGTAAGTATCCGGCAATTGATGAAATTCCTACATCAGACATATAAACACCTCTTTTTTATAAACATATACAGCAAATTATTAACAATAATGAAAGCTTTATTTTGTCATATTTATTTTGTGATTAATTTTTCAGTTCTAAAGAATTTAAAAAAGCATAAAGTAGAAAAGGCAGTTAGTAAATGCCAAATTCCATGTGGTTGAATAAGGGAATCTGGATTGCATAGCTTTGTGCCTGGATACCCTTGAAGCCATATAACGAAAGCAAGCATGTAAGTCCCCATTCCTAAAAAAAACCAGGGAGAATAGACTCTTATAGTCATTGGTTTGTTTGAAGAAAATAAGGCGGGAAGCCAAAAAAGGATAATCCACCAGTATTCAGTTAAATTACCAAATATTTCCGATGGCATTATTCCAAAAATTGCAGCAACGAAAAAGCCGACAAATCCTGATAAGACTCTAAGAGAAGGTGACCAAAATCTATATAAAATTTCTGATATTACCCATAAAGCAATAGAGACTCCGAATAAATCAAGATTAATTCCCATATTGGTACCAAAAAACCAACTTAACAAAGAGAAGGAAATAACTATTGAGACGTAGGTTGCAAAAAAAGTCTTATCCGTCCATCGAGCAAGGTGCTTAATATTTAATAGCCAGGGTAAAATTATAAACATAACCATACTAACGTTATCAATCCACTGACCCCAATATGAATGAGTTCCATGCATTAGTAACGATCCAGGTCCTAAGAAAATGACTACACTTGCATATAAAATTGAGATAGTTGTCAGGCCAATGAATTGGTTCTCATTACCCTCTTTATCTTTTGATAAAGTCCAAAAAATTAACAACCCAATGAACATAAAACCCAAATTACTGAGGGCATTAACTGGCTCCCTAAAGATGCCCGAACTAACCCTCTCGCACCAACGAGAAATATCACCAATTGATTCCTGGGGCTCAAGAGTTGTTATGAGACCTGCACTACCTAAAATAAAATAACCAATAAAAAATAGTATAGAGGCGGATAGGCTTATGAAAAAAGAGTTATTTTTTTTGAAAAAGGACATTAATGATCTCATGAATTGATTAGATTAAAAAAATATAGTTATTTTTATTGTTAATATTTTATAATAAAATAGTTTATACATATTATTTATATATTCGAGGAAAATTATGGAAAAAATTAATAACTTTTTAAATAAAGTAACTTCTCCCCTAGACTATTTTGTTAAACTTTTAGTCCAGTTTTGCCTTGGTATATCTTTTTTCTTGCATGGTTATGGTAAAATACCAATTAGCCAGGGATTTATTGACTTCTTGTCCTCAAAGGGAGTTCCGTTTTCCAACATATCCGCTTATATTGTAGCTTGGGCCGAAATATTGTCTGGATTAGGCTTGATTATAGGAGGGATTTTATCATTAAGATCTTCAACTTTAGGAAATTTAATAACAAGATTTTCAGCATTAACTATAGTAATCGTTATGATAAATGCTTTATTTATAGGTCACTCTCATTGGAGTATTTTTATTGGCGAAAGAGGTGCAGTTTTATTTGCAAGTGAACAACTTTTTTTATTGGTACTAGGATTATTTTTCTTAATTAGAGGGAATAATAATTAAAAATAAGAACGTTAATGTTTAAACTTTTTAGCATGAATAACTAAAGAATCTTTAATTTCAGCTGAGGTAAGGGATATATCCTCAAATTGAATAAAATAAATATCTTCATTTGATTGGACGTAATAACCATCAATACAAATCGCTAATATTTTTGATTTATCATCCTTAATGCCCTTAAGTGACCATAAAGCTGCAGAAATTGAATCGCTATGGCCTTCATTCATATGTTTTAGCATTGATTTTTCTTTTCCCAACCAATCTAAATCTTTCTTCAGCCAATTATCATTTTTTAGCCACCCTATTTGACCAAACCCGCCTATCCATCTAATTTTAGCTGTATCTAGTTTATAAAAATTAAAGTCATGCATCTTAGAGTATTCCCTACTATCAGGTAAGAATTTAATAAATCTTTCACTGCAATATTCGACCTCAGTATCACTTACTTTCTTCAGATCTCCCATTATACTTAGTCTTGGACTGTTTTGCTTATCAAATTCATTGTTAATCTTGAAAATTGTTAAACAAGATTTTGGGTTATTCTTAATATTTCTTGTGTGTTCGGCAATATCACTTGCATAAATATAAATAGATCTATCAATCCCAGAGCAGTAAGTGACAAAGCTTCCAAATGGATATTCATCTTGTTTTTTTGATAATGTTGAAAGTATTGCCACATCGTTAGATCTCATAAGAGAAATAGCTTCATTTTCATATTTAGCTTTTTTAGTGCTCATATTAATAATACCTAATATTATTTGTTTGTTTATTAACCTTAGCAGGCATTTCATAAATTGATGGTAATAAATCGCTATTTATGATGTCTGGCGTCATTCCAGTCGAAATTAGATCTCCATTTTTAAAAATAGATATTAAATTAGCGATTAAAAATATCACCGATAAAAAATATTGGGATTGGATAGCTGACGATGGTAGATATTCATCAGGTGCAGCTTTAGACCTTTTCCTAGAGCCAGGTAAAAGTATTAGTGCATCTATTAGATATCAGTTTTAATATTTTAATACTTAGTTAGTTCCAAGGTAAGCAAATAATGCAGTCATGGCCATAAGTAAGGCGCCCGGCATTTTCAATAATACCTTGTGCTTGCCAAGACCTAATAAAATAAATAAGGCAGCTCCAAGAATATTAATTAAAATTATTGGATAAGCTGCAATGGAAAACTCCGGATAATAGGCTATATAAGTAAATGTCACTCCGCCTGTAAAAAGGAATATAGTAAAAACATGCCAGCTAACAAGGCTAAGGGATTTTGTAAGGGGCTCCAAGTCACTTTTGTTAATATTTCCCATATACATTCCTGCACCAATGATACCGTGAATTAATACACCCAAGAATGATACCAGCGCACTGATCATTAAAAACCAATAATCCATTTTTACCTCCACAACTAAAGTCGACTTATTCAATGATTTAAAGCATAGCCCCAATAATTATATCCAGCGATTTTTGGTGTTTTAGGGAGATACATTTCTTCCATTTCAATAATATCAAACCCAGAATCTCTTATTAATTGAGGAATACTTCTATTGATATTACAACCTCCAGCTATTTTACCCCAGAAGGGATTTATTCTATTTTGCCATTTCTGTATTTTTTCATCAGGAGATAACCCATGTTCACAAAAAATCAGTTTACCGTCTTTTTTTAAAACTCTTTTAATTTCTTTATTAGCCTTTAAAACATCTGGAATAGTACACATAGTGTAGGTAACTAAAACAGTATCAAAGTATTCATCTTGCAAAGGAATGTCTTCTGCACCTGATGAAATAAAGTTTACTTCAATACCCTCCTCTAAAGCAACTTTCTGTGCCATCAAAGTAAGTTCTTCTGATGGATCTATACCCCACAATTCATCAACTTTAGATTTATCGTAAAAAGGTAAATTTAAACCTGATCCAATTCCAACTTCTAAAATCTTACCCTCGGCTAGAGGAACAACTTTATTTCTTTGAAATGTAATTGGTTTCGATGCGCATGCGCAGTTTAAGAATCTAGGCAAAATATATTTTTCATACAAATTCATTTTTAGATTAATCTTTGTATAAATTTGGAAGATCTTCATCAGAAGTATTGATAATTTTATCTACCCACCCATGAAAGGCTTGTCCAGCTCCCTCATTTTTTCCAAATAAAACATTTTCAATCATGCCTGTCTTTAAACCCTTTTGAAGCCTTATTCCCGTTGTATAGTCTTCATCGCGAACAACATACTCAAGAAAATCAAATTGCTTTGTTGCCTCTTCCTCTTGCGCTTTGTTGGGCTTATTTTCCATTAGATAATATTGCGTAGTGTATGATACATCTGGGGTATCTCCAGGCATTAACTGGGATAAAAGGACAGATCTTCCTCCACCCATAAAGGATGCAATAGAAACATTAGGGAAAATAGTCCAAACACCGCCCATTAAATGATCTAATGGCCATTCATTTATTTTATCATAGTCAGGAATTATATCCTCACCTTCTGATGATGGAATAAACATAAAAGGTGAGCTTACTCTTTGATGAGGTCCCCATTCATATGGATTAGCTTGATTTGAAATATCTTTACCAAAAGTTTCACTGTGCAAAACTGGAAGATGGTATAAATCCAAATAACCATCATACGCAACCTTCCAATTAGGCCCCTTCAAAACCCTTGTACTAAAAACATGCCAATCCGATAAATTAAACATACTTAAAAGCTCATCATAACCAAAAAGGAATTTCTCCATATCAACTTTTGAGTCAGGGGTTAGTATCACCCAAATAATACCAGCCTTTTCCATAACAGGAAGGCTCACAAGACTTTTACAAGTTTTATCCATACTACCAAAGTCTTCCTGAGAGGAGATTCCTATTAAAGAACCGTTTTGGTCATACGTCCAACCATGATAAGGGCAGCTAAATCTTTTTTTGTTTCCAACACCGTTCTCAACTAAAGCAGCCCCCCTATGCCTACAAGCATTTAAATATGCATTTAAATCACCATTAGAGTCCCTTGTAATAAGAACCGGGACACCTAAAGCATCAATTGACTTATAGTCTCCTGGATTTGGTATTTCTTTTGATACACCTAATACCAATGGTGTTCTTTTGAAAATTAAATCAACTTCTTTTTGCCAAATATCGGGGTCGTAATAGTTCTCGGCAGGTATTTCAAGAATATTATCAACATACTCCATGGTCCCTGCATCAGAGTGCCTCTTATTATTTAAAGCCATTTCAATTAGTTTTTCTTTGCTCATAGTAATCCCCCCAAATTTAATTAAATAATTATATTAAAAAAATAGCTTTGTGACTAATAATATTTATAGATAATAAGCGTTTAAAAAAGGAATTGAATAATTATGAGCAGAGAAAAAAATATCGAACTAATGAATGCCTATTACCAAACTTTAGCAGATTCAGATTATGAGGCTTTTGCTAATCTATTTTCTGAAGATATCTTATATAATGTTAGCGGAACGACTGAAATATCAGGTCAGTGGAGAGGGAAAGAAGCTTTATTTGGTTACCTTAATCCTTATGTATTTAAACACATTGATGCTGAAAAATCTAATATGTCGACAAAATGTAAAATTATGTGCGCTGATGATGTTCGCGTCGTAAGTATTAACGAATCTGATGGTAGATCGATAGAAGGTAATGCTTACCCACAAAGATATTGCGTTATATTGACGATTAAAGATGGGCTTATTTCAGAGGCTCATGAGTTTTTTGATACGGCCCTGGCTGAAACAGCTCTTTTCGGAGCAATAATTCAGAAAAGAGAAGTTATTTCGAAAGCAGATAAAGCTTTTGATTTTTAGAAGAATGAGTTTAATTAATTATTTATTTAGTATCTTTCTTTTTTTCAAGGCTCAATTTATCTTTTAGGCTCATAATATAAGCAGATATAGATAAAATTAGTATCGCTCCCGCCTCTCCAACAAGCATTAAGGCATCCATATCCTTGCTTTGCATAATAATTAATCGGCAAAGAGCCGTTATTGCAATTATGATAGGGAGAGTAACTGGAATTCTATTAGTACTGTAAAAAGCACCAACCATTCCTATTATCTCAACATATATAAACAACAAAAAGAGATCAGCTAATTGAATCTCTCTGGCCTCATACATTGAAATTAAATATTGGCCTGCAGCAATACATGTTGCAATTCCAATAATCGCCAAAAGAGCTTTTTCACTTGAAACTGTTGTCCAGTGAAGCCCTTTGACAATTTTTGTAAATTTAAAATCCATAATATAATAATAAGGCGTTCTAAAATTAAATCAAACTTATTTAACGATAATGAAATTTAAAAGTTACTCTTTAAACTTTAAAAATGAAAAATTAAGATATTTTCTTGAGAATTATACTTCCAGCTGAATATCCCGCTCCAAAAGAACATAAAACTCCAATTTCATCTTTTTCCATATCTTCACTATAAAAAGAGAAAGCTATTATTGAACCCGCTGACGATGTGTTTGCATAATCTTGTAATATGTTTGGTTGCTCATGATCCTCTGGAACCCTTCCTAAAACTTTCTTTCCAATGAAATCATTCATACTTTTATTAGCCTGATGAAGCCATAATCTTTTTATAGTCTCTACCTTGATTTTTTCTTCTTTAATATGATCGGTAATAAGTTGACTTACCATAGGAACAACTTCTTTAAAAACCTTCCTACCCTCCTGCATAAATAAAAGATCTCTATCTAGAGGTGTAGATTTTTTTGCATTATTTAAAAACCCAGAATTATTTCTTATATTATTTGAAAATTGAGTAATACATTTCGTTGATAATATTTCAAAAGAATTATTCGAATTAGCTGTTTCTTTATTTTCAAGTATCATCGCTGTACAGACATCACCAAAGATAAAATGACAATCGCGATCTTTAAAGTCTAAATGTCCTGAGCAAATTTCAGGATCTACTATTAAAATAGTTTTAGCGCTTCCTGACCTGATCATATCTGCAGCTGCTTGTATTGCAAAAGTGGCTGATGAACAGGCTACATTCATATCAAAAGCAAAACCTTTTATTCCTAGCAACTCCTGAACCTCTATAGAGATAGCAGGATATGCTCTTTCAAGGTTTGAACATGCGGTGATAACCGCATCAATATCACTGGATGTTTTTCCAGCACTTTCCATAGCTTTTTTTGCAGCTTTTACAGACATTTCAGCAAGAATAGAAGGCTCATCATTACTTCTTTTTTTTAAAATTGGGTGCATAATATTAGGATCAAGAATACCCATCTTATCCATAACATATCGATTTTTTATTCCTGATGCTTTGTAAATAAATTCTTCACTTGATAGCTCTAAAGCAACTTTATTTCCTTGGCTTATATCGCTCTTATTTGTTGAATTATAAATGTCAGCATATGTATTATAAGCTTTTACCAATTCTTTGTTTGTAATTGACTCTTCTGGTGTAAAAACACCTGTACCGCTGATTACAATTTTATCCATATAATAAGATAGAATGAAATTTAAGCTTTGAACAGAAAAACCTAGCTAATTTAATATTCTAAATAACTCTACCGTAAAGGTTTTGTTCATAACAGTGAATAAATATTCAAAAATCAATTTTTAAATCCAAGAAAGAATTCCAGGTTTTATTTGGAGTCCATAGTGACTCCATGTCGCCAATAATTTCATCATGCGGAAGCTTTAAGACATCTCTTCTATATTTATATACAAAAGCCGAAACACGAATATTTGCAGCACAATGAACCCAAATTTTTTTATTCTTATTCTTTTCTAAATTTGATACAAATTCTTTAAAATCAATTTCAGTTGGTTTAAAAAAATCAACAGGTATATGTATATATTCTACCTCCTCTTTTTCTAATATTTCTGCCTCATTGATAACCGATCCCTCAATTATAGAACTTGGCGCTAGATTAATGACAACCTCATATCCCTTTTTAGCTAATAATTTTAATTGTTGCTTACCAGGCTGTCCTGATGTTTCAAATAAATTCGGGACTTTACGGTAATTATAAATTCTTTTAATTTCTTTTGCTTTAAAACTGGTTAGAAAAATTCGTTTTAATATATTTAGAAAAAATCCAGGTATATTTCTAGTCCAGTGCTTCATTCCTAACCCCTTATTTACTATTATGTTCTACTCTA
>Ga0209709_10002611_pt1 | contig 15544 bp, 9 predicted proteins | sample ArcticOcean_MG_C_2_FD_187435 | JGI IMG/M metagenome (GOLD analysis project Ga0209709, IMG submission 187435) | Marine microbial communities from western Arctic Ocean - ArcticOcean_MG_CB4_136 (SPAdes) (version 2) | ecosystem: Environmental > Aquatic > Marine > Oceanic | place: Arctic Ocean... | reverse complement strand
TTACCTTTCCAAAACGAGCCAATCAAGATCCTCTGTATGAATTTTCCATTCCGTGAGCGCAAGATCTAAAATATGATTGTATGTTGTATCGTGCCATTCAACGGGCACGTATGACCTAAAAAAAAAAGCAAAAAGGACAGCAGATCCTCCAGTCAACCCACAGAACTATCTACGTCCATGTCACCGGCAGTACCGTATTGATCCAAAGCGTAAACCCAAGTATTTGCGCCAATAAACCCGGAACCGTCAAAATCAAAATATTCACACTGTGCAGCAGCTTGCTTAATTTCTATTTCAAAAAAAAACAGAAAGTAAAATAAGTTTAACGACTATATATCCAATTTTATTAATGATACAACAAATATAATCTTATAATTACAACACACCTACATTTGTACAACGATGAAAACAGTGATCTACATTTTAATATTTTCTATTTCTTGTATTGGATGTAAACCCCTGGAAGAGAGAATCCTTGGCACTTACGATATTGATCCAGACAGAGGGTGTTCTAATTGTGTAGAAAATGGTCCGGAATTAATGGTCTTTGAGGATTGGAATATCGATAATGGAAGTCCCGGGCACTATAGTTTTAACTACAAAAACGGAGAGGGTCACTCGGGAACCTACGATTTTTTTCAGGTTGACTCTATTTTAAAATTAATGCTCTACCCTGACAGTACTTCCTTTGAGTATTATGGCATACTGGGCACTACTCAGCAAACAGATTACAAAGTTGTAGGGAATAAGATAAAGGAGAATTGTGATGGATTCTTAAAAAACTGTGTTTGGGTGAGGAGAGAGTAATCTTCAACCTCAAGTATTACTGATGAATAAAACGCATAGCATGGCTTCCATTGATTAAAATAATGTAGGAGCCATCCGACCACGACAAGACATCCAATTCCGTCCGCAGTATGTTAACTGAATACCTCACCTCCATATCTTTGTAATCTGAATAAGGATTCTGGTGTTCTGTAAATGACCAACTTCAACGACATACTTATTGCCAGAACCAGATTGAGATCATGGTATTCTGAACATGCACGAGACCTTCCATGGCGACTCGAGCCCTCACTGTACGGAACATGGTTGAGTGAAATCTTGTTGCAACAAACCCGAGTGGAAACAGGCATTCCAAAGTGGCATCTTTTTATGGATCTCTTTCCAACTGTCGGCCATTTGGCACGTGCCTCTGAAGACCAAGTACTCAAGGCTTGGGAAGGACTGGGCTACTACCGACGGGCCACACATCTTCACAAAGCAGCAAGAGCCATTGACGCCGCAGGAGAGTTTCCTAAGTCTCATGCAGATTGGCTCAAATTGCCTGGTGTAGGCCCTTATACTGCAGCAGCTATCGCCTCCATCGGTCTAGGAGAAGCTGTCGCCGTTGTGGATGGCAACGTTCAAAGGGTGGTGGCGCGTTGGGGTGGCATTACAGATTCTGTGGATGGAAAAACTGGAGCGCAAGCGGTGCAAGCAGTGGCAGATGCTTGGCTGGATCATGCGGACCCTGGCAACCACAATCAAGCTGTAATGGAGCTGGGGGCGCTGGTCTGCTCACCCAGAAACCCTTTGTGCGAGTGCTGCCCCCTTTCGACCAGCTGTGCTTCCGCCAACCAACCTGAAATGTGGAGCATCCTTCCAACCAAGCAACCTAAAAAGAAAGCCATACGCTGGGAATTAACTTGGCATATCGTACGTTTTGAAAATTTTACCGTCACCATCCAGCGAGCTGAAACAGGAGTGTGGGCGAAACTTTGGGCCTTTCCCGAGAGTACTCCTCCCTCTGATTTTCATCCGCTTGGAGAACTCATGAAGCCAGTCACCCACCTGCTCACCCACCGTAGAATCGAGGCCACAATTCAGGGATGGGAGGCCCCCAACAAAACTGCGATGGAAGTTTACGCTTCTGAAGTCGGTGGCGAAGTGTTGACTTGGGAAGAATTGGGGAAGCGGGCGATGCCGCGTTTGGCAACAAAAATATTCTCGGATAAATTATAACGAATTATTCGCAAGCAGTACCGAAGGCCGCTAAGAACAAAAGTAAGTCTGTCGTATTAACTGACCCAGACCCGTCTATGTCTCCATCACAAGTAGCAGTATCGATTGGGAATAAACAAGATCCATCATCAGAGTTAGCAGCTGCAACGTAATTATCCGCTTCGTCGTACGTGCAACCATCTATAACACAAGAGTAATCACAAGACAGATCGTCCACCGTAGCATATTGGCTGTAATTGCATGCACAAGAGTCCATACACCCAGGGACTTTAAAGTTGGAGTCCAAACTAAAGAGTGTGAGTGATCCCGTTTCGTCGTTGGAGACAAGTATGGACTCGTATCCTTCATTGCCTCCAGTAACTGACGTGTTACCGGTGATGGCAGAACTCAAGAACAACACGTCTTTGGCTCCCAAATGATTAAAGGCACATTGATCCATGGTTGGATTTTGGAAGTCTCTGTTCGTGGCATACGCCTGATATTCGACACTAGGAGTGTTATTCAAATTTTCTAAATCGAAAATCATAGAACCACCCATTTCCTCCAGCGACACAATGAGAATGTCCTTTCCGTCCAGCATACCATGTGCAATTCCCGCCGGCTCTGGGCCACGAGAAAGAGACGCTGAATCGCCAGAAGTGTAAGAGCTTTTCAAAGAATTCGCGTAATAAGGCATAAGCTCGGCCAATTTATCTTCAATCAGCGATTCACTATCGTAAACCTGGGAAAGGCTACCAGTTGTAGTGATGTCCCATAGAGAAAAAGAACGAGAACCAAAGACGTAAGAAGTATCGCTAGGGTTTCCTGAGGCACCAGAGCCGTACCTCGCATCAATTTCCAAGCTGCTATAATCGCCGCAACCACCGCAAAAATTCACGTCTTCTGTATCTCCGGCGTTTTTGGACGGCAGGCCTTCGTTGGCAGTCAATAGGATTGTCTTTGATCCACTAACGACGATTTCCATGTCCCCAGGCTGATACCAACCTAAGATCGTTCCCGGCGTCGGCGTCGCGACCGTGGCAAACTCGTCATAAATTCCATCAAATCCGTTGCCAGAACTCATATCTCGGTACCCGAAGCCGTATGCTCCTTGAATCACGTCAGCACCTGAAATCACATTGCTTAAATTGACTTCCACCAACGTGTTGTTTACTTGGCAATTCACAAAGGCTCGTTGGCTATCAGGTGTGATAGCGACGTGCGAGGGTTCAAGCAAGTGAGACAAGCCGGGAGTGCCGTCGTATTGCGAGGTGCGGGCTTCAAAACCGGTGATAGCCAGAGGTCCTCCGCCAACGATGTATTCGTCGTCAAAATTTATCGTGTAGCTCACCACATCCGCCCAGGTGGGAGCCACAGGGTCTTGGGTGTATCCCAACACGTTGATGCAAACAATCTCAGCCTTAGGATCACCCGCATCGTACTCCCCTTCCCCTGAGCATGCTACTACCAACCATTCACCGTCTGGGCTGAAGGCCAAGCTTCTTGGGTTTGGACCTACTTCATGAATGGCTTCAATTTCATCAAAGAGAATTCCATCGGTGTTATGAAACGTGACCCAACCAGGTAAGGTCAAATCATAGGGGTCAATCCACGCCACCGCAACCATATTATCGGGTCCCTCCATATTGTAAATATCTACATCAGACGGAACCAAACCAGCCCTTAATTCACTGGTTAACCCTCTCAAAACTAATTCCGACGCAATATCATTAGCTAAAATGGATCGGAATCCCCCTATGCCATCAGAAATCGGCACTGGATTGCCCAAATCCCCATAGTTAATAATGTCAACCGATCGCATGTTCTCATTCACAACGAAGGCACGTTGTCCATAGTTACAGAATGCCAATTGAGAAGCACCGTTATCACAAAAACTGCTGGCGACCATTTCAGAGGTGGCGGGTTCTTGACCAGGATCGATAGGAGGAAGCAAACCTCCTTGTTCAGCAATTGCATTCAAGTTGAACGAGGAAATCCAGTACTCCACCACTTCGGCCTCCTCGCATATGAGGGTGTTATAAAGTGGACTGAAATTGATAGCGTTGACGTTTTGGCAATACATTGGGATTTCCAATTGGTCGCAAATCCCGTCGCCATCCAAGTCGTTTAGGCAGCCCTCCGAATTGGGATCCATCGGCACAAAGGTGGTGGACTCCAAATTCCAAGAAGAATAAAAAGGCATATCCCAGTTTTCATCACAAACCAACCATTCGGATTCGTTAACTTCGGGTTTTCCTTGAAGGACCCATGGTTGACGTACAATTCTATGTTGTCCAGGAGCATGGTTAGTTCCGTTCAAGGTCACGTTGGGCCAAGGTGTTTCATCTTGGTACAAATTATCGATCGTATTCCCGTTTGAGTCTTGCAATCGAATGGACACTATTTGGGAGGCTGTGTTGAGGATGTTGGCCGGGAAATGAAGGGTCCATTCTTGTAGAAATTCGGACACTTCGACAGGGAAGTCGACGAATTCATCCGAGTCTTCAAAGTTGATGGAAATTTTGAAACCAGAGGTGTTGACAAAAGATGATTCCAAAATAACCTGAGGGTTACAAATTCCAATCTTCACAAAATCGGCATCAAACCATCCATCATAGAATGAGAAAAATGGAGAAGCATACTGCACGTACGACAATTCTAGGAACGGATTCTCTATCTCGAGCATTTCAGTTGCGACATCTAAGAAATCACAAATTCCATCTCCATCGGCATCATTTAAACAATAACCTAAACAATCAAATCCAGGATCAGCATACTCACAATATCCATCATCATCAGTAGCATCTGGGTTGAAGTTACATGCGTCGTCGTAGGTGCATCCCTCTATTACTGTATCGCACGAATCGAAATCACAAGAACCGTCGTCCGAAGTTGCCATTTCGTTGTAGTTACACGCAGCAGAATAGCTGCAACCACTGATAATAATGACACAAGAACCATCATCTTCAGTTGCTAATGGATTGTAGTTTTCAGACAAAACATCTGTACAACCAAGAATTTCAAATAAATTACAAATTCCATCTCCGTCTGAATCAACTATACAAGAGCCATCACAATTATAACCTGTTACTAGGTAAATACAACTTCCATCAAAAGCAATAGTTGCAGTGGAATCGTAGTTACAAGCATTAGAGTCAGTGCAACCAACACAAGAAGTGAATTCACAAGAACCGTCATTAGTGTCAGCAGCAGAATCATAGTTACAAGCAGAAGGATCAGCACAACCTAGTTGGTAACAACTGATGAAATCACAAGAACCATCGTCAGAAGTTGCAGTAGGATCGTAGTTACAAGCAGTAGAATCCATACATCCTGAACAAGACAAACAAGACCCCACAAAGTCCAAACTAATCTCATTGGAGGTAAAGGATGAGCCAATGAAACTCAGCCCAACATCCCAAATTCCTGTAAGATTGTAATCGGACCACCCCGATACATTGAGAATGAAAAAGTCCCCCCCGAGTGTTGAGTTATCCCAAGGAATGATTTGAGAGGAAGGACATAAGCACTCGCTCAAAAACCCATTGTAGTTCTCAGAACTCAAAAGCTCTGAGCTGGCGAATCGCATCGGGCAGTTCGCTCCCGGTCGACGGATGTCAATGACAAGCATGTTAGGGTTCTCCACTCCTGAGAAAGTCACTTTGATTTGTTCCAGATAACAAGCGGTGAGTTCCGCCGATAATAAGGTGGGACTGCAATAGTTAAAGTTATTGATTGTGTCGTTAAAGACAAATTCAGCTCCAGAATCATCGATGCAGTTTGTTTGTGCCATCCCTACAATAGGAAGAGCGAGAGCAATCAAAATGTGAGTAAGTCTATACATAACTTTATAAATTTGACATAAAAATACAACTTATTTCTCTGAATTCCAAGACATAACGACCCTAAGTCAAATCTCAATCTTTCGCCTGATCCATTAATTCATTAATAGCAATCAAAATGAGTTTTGTTGTTCCCATTTTTGTACCGAATGAAGGTGGTTTTTAGTTTTGCACAACTCTTTCGGTTCAGGAATCAAGAATTAATTGCTGCATCGCTACATTAGCAGCATGAAATTTCGACTGTATCTCCTAGGGTTCTTGGCGTTCATTGCTGGATCGAGTTCTGCGCAAAACATGGCCCAAGTGGACCTCCAAGCCCTTTCAGAATTGGACGCTCTTGTCGCCGAAATCGACGACCCCAAAAGCCTGGTGCAAGCCGCCGGAGCATACCCCGTAGCCGAAGTACACGGGCAAGCCACGGTGGGATTCTTGGGACGATTGACCGCCGGCGTTACGGAAGCTGACTGGCGCGCTTGGGCTGCAGATGAAGAAGCAGTGACAGCGGGGGCATGTCGACAAGGAATCGCCTCGTTTCGGGTGGATGCATACGCGCTCCATGCCTTGTGGCAAACCCCCATGGGACTTGTGGAATTGGCATCCCGAGCGGTGCCAGATGTGAACAAATCCCGCTACGGAACACGGGTGGACAGTGTGCATGCAGGATTCAACCTTCCGCAACCTTATCATGGCGAAGGCGTACTCATCGGCGTGCTCGATTGGGGCTTCGATTACACGCATCCGATGTTTCGCGACACCACCCTCTCGACCTCGCGGATCCGTGCGGTGTGGGATCAATTCCGGCAAGCTGGGCCAACGCCCGGTGATTACGGGTACGGCACCGTGGCAGAATCCCCAGTGGACATCCAATTGTTGGGAAGCGACACCTCTAATGTCTACGGATATTCTACACATGGAACCCATGTGGCCGGGATTGCTGGGGGGAGTGGCGCGGGGATTGGACTGAAAGGCATGGCGCCTGCAGCCGAATTCTTGTTCGCCACATTGATGGTGGATGAGTCCTCCGCGTTGGATGCTTATGATTGGATGCAAAGCGTAGCTGAAGCCGACGGGAAACGGTTGGTGATCAACAACAGCTGGGGGTTGCCACAATGGGGAACGCCTGACGGCAGTGGGCTGAGCAACCAATTCATCGACGCTATGTCCGACGAAGGGGTCGTGTTTGTAAGTTCCAATGGCAACAACGGTAACGTGGATTTTCACCTTGACCATACCTTTGAAGCGCCGGGAGATACCATCCGCACTCGGGTCAAGTTTTACCCGCTGACTGCCAACCCCAACGCCTGGGGACAAAATCTCACGTTGTGGGGCGAGGTCGGTGAGTCATTTGAAATGGGATTCCTGGTGACCATCGGCTTATCCACGGTTGTTGGCGCAAGCCCAATGTACAGCACTGCCGACGGGCCTTTGATGATGGACACCATTGAGGTGGTCAACAACGACACCATTGTTTACGACGTCGTCTTGGAGCCGTCGCACCCAGCCAACGGCCGACCGTTCATGCAGATGCGCATCCATAAAGGGAGCGCCAACGTCGCCGTGGCGATGCAAGTGACCGGTGAAAGCGGTCGTGTGCATGCCTGGAATCACACGCACTTGACCAATGATGTTGGCAACTGGGGGCAAGACTTCCAAGCCTTCCAATCGGGTTGGCTTAGTGGTGATCCGTACTACGGTATTCAACAACCCGCCTGCGGCCACAGCGTCATCGCCGTGGGGGCATACGCCTCGGAATCCCTGAACCCCGTTGGGACGGAGGTGGGCGGCACATTGGCCAACTTCTCCACCTACGGTCCTACCCTGGACGAACGGCTCAAACCCAATGTCTCCGCCCCGGGCGTGAGCGTCGAGTCTTCTTTGAGCTCCTTCCGAGACGGCGGTTACAGCATCACCAACGCTGTTGAATTTGAGGGGACAGAATACGAATTTGCAAAGCTCTCCGGGACGAGCATGAGCGGTCCCGCCGTAGCTGGCGTGGTTGCATTGATCTTGGAAGCGAACCCCGAGCTGACCCCGGCTGACATACGTTCCATCCTGGAATCGACAGCCCGCGAAGACGACGATACAGGAATACTGCCTGCTGCGGGAGACGACGTGTGGGGACACGGAAAGGTGACCGCTTCACAAGCAGTCCTCGCTTCTTTAACATGGGATTACAGTCTGGGCACTCCGGACCTGGCGGTCGAAAAACCCACTGTATACCCAAATCCTGCACGAGAACAACTGTGGTTTTCTGGACTGTCTTTCGGCAAATCAACCTGGGAGGTCTTTGATATTAACGGCCGGTTGTGCCAGTCCGGTCATACCCTTCATCTCACCTCCATTGATGTTTCGGGGCTGCAGACGGGCTTGTACATCATTCAGGTTCGAACCTCCAGCTCTTCGCAGGCATTCAAGTTCCTGAAACGACTGTGATCACCGTCGCCCCTTTTCAATAGCATGATTAGAAAATTAACACAGTCAAATGATTAAACGAATTACTTTGTTTCTCATCGTCAATTTTCTGGGATTGGCCATAGGAAGTCTCTTTACATCAGATGCTGTCTTCTCGGATTGGTATCTGGGTTTGAACAAAGCACCATGGACACCCCCAGGTTGGGTTTTCGGAGCAGCATGGACGACGATTATGATCTGCTTTTCAGTCTATTTGGGATTCTTTTTCAATTCAATCCATCAAAAAAGAAAGCGCCTACTCTTTGGTCTCCAATGGATACTTAATGTCGGATGGAGTCCCTTATTTTTCTATTTCCATGCTGTAGGAACAGCATTGCTATGCATCTCCTTGCTCACCATTCTCATCGCTTACTTGATGTTTAATGACTGGAAGGAGATGAAGATGAAGTCCTTGCTATTATTACCATATTTGATGTGGCTTATCATCGCAACCTCTTTGAATAGTTATATTTTGTTTTACAATTAATACATGAAGATTAATATATTTTGGTTTAGAAGAGATTTAAGGATGGAGGACAACACAGCTCTAAATGCGGCGATGAATGCCCAAAACCCTGTGCTGCCAGTTTTTATTTTTGATGAAGACATCCTGAATGAATTGCCTGAGTCTGATGCACGCGTCAGTTTTATCTACGACGCACTTCACCGAATGAACATAACCCTTCAAGCGAATCAATCCTCACTCTTAGTACTTAAAGGAAAACCCGAGAAAATCTGGGAAACGATTTGTACAAACTACCCTGTAGACAAAGTCTTTGTCAACAGGGATTATGAACCTTATGCCCTACAACGAGACCGCAGGGTGGAAGAGGTGTTGTCAAAAAATGGGAGCCAATTCATCAGCTTTAAAGATCAGGTGGTTCATGAGAAATCAGACGTGATGAAAGCTGATGGCACACCCTACACCGTCTTCACGCCATATAAAAACAAATGGCTTCAATTTTATGAGCCCAAGAAGATTGAAACAAACGTCAACTTCAAGCTATTTTACAAGGAAGAGCATCCTTTTCCAAAATTGCAAACGTTGGGGTTTAAAAAATCAAACACCGTGGTCAAGCCATATACGCTTGATAAAATAGAACTCTATTCTGAAACCCGCAACTTTCCTCACCTCGACTCGACAAGCTATCTAAGCCCTCATCTTCGTTTTGGAACAATCAGCATACGCCAAATCATTGCTGAGCATAACGGTCGCGATGCTGTGTTTTTAAGTGAACTCATATGGCGGGAGTTCTTTATGCAGATTTTGTTTCATTTCCCCAAGGTGGTGACCCGAAATTTTCGCTCCAAATATGACGGAATCCAATGGTTAAACAATGAACGGGATTTCGACAATTGGTGCCAAGGGAAAACAGGTTACCCACTTGTGGATGCCGGGATGAGAGAATTAAATAAAACGGGCTATATGCACAACAGAGTGAGAATGGTCACCGCTGGATTCTTGTGCAAACACCTGTTGATTGACTGGAGATGGGGAGAGGCCTATTTTGCAAAGAAATTGCTCGATTATGAGTTGTCTTCTAACAATGGGAATTGGCAGTGGGCAGCAGGAACAGGGTGCGATGCTGCACCGTATTTTAGAATCTTTAATCCAACAGCACAGTTGAAGAAGTTTGACGCCCAACTTAGGTATGTAAAAAAGTGGGTGCCCGAGTTTGAAACATTAGAGTACCCACTCCCGATCATCGATCATAAATACGCAAGAACGAGAGCCCTTGAAACATATAAATCAGGAATAAACAATCAAACATCATAAGCAGAATACTATATATCGAAAAGTAGATTTCATCTGACACTAACTTGATGTAAATTGTGAGTCTAAAATTACAGAGATGAGAATTCTATTTACTGCTTTAATTTGTTTATTTATTTCTTTCAGTTTCTTTGGACAAAGTCCTGGATGCACAGACATGCAAGCCTGCAATTACAACCCTGACGCAACTGATGATGATGGCTTATGTGAGTATCCAGAGGATGGCTACGATTGTTTAGGGAATTGTATCATTGATATCGATTGCTCAGGAATCTGTGGTGGAAACTCTTTCATAGATGATTGTGAAGAATGTAATGCTACCTCGATAGTATCAGCTGGATTATCATATCCAGTTTCATTGACTGATCAGTGTGAGATTTATCCAATAAGCCCGATGTATGTAATTTCTGTAACCGCTGTAATAGGAGCGACATCCTCAGCAACATCAGATGCTTGGATTTCTTTACAAGACGCGTCTGGGACTACTTTAGGAAGCGTAAATGCACAGGTATCAAACTATCAGAATACAAGTGTAACAGTAGACTTTGAAATTCCGATTTATGTGAGTCAACTTCAACTATGCTCATGGTGGAATCCAGCATCGTTAATTTCCTTTGAATTTACAGGAGCAGAGGGTTGTGTAAGTGATCCTGGATGCACAGTTCCTACTGCTTCAAATTACGACCAAGAGGCAACTGAAGATGACGGCAGTTGCACATTCAACAATTCATGTAATGTTGATGGAATAGAGGTCGTAACATCTAACTACGCTTACTCTCCCACAGATTTATCTGTTGAAGTTGGCACTCTTGTTACGTGGTCAAACACTGATGGTTACCATAATGTAAATGGTGAGATTAACACACTAACAGGAGAGTCTTTTGGCAACCCAGAAGTGTTCTTTATTGATCCAGTAAGCGGTGATGAAACTGGAGTGTGTATAGGTTCTCGCGAGTTCAACGTAGCAGGTATATACTCTTACGATTGTTCTATCGGAAACCATGCAGAACAAGGGATGGTCGCTACGATCACAGTAGGAACAGGAGGATGTATGGATGAAGGATCACTGAATTACAATGAAGCGGCAGAATTCGATGATGGTTCTTGTGAATACACAATAAATGGTTGCACAGACATGCAAGCATGCAATTACAACCCTGACGCAACTGATGATGATGGCTTATGTGAGTATCCAGAGGATGGCTACGATTGTTTAGGGAATTGTATCATTGATATCGATTGCTCCGGAATCTGTGGTGGAAACTCTTTCATAGATGATTGTGAAGAATGTAATGCAACCTCGGTAGTCTCAGCTGGATTATCATATCCAGTTTCAATGACTTCTGCCTGTGGGAGTTATCCAATAAGCCCGATGTATGTAATTTCTGTAACCGCTGTAATAGGAGCGTCAACCAATACCTCATCAAATGTTTGGATTTATCTACAAGACTCGACTCCGCTTAATCTAGGAAGCGTAAGTGCAACTCCATATAATTTTGAGATTACCACTGTTACAGTGGACTTTGAAACGCCAATTTATGTGAGTCAACTTCAACTATGTTCTTGGTGGAATCCCGCATCGTTAATTTCCTTAGAATTAACGGGAGCAGAGGGTTGTGTGATTGTGATTGATCCTGGATGCACAGACATGGCTGCTTGTAACTATGATGAGAATGCTACTATTGATGATGATTCATGCGTGTATGATGGTGATGACTGTGATGATGGAAGTGAGTTCACAGAAAATGATACCTATACTACAGATTGTGAATGCTTAGGTGATGAGATTGAAACATGTGAGGATGGAATTCAAAATCAAGACGAAACAGGTGTTGACTGTGGAGGCGCTTTTTGTGATGCGTGTCCGCCGCCACCTTGTTACGGAACATTCGTTACTCTAACGCTTTACGATCAGTATAGTGATGGAGGAGGTACAGTTTCTGTTAACGGGGAGGATTTCCTTGTGAATACGGGAACAAACACAAACCCTACTTCTGCTACATATTGTGTTGATTTATCAACTTGTATTGAGGTTGTATATGCTTCAAATGACAATTGGCCTTTGGAGAATTCATGGGAAATCACAGATGCGACAACTGACGAGCTATTAGCTTCTGGTGGTAATGCCAGTGCAATATTTGGTGATTGTATTCTTGGATGCACAGACATGCAAGCATGTAATTACAATCAAGAAGCGAACTTTAATGATGATTCATGCGTGTATGCTGATGATGCATGTGATGATGGAAATGAGTTCACAGAAAATGATACCTTCACAACAGAGTGTGAATGCTTAGGTGATGAGATTGAAATAGTGCCTGGATGTACTTATGAAACAGCTTGCAACTTCAACCAGGAAGCAAATCAAAATGACATGTCTTGCATTTTCCCAGGTGATGATTGTGATGACAATGATGAGTCTACTGAAACTGACATCTACAATGACGAGTGTGAGTGTGAAGGTGAAGCATTACAAGGTGGATGTACTTATGAAGCTGCGTGCAACTATGACCCCGAAGCTGAGTTTGACAACAACAATTGCTTGTTTGTTGGTGACCTATGTGATGATGACAACCCAAACACATTAGATGATGAGATTCAAGAAGACTGTGATTGTGCTGGCACACCCATTTCTACAGTTGATGAATTAGAGGTTCTATCCGTGCTCATTTACCCTAATCCAACATCAAGCAACCTAACAGTTGATTTGGGCGATTTGAATGGGTTTATTACAACCATTAAGCTTTATGATTCATCAAGCAAACTTGTCTTTGAGAAGCAGTCATTATCAACTCTAGTGATAGATGTTTCTAACTTTGCAAAAGGCATGTATTCACTTGAGCTCTCAACTGATGAACAAGTCTTGAGGAGTAAAGTAATTATTGAGTAAATATCAAGCTGCTCTCTGCTTCAAAACCTCTCTGATCTTATCTGAGAAATTAATTGAATACATCGGTGCGTGTAAAGCTGTCTAAATCTAAAAATTAGCGCTAATCCAACTCTACAACAATTTCATTTTTACGAAATAAAACTTCATAAGGAGGATTGTATCCCAAAACCAAGAATTTATTCGCATGTCTTATTCCCTCTTGTTCCAACAACCTGACCAACTCTAACTTGTATTTCTCTATTTTGTGATTACTTGCCCATCCACGAAAAGATATAGCAGCCATTTTTCTTTCTGGAATTTCTATGAACTTAATGTTAGAGTTTACTGGTTTTGGCATGTCTTCTTTTGAAATTTTTCCAGGAACTAAAAACATCATCGTTGTTTCATCTGCTTCTAAAGTCATAGCTACTGGAGAAGTCATTGAAATTTGTTCTTCACTTTCATTCTTGCCAAAAATATACCCTCCTAAAATAGAAAAGCCCTTGCTAGAAGCTTGTTTATAATCATCTGTATCTAGTTCTACAGATGTAAATAAACTTGCTTCATATTTTCTAATTTCAAAACCTGGATGTTCTTTTATGATGACATACTTATACTCTTCGATGTTGTTACTGCTCTTGTAGAACAACAATTGGCTCCCTAAAAAGAGTAGAAAGATGACACTTAAAATGATTAATAATAGTTTCATACACAGTTGGTTTTTTTTCTTGATCGAATAGATTTTTACACAACAAATATATTGACTAAGCACAAGGATAGGCACAGTAAAAAAACAAAACCCCGCTATCTCAATGATAACAGGGTTTTATAAAATTTAGTTGCAGCCCTTAGGGAGATACACACCCATCAGAAAATACAGACGGTTACTAACATCTGTTGTTCCCATTTTTGTGCTGAATTCTGACACTTGTTTTTTAAGCCCTTATTAAAGGGCTTGATCCTGTTGACACCATCAACACCTCCCCTACTCAATTTCTAAATGGAAACCAGTATGCATGGCATTTCCTAATGCATCTTCGGCTTCCATCTCTAAATGATATTCTCCTGAAGTTGCAGATTCAGGAACCTCTACAGTCACAGAAAAATCATAGATCGATGCGCCCAAGACTTCCAAAACTGTTGACCAAACGACTGACTCATCAGATTCGCTTATGAGGAGGATTTCTGCGGCTACCATTCCATCCGAATCTTCAACAGTACCCGTTAAAGTTTGAATTGAACCCGGCTCCCATACCTGCTCACTTGACCATGAAGCAGGATCTACTCCATTGACGTCTGTCAACGTAAATAAGGGGATGAAATCATTTTCTACATGCAAAGGCGTCACCACATCTGCTGCAGCGTTTCCTTCTGCATCTGAAAACGAAACCACAACATCCCAGACACCTCTTACTGTATTGGGAATGTCAAAAGAAAATTGTCCAACATCATTGGATCCTGATAAGTCCTGAATTTCAAGGACTGACCAATCGGTTCCTGAGTGAAGCACAAATCCTTCTTCTTCTTCTCCTTCATGAGAATGTCCCTCAGCAGAGTGAATATCCCATCTTAATTCTCCCAAACCTTCATCATCACAAAATGATTCAAGAAGGGTGACTGTTGTGCCAGCATCTGCATCGACTTCGTCAAGGGTACTGATGCCATTTTCAATATTCTCAGTGCATATTGTCGGTGGGTCTATATCAGTAGTCCCACATGAGAATAGAGTTGTCATTGCAGCTATGGCAAATAAAATTGTTAGATTTTTCATTTTAGTTTTTGTTAAATGTATTTAGGTCGTAAGACCATGAGAATGACACCCACCGGCCTTGAGCTACTAATCCCAAGGTTCGGTAGGCGCTTATGTGATCAAGCCAATTCTTGTTGAAAAGGTTGTCTGCTTCTATGCGAAGCGCGCTTTTATTCATCTTTAATTTTAATTCCATACCGAATAGAGAAGTGCCTTTTGTAAAGTCCTCGTTTCTCGCAACTAAATACGATGGAGCAATTGCTCTGTGACTCAAAGAGATTGAAAGCTTGTCGTCTATTGGATGGGAGTAAGAATTTATGATGTCAACGGGCGAAGTAAAAGGCAGGCCAAGTCCGGTTTCTAGAGCCCATTGGCCTAAAACCGAAGACGTGGTCGCAAGTTTACCCCGACCGATTTGTAGATTCATCTTTACCTCCAAACCGCTTCTAAATGCATCCGTCGCTTGGAAGGAATATATTTGTCCTGAATGGGCAATTGGCGCAAAGCTCGCGGTAGGAGTGATGTGGATGAATCCTTTGTGTAGTGAAGCAAATGATAGAATTTCAATATTGAACTTTTCAGATGATGAGCTTAAGGCTGCTCGAACCTCAAATGCAGACTCAGGTTTGAGGTCTGGATTGCCTTGTTCAAATCTGAAAGTTCCATGATGAATTCCATTTGCTGCTAGAGCGTAATTACTGGGTGCTCTAGTGTATGTTGAAGCAGTTAAAGACATATTAATCTTCTCTAAATCAATTGGCTGGAACCAACTGAATGCCCAACTTGGCGTTACATTATTAAGTTCGGTGGCTCTGATGTCTTCGCCTATAACTTCATTATTGATGGAGTAAAGAGGTTCAGAGTAGCTTTCATTG
>Ga0209709_10002609_pt1 | contig 15552 bp, 11 predicted proteins | sample ArcticOcean_MG_C_2_FD_187435 | JGI IMG/M metagenome (GOLD analysis project Ga0209709, IMG submission 187435) | Marine microbial communities from western Arctic Ocean - ArcticOcean_MG_CB4_136 (SPAdes) (version 2) | ecosystem: Environmental > Aquatic > Marine > Oceanic | place: Arctic Ocean... | reverse complement strand
CCATCGTTGACCTCGGTGAAGAAGAAGGAATCCTCGAGGCTGATGAAGAGGAAGTAATTCATAACTTACTAAAGTTAAGAGATATTAATGTTAGTGAAATTATGACTCCAAGAGTAGTTATGACCGCTTTTAAGTCAACATCTACGGTTGAAGAGATACTAAAAGAGCACAAAATCATCCGTTTTTCAAGAATACCAATTTATGAAGAGTCAATTGATGAGATCACAGGTTTTGTGATACGTTCTGAAATCTTGATGGCCGCTAGTAGGGATGAAGCAAATAAATCAATTGCAGAGTTCAAGAAACCAGCAATCACTATTCTCGTCGATGACTCTGTCGACCATGCGCTTGAGTTATTCTTAGAAAAAAGGCAACAAGTAGCCATTGTCAAGGATGAGTTTGGCGGTACTGCCGGGCTTGTGACTTTAGAGGATGTCCTTGAGACATTACTCGGTGAAGAAATAGTTGATGAATTGGATGAAGTTGATGATATGCGCGAATTGGCGAAAGAATACGCTGAATCATCTGATGAATCTCAGTGATAGGTTCAATTTAGAAACCATTCTCCAACCACTGCTCAATGTGATAATTCCTTGTTAAATTAGTTCTAGCACCCGTATGTGGCAAGTCTTCAATTAGATGCGTAGTGAGAATATTCTCTCTGCCAGCATCCACCATCGATGAGACAAGTAAGTCGTAGTGAGTTCGTCCTAGCACTGTATCGACTTCCGCTTGTAAGATGAGAGTAGGTTGTTGTGGCAGGCCCCAAATAGGAACATCTAATTCCATAAGTGAATGAATAGGATTTTCTTTAGGATGGAGTGCTGAAAATTGAGCAAACAGCCTCTTTTGGATTGATGAATGAAGGATTTTCGGGATTTTATTGCGTATTATCGAGTCTTCATATATCATTGAATATTTGGTCATTGGAGATTCTAGAATCCATCCTTTTATTTTATGACCCCAGGAGAAATTATCAATTCTTTTTGAGAGATTAAGGCCTACGAACCCACCCATCGAGTGCCCATAATAGACAATTTCAGTGATTTCTTGCGGAGGTAGTAAACTATCTAATCCACTCATTAATTCTACGGTGTGTTCTACCACTCTAATCGCAGTCCATTTTTCAACTGTCATTGCCTTACCATGGCCTGGCATTTCAATTATCAAAGCATGCCAGCCTTGATCACAGAACCATTCAGCACGTTCGCGTACTGATTCAGCGCTACTTTTCCAGCCGTGTATCATCAGTAGCAATGGCGCGCTTTCATCTCTGCGATTTAGCATTGCTCTGGCTTCTACACCACGGCAATCGACAATCAATTCTATCCAAGGTTCAATCTCTATGCTAGGCTTTTGGAAATGTAGTTTTCTAAATATTTGAATAATAAGATATTCAATAAATAAATTAGTTGACATCGCAGCGATAATTATTACAAAAATAATTTTGGCCACTAGTGAGTAGTTGCCAAGTAATAGAATGCTACAAGTAATGATGAGCAATATAAAAAATATTGCAAATCGTCCATACCTAGACTGGTTTAACATGATGATCATCAAGAAGTGATTTATTCATCCTTTGAACTATCATCGGAAGCCTTTTTTGCATCTTCTTCAGCCTTCTCAGCCTTAGCTGCAGCCTTTTGAGTCGCTTTTTCAGCAGCCTTCTTAAGATTCTCTTCTTTCCTAGAAGCAATCTTGTCACCCCACTCTCCAGCATTTTCAAGTCTGCCCCAAATACCGGTTGAGACTTCTCCTTCTACCGGTATGTGTTTTACCAGGTATGCGCTGAACAGAAAGTCATACAGTCCTTGGTCCATCTCACTGTCTTTCTTGAATTTCCTATTTACAACCCAGAGAACGATAAAAATTATTCCCATCAGAATAGAAGCGAGACCTATGTAATCCTTACTGGTGACTCCTCCGCCATAAGCAATCCCGGCCATTATTATTCCCATCAAGGCAAATAATCCTACTGTGTTCGCTAAAATTGAATGGAAAACATTTGCTTTTTCGCCATGGGCAGTGATATATTTTGTTCTTGAAACAAAGTGACCGATTGTTCGACCTGTCTTCAATGGGATTACTATTACATTAAGAATAATCAATGCTAATGATGCTATAACTAGAATCGTTGTTGTTACACTTGTATTACTCAACATCATAGTAATAGCAACGCTGAGAACTGAGAAATTGACGGCGATATTAATCCACCAACAAATTGAACGGTTCATGACCGATGCTAATTCATATCCTTCTGGTAATCCAGTTGTGCGCGGAGTTTTAACTTTCTTCGCTTTAACCGGTTTAGCTGAAACAGTGGTTTTTACTGCTGCCTTTGGCTTCGCAACTGCTTTAGGTGCTGCTTTAGCAACTGCTTTTGCTACAGCCTTAGGCTTTTCATTCGGTGTTGTTCCAACATTTCCTGCTTTATCGAGTAATCCCATTTTATCACGCTCACTGATACATTTTTCCAACTGTCTGATAAACTTCAAACTGTTCTGATTCAACGAATACTTGGATGTCTGAACCATCCATATTTCCTAATTGGCCATCGACTATGGCAAAGAATGCTGCTCTTAATTCCTCATCTGCAGATTGTGGGTCACTGCCAACTTGCTGATAAATCTGGAAATCAGGGCTTTCGATAAATTCTGCGACGACAACTTCAGGGAGATTTGATCCCAGCAGATCATCAACGATAGATACGAATGAAGCAAAGATATCATCTTCATCAGTCTCCGCTGCTTCTTGTGCCACTACAGGCTCTTCTGTAGATGCCATAATTGCTTGTAACTCCTTCCGATGTGCCATTAGAGATTCTAATTGAGGTCTTAGTTGAGCTAACAAATCGGAATCCCCGGAACTCTTTGCCGCTTGATATTCCGGTTTTAGTGAACGTAATTCATTTTCGACCGCCAAAAGTTGTTCAGACATATCCATGTCTTCATCAATTTCTAGCCCAATCGTTTCTGCGTTCATCAATTCAACAGTTGGCGCATCTCTGATTTCTGAAACTTTGTCATCGATCTGTTGCTTTCTTAATACGATGATGTCGCGGTCTAGCGAATGGCCAAAACGATCCGCATAACGATCCAATAAAGAACCAGCTTCTGAATTAGCGATACGGTCGATATGTCCGTAAATTTGTGGAAGGGGTTTATCTGAACGCTTTGCCCAAAGATCGCCATAAGATGGGTCGGTTTGTGACAAGGTAGGTTCAGTAACAGCAACAACTACTGCTGGCGCTGAAGGTAATACTGTATCCGTGACCGGAGCAGGTGGTAGTGGCAATGGTGCTAGAGGTAATGGCGCATCCATGACCGGAGCAGGTGGTAGTGGCAATGGTGCTAGAGGTAATGGTGCATCCATGACCGGAGCGGGTGGTAGTGGTAATGGCGCTAGAGGTAATGGTGCATCCATGACCGGCGCAGGTGGCAATGGCATTGGCAATGGCAATGGAGCGCCCATTGGTGGCATTGGCGGTAATTGAGAATCCATGCTCGGCATAGGTGGTAATGCTGGCATTGGAGGGAGGGGGAGAGCACCTAATGATGGCAATTTAGTATCCTTTTTTTCATCATCTTGCTGACTCATACGGCTTACCCCACCTATGGTGGGTCAAACTCTACCCTTGAACCTTACCGATGAAGGAGCATGCTCTAGATTGATTCCGAGACTATGTATTTGTTTTCAATTATACGATTTTAGCCCACCCTTTCAAAACCAAAAATGTCGCTCCGGCCTCGCTTATTTCTATAATTTGGCCACGCGATAAATCGTATCGTTTGTCATGGAATTGGGCAACAGCATCCTCGACTGTGATTTCTACCCGCAACTTTTCTTGGCCACTTAGTATTAAGGCCTCTTGAAGGGGCCTATATGGGTTAGAGCCATCAGGGTCCAAACGGTTTAATGGAAACTCGCTTACCCGCATTCCAGTTTTGCCATGAAGAGATGTAGGCCACCTAATTTGCCTTCTAGTATCAATAGTAACTACTTCATCTGTTTCTCCCGCATTACCTAGAACTACTGAAGAATCAGTTTTTAACAAATTAAGAAATAATCCATCGTAATTACCAAGTGCACCAAAATTACCCTCTCTAATTCTTTTCGAACGCGCTTCGTGATTTACAACTTCTGCTAACTTTTTAATTGATGCAGCGCTTCTTTGAGATGTTGTCCCTTCCCTCTCATATTGAGATTTGAGGCCATGCTCTAAATCCTTCAATATTGAAGAATAATCTCCTTGCTTATTTGAAATAACTTGTAATTTCAAGATCATGTCATCAACACCATCTCTAATTCGCCTGGACCATCCTTGGGAGGAGGCTTCATTGAAGCGGGACATGCCACCCTGTACATCAACGCCCTCGCCACGAATATGCGATACCAGTTCTCTTCTTGCTTCCGAATCCAAATGAAATAAATTGGGGTCGCGGTAGTGCAAATGAAATCCTCTGTGCCCTGAAAAGGTGACCTGTAAATATTTTTCATCAAAACCAAATTCAGGTTGTAAAAAATCATTCCAAAGACTCCATCCTTGCTCTTGGATTACCTCTAGCATAGCGGGGAAATCTCGATCGGTAACGCCTGGTAAATGGTCACCGTCCAGGTCAAATATTAAATCTGCACCTTGCCAGATTTTATCATTCATTTTCAACTCATAGGGCCTTTTCCAATAAGCCGTTGAGTAGAAACATGAATGCATTGCTCTTTCCGACAAAAAGGTCCTAACATCTTGCATATCGGTGAAGCCTTTGTGCCTTATCGGAGGTGAGCCTCCAAAGGGAATAAACATCCACTCTCTTGACTTTAATCGCGGAGGGGTCCAGAAATCAGAAGTACGATAATATTGGCCAAAGCGATGTGCGAAGCGAGCCCAACCAGTTGACATTATTCATCCTCCCATAGTAGGACAGAAGGCGACGGTTTTTGAACTAAGTGAAAGTTCATTCTTTTTGCATCCAAAATCTTCCTTCTGATTCATTGATAGTAGTTGCTGTATCGGCACCGGTTGCTTCAACATAATGTTCCCAGCACATGTAATACTTGTCCACTACCATGGCATTTCCAAAAGTCAAACGTTCTCCGCATTTATGGCATCGCGGACCGATTTCTCCATTTGGAGTCTGAGCCAATTGTATGTGTTCGTGTGGCATAGGGTTTGCCTCTAAATTATGCGGGTGCTGGCTAGTCTTTGAACTTGAGCATTAAAATCTCACCAAGAAGCATCTTCCCATTCTGCTGTCCGACACCAATTCAATAAATCCAATGCAACTTCGCATGATTCAGCAACTTCTATATTTTCATCATTGAGAAATTCTTCTAGAATCGGTTTAGCCGAAACATCCCCTATGGCGCCCATTGCCTCAGCAGCCTCATGCCTAACCATGATGTGCTCTTCCAAATCACTCAATCTATCAATCAAGGTCGGAATGGCAACGACATTTTGCATCTGCCCAAGGACATAGGCCAATTCATGGCGTAAAAGAACACTTTTTGTGATGAAGGCCGAGCATAATGCTAAGCAAGCCTCATCTGTACCATTATTCCTCAATGAAAAAACAGCCCTCATCCGCAGAAACATCTGTTTGTCCTCATCCAAGAGGTGAAGTTTTAGTTTTTCAACATTATTTTCACTGGACGGGGGTGCTGGATCTACTGAACCATATTGACTCACACCCGGGGCCCGATCTACAATCTCCATCCAATCACCTATTCATTCAGGAGAGCCGATAAATTTCATGTTCTTGGTATCAAAAGTTGAATCGATGAGTCCAAGTTTTTGTCCTTCATTGATGAATTGGCGTACCGCAGAACGTCCTTCGTCTTCATAATCAATCGTTCTGTCGTTTACATACATAGAAACAAATTCCTTATTTGTTTCATCATCAATTCCTCTACCCCATGCCTTAGCAAATTCAAGAGCGTCAGCAGGATGTGCAATAGCATGTTCAATACTCATTTTTGTGTAAAGGGTGATATCTTCCATCACTTGTTGGCCCAAATCTCTTCTAACGACATTTCCGCCAAGAGGCATCGGCCAACCGTTCGTGCGCTCATTCCACCAAATTCCCAAATCCAATAGGACATTCAAGTCGTGTTCGACATAAGTTAATTGACCCTCATGGATAATTAATCCAGACATAAATGTGCCATCTAAGACTCGTGGTATGATCTCATCAAAGGGAACTACTTCAACTTGGCAATCGCCCCAGGCCAATCTCAAACCTAGATACGCACTAGTTTTCATACCAGGTACAGCGATTACATTGGAGCGTACATCAACCTCAGACACCCCTTGCTTCGAAACTACCATCGGCCCATATCCCTCTCCCATTGAAGCACCACAGTTCATCAAAGCATAGTGTTGTGAAATTTCTGGGTATGCGTGGATGGAAACTGCTGAAACTTCAAGTTCTTGATTCATCGCTCTGTGATTGAGAGTTTCAATATCTTGTAACTCATGTACGAAATTATATCCAGGTGTGGGAAAGGCTCCTGTGGTCATTGCATGGAACATGAAAGCATCATCTGGATCTGGTGAATGTCCAATACGGACTATCTTATTCCCTTCCGCGTCTAGTGGCAACTCGGTGTGCATGATGCGGCCGACCAAGATACCCTTCATCAATCAACCGCATTCAATCTATATGCAGCATGATACTAAATCGCAAAAAATGAATATTCAAAGGGTTTTTCACCGAGATGTTTTCAAGCCATATGCTTTCAGCAAATTAGGGGCGCACATGCTAAGAAGCCGAATAATTGATTTCCAATTCTCATCTATAGTGATGTTATTGTTAATTGTTATCGCTCCCGCAACTACTGCTACATCATCTGGATTATCATATACCGGTGGACTCTCAAACCCCTCGGAATCATCAAATAGCCAAGCAGTGGACATTAATTTTGACAACACATTGGTAGCGACTGGGTATAACGGTATTCTAACAATCCATAGCATTGAAGACAATTCATTAATAGCAAGTTTTGAATTGATTAGACAAATTGTTGATTTGAAATTTTCTCCCGACGGATTGACATTAGCATTATCATTAATCGGTTCGGAACTCCGCACTGATAATATTCAATTGATCGATATTGAAAGCCTCCAATTGATAACAAATGTCAATAGTAATTCTAACTCTGAAACAAAATCTATTTCTTGGAGCCCGGATAGTACTGTTCTCGCAGTACCTAATTCGGATAACGGTGTAGATATATTAAGAAAGTCAGACTTAAGTATCGAGAGCAGTTTGTCGAGTGAGCATAATACTGATGTATCTTGTATTGCCTTTTCAAATGGCGGAAGTATGGTGCTAACTGGCGATGAATCTGGCAGAGTCTTAACATGGGATAGGCAAGGCAACCCTACGGGGAAACAATGGGATTTGGATAGCGAAGTAGTAGGATGCGGCTTTGATAGCGAAGACTTACGAATTGGCCTACTTAGTGATAATGGGAAATTAAAAACAGTAGATGTCAACGGGACTGAAATTCATAAAAGTGACTTTATTTCTGGAAGTGGGATGTTATGGTCGGGTGACGGATCTTACATCCACATCATAGAATCTAGTACCCAATCAAAGATAATTACCATTGAAACCTCTACATTTGAAATCAAGGAAGAAACGATATTATTCCATCGTGCATCCGATTTTGCAGTTATTGAAAACTCAAACTTTTTGCCAGAGAAAATATTTGTCACCTCGGATACTCAAAATATTGCCATATACGGCTCGCCCGAATTACCAATTGGATACGGTGAAAATGGTGCAGATTTAGATGGAGATGGCATTCCCGATAATTTAGATTTTGACGATGATGGAGATTCTATATTAGATGAGTGGGACATCAATTGTGATTCAAGTGCTGAGAAATGTTCAAGGGTGCCAAACCAAGATGATATTAGGACTCTAAATATTTGGATCAACCAAACTACATTAGAACTTGAAGATGTAATTACATTAAGTTCTCAACAATCAGCTCTAATCAGAAACATGTCTCGTAAATCTGTTATTGCAGACCAGCAATTAAGCCAGTCTGAGGCGGTAATGTTCTCGAACTCTGTTTGCGAGAATATGGATACTACAGATTTCATTGACTCCTGGGAGGCCGCTATTGAATTGTCTGTAGGTCAAGTGGAAAATGGAATTGTTAGTTGCATTACTAGGAGTGGGATGGTATTGACTGGGATAGACGATGAAAGAACAAGAATAAAGATCGTATTGAAAGTTTCATTTGCACTGTCCCCCGATGTGCAGTATCCACTCCAGTTATCCCTGATGTACCAGCCTGAGGCTACTGACGGTTCAATAGCCAATTTAGCCGAAGCACACCCAATCTATGCCAGATTAGATGGCGAACGAGGACTACCCACTTCGTGGAGCCCATGGTGGGTTGGTGAAAATACAATTAATTTGCAATTAGAAGAAGATATTCCACCTAGTTCAACAAAGTTAGAAACATTTGTCCAAATAACCATTGAATATCCATGGATTGCCATATTTACCATTTTGATGCTAACCGCTTCGGCATTAACCTATATTAGATCTAGAAATGCCAGTAATGTAGATTTAGAATTTGCATTTGATGATTTTGAAGTTAATGGTGAAGAAACTAAAGAGGAATCTTCTAATGAAGAATTGGATGAAGAAGAGGGCTCGCTGACCCATGATGAATTGATGAAGAATCGGAAGATAAAGAGAAAAATTGGTCGCAAAAAATCACAACCTAGTGAAGATGAAAAGCAATCCGATTCCGAATCTGCTATTAGGAGTTCTTACGATGAAGATGATGTTGAACCTGTAGTTGTACGGAGGAGGTCCGCCAGTGTGAAGCGGGGCCGCGACGGCACCGTTGTAACAGGGAAGCGAACTAAGTTGAGTTCAGGTGACGAACGTGCTGCCACCGTCACTACTAAGAAAGTAGTAACCAAGAAAGCGGCAGTCAAAACCCGCAGAGTGGTTACTTCGCAAAATGATGACCAAGTGATGGACGATGCCCTTGACCGTTTGACCAAGGATGACTGATTACCAACTGAATCGGGCACCAGTACTCAATTCACATGCTTCTATCAAAAATTGGTTTAATCCGGCTAGGTGATCTTCATCAAGTCTATTGAATACCTCTCCAAAATATCTGTCTAATCTCTCATAAGATAATTCGGACCGGCTGATGGACCAATTGATTACAGCAGTTCTTTGTTTAGAACTATTCTCGAATAGAGCCAACTTTGATTCAAGAGCGTTATGTGCTGCAATTATCAGTTCTTTAGGAGTGTCGATTCTAGCAGCGAAAACCCCGAAAACCATCGGTTTACCCGATTTTTCTAACCATGCTTGGCCCAAATCCAATTGTACCATCGAAGGGTGTTGTTTTGCACTTTCAAGTGCTCTATCTCCAATTAATAGCGCCCCATCACAACTATCGAGCATCAAATCAAAATCGGGACCCATATCAGTCAGCGTTGGATTTAATCCCTTGTTCTTCAAAAGATGCTTCAAAAGTGCTACCGATGTTGCAGAATCAGAAGGTAAGGCAATTGATCGCATTTTTTCTAATTTCTTGTCAGAAAATAACAGTACACTGCCGACCTCACCCTTAGAACAAATTCCAATATCTGGGATTAATACCAGTTCATCAGCGTGTTTTGCATAATCGGCTGCAGGAATTGGCGCTAGTACGCAATCTCTGCGTAACAAATGACCTGTTAGCCAAGAAGGAGGCGCTGGTAAAACATTCCATGTTTCATCTAGGCCATAGAATAGCGGGTCACAATTTAGAAAGGAAACACGACCGATTGTCCTCGTCCAACTATGGGTCGCCATGTTGCGAGGGTAGGCCAGCTACTGAAAGGTGTAACTGATGATTGGTTTGAGTTATTGGGCCATTTTTAAACCACGTATTGGCTTGGGAGTTGGGGCGATGAATTTCTCAAAACGTTCATAAGTTGTATTTCTCTTTACAGGGATGCATCCAGCATTTTCAATCAATTTAGACAATCTACTCAAATCATGATCTAATGGCGCAGTAGAACCTGCTAAATGCATAATAGATTCTTTTTGCACTGTTCCATCAATATCATCGGCACCGAATTGTAGTGCTAATTCAGCCAGGCCATCACCAATATTCATTCGGTATGCCTTGATGTGCGGTATTGAGTCGAGCATTAACCTTGAAACTGCGATTGTCCGCAATACTTCAGTCCCCGTAGCGCATTGGGCTTCTGGCAGCCTCGATGAATCTGGTAGGAACGGATAGGGTACAAAACACTGGAACCCTCCGCTTTCGTCGGCTAATCTGCGCAATTTATCCATGTGAGTTAGCCGGTGCCTCAGCGTTTCAACTGTACCAAATAGCATGGTGCAATTTGAAGGCAATCCTATCTCATGAGCGGTTCTATGAATCTCCAAATACTCTTCAGAACTCTCTTTGCCATTACAGATAATAGACCTAACTTCGTCATCTAAGATTTCAGCACCACCACCAGGTAAACTACCAAGTCCAGCATCCTTTAGAATGGTCAATACTTCTCTGTAGGAGATACTAGATAACTGTGAAAGATGTTTTATTTCAACTGCCGTTAATGCTTTAATGGTGATATGTGGGAATTTCTCGTTTACCGTTTTGAATAAGTCTCGATAATGATAAACATCCCAATCTGGATGCAATCCCCCAACAGAATGAACTTCGTCAACATAATCCGCATATTTCGATAAATCTTCCACATATGCTTCAATATCCAATGAATAGGCATCAGCAGATTTCTTGCTTCTTCTAAAGGCACAAAAGCGGCATGCCAAAACACAAACATTAGTTTGGTTTATGTGCACATTAGAATTAAAAAATGCAAAATTTTCGAAGCGTGATTTCCGAACAAAATCTGCTAACCTGCCAACTTCGTTAAGATTAGGATGCTGATACAAAGTCAATCCATCCTCAATGCTCAATCTTACCCCGAGAGCAACTTTCTCAGCGATTGGAGTCATTATATCACTCCAATGCTCATGCTGTAGGGAATTTGTTAGCCTCTGTTGCCAATCCTTTAGGCAACCTGCAAGTAGCTGATTTGACGACCATTGTTCCACTATATTTCCACCTCTAATTATGCGATTTTCTCACCTATTGCAAACACTCGTGAGTGGACCATGAATTTTCTAAACTCTTCAGCGATAAATACTCCAGACGCAACTGCCATAATGATCAACCAATCCTTTCCTTGTAGTTCAATTGTAGATAATAATGAACCAACCTTGACATCGATAATAGGTATTACCTCTGACGAGTTGTGAATGATTAGCCATAGTAGTGAAAACGAGATTACAACTGCATAATTTATCGCTTTATTAGAGAATAGGCCTAATTTGAACACACTATCCTCGCTACTTCGGCAATTCATGACATTGAATAATTGGAATACCACGAAAACTGCGAATGTCATTGTTTGTGCATAAACAAATTTGTCGTTTGAATAATTCTCCCATTCTTGTATTGCAGCAGAGTCTCCGGTCAAGCACGCATTACGGTCAAAGTATTGCGATAAATCCTCTTCGGTAAATGGTAATCCCTCACAGGCCTCAACTCCCCCACCAGCGAGGAAGAAAATTATGAGAGTACCTGTTACCATGATAATTCCAAGATAGAAGATCAATGCAATATCGGATAGACTCGGCAATCCTTCCTGGACTGGACGCGGTGGCCTATTCATCACGCTTCCATGTTTCTTTTCAACGCCTAATGCAACCGCAGGTGGGCCATCCATTAGAATATTGATCACTAAAATTTGAGTGGCCGTTAGAGGTAAGTTCCAGCCAAATATGAATGTTGAGACAACAATTAATGCTACCGCTGCAACATTTGTTGATATCTGGTATCTGACAAAGTTGCGTATGTTTTGGTAGATCTTTCTTCCTTCTTCTATCGCGGATACAATATTTGCAAAGTTATCATCCTGTAAAACCATGTCTGAGGCGTCTTTTGCAACGTCAGTACCCGCTATTCCCATCGCTATACCGATATTTGCTCGGGATAATGCTGGCGCATCATTTACTCCATCACCAGTCATTGCAACGATTTCACCTTTCTCTTGTAGAGATGAAACGATTCGCATCTTTTGTTCAGGCGTTACGCGAGAGAAAATGCTTGTATCTTCACACACATCCACCATTTCTTCATCAGTGAAATTCGATAATTGATGACCATTTACCGCTGGGGCCAACCCATCAGTAATATTCAGCTCTAGACCTATTGCATCAGCGGTAATTTGTTGATCTCCTGTAATCATCTTTACTTTTATTCCAGCTCTTTGACAAATTGCAATAGCATCTTTCACTTCAGGTCTCGGAGGGTCCATTATTCCAACAAGGCCTAAGTAAATGAATCCAGACTCAATTTTTTCTACATCGTCAATATTTTCATCAGCACCCATCTTTCTAGCACACAGTGCTAACACACGCATTGCTTTAGAAGCCATATCCTTATTGCCTTCGATTGCCGTTGCAAAGTCATTTTCTCCAATTGGTTGAATTTCTCCATCCTCAATTTTCCAATCCACTAAAGATTTGAATCCACCTGCTCCACCCTTGGAAAATATCCATTTATCTCCTTCATATTCGTGAATGACTGTCATTCGCTTTCTAATATTATCAAAAAAGAATTCATGGATACGAGGATGTCTTTGAGCGAATTTCTTTACATCACCATTGATTTTCCATCCAGCAACAGCGCAAGCAGAATCAGTTGGATCTCCTATCGCTTGCCATTGTCCATCAACCTTTGAAATTTGAGAGTTATGGCATAATGCTAAGCACGCAGCAGTTAATCTAAAACCAAGGTCGTTTTGCAAAGATGACATTTGTTCATTAGAAACATTTGCGCCAGCACTCATTAAGGTACCTTCAGGTTTGAATCCGTTGCCAGATATATTGAATTCTCCAAAAGAAGTATTTATTTGGCGCGCAGTCATTTGATTTTTAGTCAAAGTACCGGTTTTGTCTGAACAAATAACAGTGGTTGAACCAAGTGTTTCCACTGCTTTCATTCTCCTAATAATCGCTTTATGCTGGGCCATATTTCGCATTCCTAGGGCTAGAGTTATCACCAAGATAATTGGTAATCCTTCGGGAACTATTGCAACGAAAATGGCCACAGCGACCATGAATTGCTCAACTGCGGCATCCCAAATGTCAATTTCGGGATTACCATAAGCAATTAGCATTTTTAATGAGACCAAGAGAAATGCTACTATTAGAGCAACAAATCCAAGGAATTTGCCTAATGATTCCAATTTCATTTCCAAAGGAGTAGGTGGAGATACATTACCGACAATATCGGTCGCAATTTTGCCTAATTCGGTCGCCATACCTGTTTCAACAACAATACCAACTGCTCTGCCAGTTGCTACGCAAGTACCCATGTAGGCCATGTTTATTCTTTCTGCAAGTATCGTATCATTATCGCAGGAGTTAGGGTTTTTCCTAACGGTGTGAGATTCTCCGGTTAGAGCCGATTCATCTATTTTACATTGGAATGCCTCTATTATCCTTATATCGGCAGGTACATTCAATCCCCCTTCCAACTTTACAATGTCACCAGGAACCAATTCTTGCGTAGAAATTTCTACATCAATACCCTCACGGATAACAACGCATTGAGAAACAGACATTTGTTTTAGTGCATCCATTGCTTGTTCGGCTTGACCTTCTTGCCAAAAACCAAATACTGCATTCGCAGTTAGAACAATAAAAATAAAGATTGCATCTCCAGAATTATGTCCTGGTAATGCTAATGCAACTAATGCTGCTGCTATCAACAAATAGTTGAGAGGATCATGATATTGCGATAAAAACCTCATTATTGCAGATGTTTTGACTGGTTCTTGTAATTTATTGAAGCCATATTTTTCTTGCCTCACGACAACTTCAGAGGGTGATAAACCATCTAAATTAGTATCTAATTCAAGTAAAATATCAGCAGTTTCAAGGTCGTGCCAAGTAATTGTAGACATAGTATCACCTTGAACGGAGGAGCCATCCAATACCCCTGCGAAGAATTGGTGATTTATGAGTATAATGGAGGGGTTCCCATCAACGAATATCGAATATAGCAAATATATTGGTTGTATTTTACAAGTTGATTAATTTTATAATAGAACATTATATGTGCATTAGGTTCAAAATCCCAATTCACTTGGCTGAGATTATGAGCGCTTTGGGCGAACCATATATCTCAGCCGATGAGTCTCCGATGGAATTGACTCTTAGAGTAATCATAGTAGGTGTTATTCTTGGTGTTTTGATGACTGCAGCCAATGCATATCTCGGGTTATACGCGGGTATGACTGTTTCTGCTTCGATTCCTGCTGCAGTAATGTCAATGATCATTTTACGTACTTTGTTTGATGATGTCACAATACTTGAAAACAATTCAGTGCAAACAATGGCAAGTGCTGGTGAATCACTTGCAGCTGGAATTATCTTTACAGTTCCCGCATTACTAGTAATTGGGATATGGGAGGAGATTCAATTTGTTGAAACATTTATAATTGCCCTTATTGGTGGACTATTAGGTACAATGTTCACCATTGCACTTAGAAGATTATTCATTGTAGAAGAAGCCTTACCTTATCCAGAAGGTGTTGCCTGTAGAGAAGTATTGGTTGCTGGTGAAGAAGGTGGAGAAGGTGCATTAGCAATAATATATGCACTAGGAATCGGTGCAATATATGGATTCATGGTAAAAGGTTTCAAAGTGACGCATCACACCGTTGAAAGTTCTGTGGATTTCTTGAGCACAAAATTATACGCTGGTATGGATTTGTCAATTGCACTATTATCCGTGGGATATATTGTTGGAATAAGAATCGCTTCATTCATTTTCCTAGGCGGGGTTATCGGCTTTGGAATATTAGTTCCAATTTATGGATTGATAAACGGCTGGCCTGAATCATCAAATGGAGTAGAAGCTTTCTACAGCGTATGGTCTTCACAAATCCGTTATGTTGGTGTTGGTGCTATGGTTGTTGGAGGAATTTACACTCTATGGTCGATGAAAGGTACAATCTTTACAGGGTTGTCAAAAGCATTTGAAAAGAATGATGAGGCTGTATTTGAAGTCGTGCGCACTGAACAGGATTTACCACTGCGCAAAGTTTTGATGGTATGTGGACTACTTGTTCTAGCGACCTTTGTGTTCTATGCAATTGCATTGAAATCTATTGTGCTAGCATTTGCGGGTGCAGTATTTTTGGCTGTTGTATCGTTCTTTTTTGCAGCGGTTGCAGGATATATTGCTGGAGTTGTCGGTTCTTCAAATTCTCCAGTATCGGGGATGACAATTGCAACTCTACTGTTCACTGTCGCTTTAGTATGGGTCGTAGGTGACTTATTTTTGGGATTATCCACCGGTTCTCTGATGTATGCGACATTGTTGATCGCTGCAATAGTTGCATCCTCTGCAGCAATTGCGGGGGATGTCATGCAGGACCTCAAAACAGGCCACATGGTTGGTGCGACTCCATGGAAGCAACAGATTGCCGAAATTGTT
>Ga0209709_10002607_pt1 | contig 15559 bp, 14 predicted proteins | sample ArcticOcean_MG_C_2_FD_187435 | JGI IMG/M metagenome (GOLD analysis project Ga0209709, IMG submission 187435) | Marine microbial communities from western Arctic Ocean - ArcticOcean_MG_CB4_136 (SPAdes) (version 2) | ecosystem: Environmental > Aquatic > Marine > Oceanic | place: Arctic Ocean... | reverse complement strand
GGCTAACCGTAAAGCGGAAACAGGTTTTGGCAGGCCTTATCGAATCTGATAAGGCGCTGTCTGCTTACGAATTGATCGATGTTTGTAAACAACAGTACGGCGAAAGCATGCCAGCCATGTCTGTCTATCGCATTCTCGAATTTCTCGAAGATGAGCATTTAGTGCATAAACTAAGCCTCGCAAATAAGTATGTCGCTTGCGCCCACATTAGTTGCAGCCACGCACATGCGGTCCCGCAATTCTTGATTTGTCGACAATGTAGCAAAGTAAAAGAAATTGATGTCAAGCCAGCAATGATTGATGAGCTTCGGGCAAGCGTCAATGAAGCTGGGTTCAAACTTATCAGCCCACAGTTAGAAATGAATTGCCTCTGCGAGGGTTGCATCCCTCAGGCAGCTTAAGATTTAGGAAAAGTACAGCATGAAAACACAACAAGCAGTAACCGATAAAATGGTCATTGGATTGTCAGTCTGATGCGCGATCCACTGTCTGGTCCTACCGATTTTGATTTTAATGCTACCAAGTATTAATACATTGAAGCTAGATAACGAGGCTTTCCATCTTTGGATGTTAGTAGCAGTGATTCCCTGCAGTATTTATGCCCTGTTCTTGGGGTGCAAAGAGCACAATCGCCGCCAGCTGGTTTTTCTGACATTCATTGGTCTAGCGATGTTATTTCTGGCATTGCTATTAGGAGAAGAGAGAATCGGTGAGGCGAGTGAATAACAATAACGCCTGCAGGAGCCAGTATCGTTGCGCTGGGCTACTGGTGTAATTTTCGCCTCTGCCAAGAACGCGAGCATAAAGATTGCTCCTGCCCTTCTGATGAACGAGAAGGCGCTTAGATAACGGAATTTACGTTTGATAGTAGTTCACCGCGTTCGAATAATGTTTTTCAATAGAACGCATTTTGGCCAACTAAAATGTGACTCATCATGATTGAATCGACTAAACCCGCTAATAATGAAAAGCTTGCCGATAGCGGTATCGGCTGTAGCAATACAAGCTGCTGCCCACCTCAGCATCCTGTAACGCGTATAGATCCGAAAATTGGACGCAATGATAGCTGCCCCTGTGGAACCGGGCGTAAGTTTAAAAAATGTTGTGGCCAGCATCGATAAAGCCTCCCTAGGGTTTTAATCTCTGAATCCTAAGTGGAATAACTCGTCCATCCGACAACTAATTATGGTCAATCGGTGATGTATTTCTGACTTCATGAAACGGACTATTCAGTTATTAATAATGGATCAGTAAAGGTAGAGGTTGATGAAATGACTACTTCTGCTTCCTGTGATATTTTTAACAGACTATTAAGGTGTCAGCATGGAGCCGGTGAGGGGCCTTGTGCAGCGAACTTACTTTTTGAGACTAGCCGGTGATCAAGCAAACTAAAACATCGTTTTCTCAATGGCGAGAGGCTGCGGTATTGGATGCCCGAGCGCTGCGAGGCAACGGGGAGGTGCGTGAACGCGAGTTGCAGCGACTGCGACAGGCTTTGGAGAGTTTGGGTTTCTTTGAGCTTCAAGGGCATGGTATCGAGCATGAGCGAATGCAAGATTTGTTCGCTGCCCAGCGTGCGTTTTTCGCCTTGCCTGACGTGCAGAAAAACGGCTTGCATCGTACTTTGACTGACGCTCGTGGCTATAATCCGGGAGAGTTGGCAAAAAAAACAGCTTAGACGCGAAGGAGATTCTGGATTTGGGCCACAAGCCGGATCCTATGGCAGAGGATGATGCACCGATCAACCGGGTGGGAGATGGCTGGAATCAGATGCCTCAGGACGCAGGTATTTGTGAGCCATTATGGGACTGGTTTTGTTTGTGCGAACTATTGGCGATCGAGGTTTATAGTTGGTTGTTACTGGCAATGGGGGTTAACGAAGATCTTGCCTCTCTTACCAATGGCCACACCAGTTTTTTGCGTCTTAACGCCTATTCAGATGCCCACCGACTGACTCAGTCGCAACGCAAGGTTCCTAGATTACCGGTGCCGCTGGGAATCCATCTACATACCGATACGGGATTACTGACTTTGTTGGTTCAAGACGGACACCATGCACTTCAAGTTTGCCACGATGGACAGTGGTGTCTGATCGAGCCGGAGCCAAATGCCTTTATAGTTAATACCGGTGACATGCTTCAGGTATTGTTCAACGACAGGTTGGTAGCTCCCGAGCACCGGGTGCCGGGCTCTGTCAGGAACCAATATCGACTCAGCGCGGCGTACTTTTTCAACCCGCCGTATGAGCAATTGATTGAGGCGTTGCCGCCCAATGAGGGGCGGTCGAACAACGATCAACCACGTTATCGCGGGTTTACCTAGGAGGAGTTTCGTAGTCGGCGGGGGGCGGGCGATTATAAAGACTTGGGCGAAGAAGTGCAGATCAGTCATTACCGTATTTAGTCCCAAAAAACATGATTGCCCTTGCCGAGGTCGCCAACTCAAGGGTAATATTCTGCACTTAATACTGTATTCAGCAGTACCCTAGTCTTTACCTGCCGGCCTTGATTCGCCGTTGGCTCCCAGTGCTGGAATCCCTCAAACTCTCAATGGCCAAAGGCGATATGTCCATATCCTTGCATCACAATATCAAAGCTCGTGGGCTCGCTCTCTGAGAAAGATTGCCAGACAAATTAGGCCTACTCCGACTAATACCGCGCTGAGCATTTCGAAGCTAAACAGCTGGCCACGCGTATCGGCTAAGCTGATTGTGGGCATGATGCGTTGAATGATCCAATCACTTAGATTGCCTTGATCTGAGACTATCCTCTCGGCTAAAACAACGCAAATGGGTACAGACAGCGCCCAGACTAGCTGAACGCTTTTAGAGTAGGCCGAGACTACCAAGAGCCAGCCCCATAGAGGTAAAGACCAGAGAATGTTGAATAGGACCAGTGCCAGGTATCCCAGCCAATGACTCAGTAGTTGCGCTGGTGCCCATACGGTTTCCCAAACCGGCACCTTGCTACCCAGTGTGCTTAGGCTTAAGAGCACTAGCCAGCTGACTTGGAGTATCGCAATACCGCCAAAATATACTAGGGGTACCGCTATCAGAGCTGTGAAAAGCTTCATAAGTACGGTGGACTGATCTGAGACTGGCATTGATTTCCAGAATAGTATGCTGCGATCGCGCCGATCGGTTAATAGGCAGTTAAGTAAAAACGACAAGGTTACAAGCCAAAGAACGACTGACAGCACGCTATCGATGCTACGCAATCCTACCGATAGGTACTTTGAGCGTGTGCCGCTATCAGTTGCCTGTAACTCTCCGACTAATAGCGTTGCCCAACTGCCCGTGATTTCCCGTTGATACACATATTGTTCTCGTTTATTGTTGGTCTCAATATTACTTTGCACACTAAAATTAACGCTAGGTGGGGTATAAGCGAGGCCCAGAAGCATCAAACTGAAAATCACTGCAACGATAAGCGCTGGCAGTACGACGAAGGTATTGCGGTGTTCCCAAAATTCACGTCGGGTCAACATTAATAGAGACTTCATTTTACACCTCCCTCATTTTGCATCGTGGCAACAAACAGATCGGCGACGCTGGGCACAGAGAGTTCACCAAGAGTGGTAAGGTCGTTTGCGGCTCCAGTTTCGAAAATCATGGCTTTCTTGCCGAGCAAGTCCCGACTGTAAATGGGCCTGAGTGTCTCAGCGCGGGCCAACTTGTCGGGCGAAACCAGCACCTCGCTGTACTTTTCGGCTAAGTCGTCCATCGCAATGTCCAGCACAATTTTGCCCTTGTCTATGAACAGCAAATGGGTGAGTAGCGACTCTATCTCTTCGACCTGGTGTGTGCTGATAATAATGCTGACCTGCTTGTCGCAGTAATCGTTGATAAGGCTTTGATAAAAAGATTTCCGGTAGAGGATGTCGAGGCCTAGTGTCGGCTCATCAAGGATTAATAGTTCCGCGTCGATTGCCATCACCAGACTCAGGTGCAGCTGGGTCACCATACCTTTGCTGAGTTGTTTGACACGTTTATTCATAGGGATATTGGCCGCGGCGAGCATGACTTCGGCCCGTTGACGGTTAAATTTTGCATGTACGCCAGCAACATAGTCAATTGCATTGGACACTCTTAACCAGCGCGGTAGCACCCCGACATCGGCAATAAAGCACACCCGCTCCATTAAGCTGTGACGACCATTTCTGGGATCCGCGCCTAGTACTGATAGGTACCCATCAAATTGGATGAGGCCGAGTAATGCCTTTAGTGTGGTGGTTTTACCGGCTCCGTTGGGGCCAATTAAGCCAACAATTGATCCCGGCTGTATGGCAAAAGAGACATCGTCAAGGGCATTAAAGCTGCCATATGATTTGCTAATTCCCCGTGCTTCAATGACTGTGCTCATGATGACTCCTTAAGTAAGGTGCTGAGATCAAACCCTAAATCCACAGCGCGTTTTTTAAAACTGGGCCATTCCTGTTGTAAGAATAAACTGCGTTCGCGGGCTGTGAGTTGGTCTCGCGCTCCGGGCGCAACGTACATGCCGAGGCCTCGTTTCTTAATCACTAGCTCTTCTTCGACCAATAACTGAAAAGCCTTGGACACGGTAAGCGGATTGATTTGGTGATCGGAGGCAATTTGGCGCACCGACGGTATGGCATCACCATCTTCATAGACTCCGTGAATGATCCTATCACGCAGGTTTTCTGCTAGCTGGCGATAGATAGGGTTCGTGTCATGCCAATCAGTTTTCATAGCGAAGCGCCGATACCTTTCAAGAGAGTTAATGGTGTGTTGGTTAACTATAACACCAAAATAAAAGAAACAACTAAATTCCGAAAATCAAACTGGTCGATCTAGCTAAAAGTCATGGCGAAAAACATACCTTCACTCAAGTTCCGTAACTCAGTCTACAAAGAACGTTTTCTAAGCTGACCCATCGTATAATAATGCAAACACAACTTATTAAGTCTTAGGTACTTTATACCCTGTGTAATCATGTTCTTTGTTCTAAAACCCTTTAATGGATGGCGAAGATTATCTATGGATAATATTTTTTTAAGACTGCTCGAGGAAAAACACACTTTGTTAATTGATGGTGCCACGGGTACCAATCTATTTGCACTTGGCTTGCAGTCCGGAGATTCGCCTGAGTTTTGGAATGTCGACTTCCCCGATCGTGTGGCGTCCCATTACCGATCATTTATCGATGCTGGGTCAGATATTGTTTTAACCAACACGTTCGGCGGTAATAGTTATCGCTTGAAACTTCATGATGCGCAGGATCGTGTGGCAGAATTTAATCATGCAGCCGCTCAAATATTGGTCAAAGAGATTGCCGCTAGCGGTCTTGAGGTTGTAGTTGCCGGGTCCATGGGGCCGACGGGGGAGATTTTTGCACCAGCGGGACTAATGACGATAGAAGAAGGTGAGGTGGCTTTTGCAGAGCAGGCTCTGGCGCTAAAAGATGGGGGCGTAGACATTCTCTGGATCGAAACCCTGTCTTCCATCGAAGAGTGTCATGCTGCAGTGCGAGGGGCGAGTGTAGCAGGATTACCCATAGTGCTGACCTTGAGTGTCGAAACTAATGGTCGTACTATGATGGGTGTGACGCCTTCTGATCTTGTCCAGCTACAAACTGAACTGCGCATGCCTCTGGCTGCCTACGGCACCAACTGCGGTCTGGGTGCTGCGGAGGTTATAGCCGCTATTGTTAATATGCAGCAAGCTGCCGAGTTAGTCGGTGTAGCACCGATATTGGTGGCAAAAGGTAACTGTGGCATTCCCGAGTGGGTCGAGGGGAAAATTTGTTATAGCGGCACCCCAGAACTAATGGCGCGTTATACTCACATGGCCATGGATGCTGGCGCTCGCGTGATTGGTGGTTGCTGCGGCACGTCTCCTGAGCATGTCGCGGTTATGCGCCACGCCATGGACAGTTATGTGCAAGCAGGCAGACCAGACCTAGAGCGAATACAGTCAGTGTTAGGTGAAATTACCAGTGGCGCCCAGGCTCAAATGGGGGGAGATTTAACTGTTGCGGGCGGTGCTGCCGGACCCGGGCACAAATCATCAAGCCGCGCACGACGCCGGCAAAAAACCGATTGATCAAACTTGTGGAAAAGGGCGGTAGCCAATTGCAACGCCTGGTTCGGCGGAGAAGAGTGTCGATCGGGTGAAGTTGGTTTTGGAGTACTACAGCACCTGACCAAACTTCCGCCCAACGGGCCAATTTAAATAACGCTGAGCCGAGCTACCGACTATAAACGGATGATTAGCGTTGGTTGGGCGCACCGTGGCAACATTATGGCAGTTGAAGTAAACCCTCGTGAGAGCCTGTATAACCATCGGCTGCGCGGATAATGCGGCCGCCAAGCATTACAAAAGATACATCTTTTAGGGCATCAATATTATCGAGCGGGTTGCCTTTGATGGCAATAATGTCGGCCAATTTACCGGCTTCCAAGGTGCCGAGTTTGTCGGCCCAGCCCAGCATCTCGGCGTTGACTCGGGTGCCTGCCTGAATCGCTTCCATCGGTGTCATGCCAATCTCTACCAATGTGGTGAACTCTCGTACAAAGATTTCGGGTGCGTAGCCCTGAGCTCCAAAGTCTAGCCCCACACCAATTTTTACGCCCTTCTTGTGGGCTTTTTTGAGCCATTTTATCCATACCGGCCGTTCGTGCTCCATATAGTAAATGTTGCGATCGTCTTCGCGTAGACCTCCCTCAATGGCATAATAATCGCCGATATAAATAGTGGGAATTAGCCACACGTCACGCGCCGTCATTAAATTAATAACCTCATCGTCGAGAAACGTCCCGTGCTCAATACTCCGCGCACCGCCAAGCACGGCTTGCTTTATGCCAGCGGTGGCATGAGCGTGTGCCATGACAGGTATGCCTTGCCGGTTGGCTTCGTTCATAGCGGCCTGAAATTCTTCCGGGCTGAACGATACATTTTTTGGGCTGTCACCAACTGTAAGATAGGCGCCGGTGGCCATAATTTTTATCCAGTCGGAACCGTATTTTATTTCTGTACGCACCGCTTTGCGAATCTCATCGACGCCGTCGACGATTAGACCGTCGGCAATGACGCTTTGTTCGGGCGACAGGTAGTTTAGGTCACCGCCGCCACCGGTGATGGACAGATAGTGGTTGGCGACCGCCATGCGCGGACCCATAATAAAACCTTCGTCGATAGCACGACGGATGTCAGTGTTGCCATAGAATACATCCCCATCACCTGCCACTCTTAGCCCGGTCCAGCCGGCATAGACCAGCTTTTGAAAAAAGGCCGCGGCACGCAGTGACTTATAGGCAGAGCTCTGCGCAAGGTGGTTAGTCTGATAATCTCCAGTGGAGAGCAGCGGGTGAGTATGTGCATCGATCATTCCCGGCATCAGGGTCGCATCACCGAGGTCGATAATACGCATGCCAGCAGGAATCCTATCGCGCTTGAGCAACCGATTAATTTTGTCATCCTCAACTATTACAGCGCTGTCGAGCAGGGGATAATCTTGATTGCCGACGATAATTCTAGCTGCAGTCAGGGCCAGGGTCTCGGCCTGTAGCGGCGCGGCCAGCAAGATTAGTAAAAGTAGGCTAGTCAAACGCAGTGTTGAGGAGCCGGGGCCACTTAGGCGGCTAATCGGAGGATATGTCTTCATACAATGTTTGAGGTTTATCATTTCATCACAACCCTTTTCTTTTTAGAAAAACTAATTCAATCCAAATTTATTCGTCAAGAAAGTGCTTATTCGGCTCTGTCCCAATAAGTCCAGCCATAATTTTCTACACCAATCATCAAATCAGTATAGTCCATCCAATGACGCAATGGTCTACTTGGAGCTTGGCGGCCGTTATAAGAATAGTGGCTTTGACCGCCTTAATCAGGAAGATTGAATTGCGGACTGTGCATTTCACTTTGGCAGTTTTAATACTTATCTCCAATAGACGTTCGATAGATGCAACCTGCCTCAAAAAGGTCCCTAAATGGATCCTTCAAAAAGATATACATAAGCTATATATTATGGCATTCTTACTGCCATAATATATCTTAAGTATAAGGATCGCACCATGAACTTTACCCAGTTTGCAGCGTCTCGAAAAAGTACTCGCGGGTTCCTAGATAAACCAGTCCCCAAAGAGTTGATTGAAGAGATTATCGATACCGCTAAATGGGCACCTACTTCATACAATACTCAAACATGGCATATTCACGCTATCGCCGGCGACGTTTTGAATACCATACGTGATGGTAATACTAAAAACACTATGGCAGGAAAGCCCCATGTGCGTGATTTCCCTTATAAAGAAGACTATGAGGGAGGGCATCGCAAAAACCAAATTGATGTCGCTATCCAGTTATTTGAGGCAATGGGCATAGAACGCGATGATAAAGAAAAGCGCATGGATTGGATGCTAAGAGGCTTCCGCCAATTTGATGCTCCCGTCTCACTAGTTCTGACCTATGACAAGTATCTTGAGCCGGCAGCGATTACCCAGTTTGGCTTGGGCTCGCTTGCTTATGGCATTGTTCTGGCTGCTTGGGAGCGCGGTATTGGTTGCGTCATTAACGGGCAGGGGATTATGCAATCTGATGTGGTTCGTGAGCATGCCAATATACCTGACGATCAAAATATCATGATCTGTATCGCGATGGGATACCCAGATGAGAGTTTCGCCGCCAATGACGTCCGCTCTACGCGCACCAAAAATAGCAGCTTTCTAACATATGTCGGCTTTGAGTGACCATAATCTGCTATCGTTTTTCGAACGCAGGTACACATGCTGTCATACACTTTTGTGAACGCCGGCCTAGGTGCTGAGTCTAAAGCGGGCCAATAATTTGACATAGAGATCAGTAGCAACCGGACCCGCAGCCACCCAGGCTAAAACTAGTTCTTGTAGATTGCCCCCACTTTCGCCGCCGCTGTGTCCAAAACTCTCCTGCAATTGAGACACCTGATATTGCATGCGCAGAGCTTTGTCTTCCGCAGGAGTTGGATTGTCGCTGAAGATCTCGGCGCGTATGCATAGTGTCTTCAGGGCCCGCGCATATTCATCTTGTTTTGTAATGTCAGCGCCCTCACTCATTTTGTGCTTAAGAGCGGCAAGGCCACCCTTAGGCCATTGACGAACACTATCGATAAACTCTTTGGCCTGTTGATGCAGAGTTTCTGCCAAGGCGGGATCACTCGTCAATTGGGCCCGACGAATTTTGTCATTGGCCTCGAAAAGGTCTTCCCACACCTGTACTTTGTCGGCTTCTAACTGGCCTGCCACGGCAGTTTCAAACTGTTGCAATGACTGATATAGCTGCTTGTTTAAGCCGGTTGAGGCGGTCTTGGGTAACATGCCAATGCGGCGAAATTCTTGCTGGCATTCTTTGACTCGTAGGCGCGCGTCGAGCAGAGGCTGTCCGGTTAATTGTCCCAGACGTTGCACCTCGGACTGCAGAGCCATCGCCTGTACTTTATTAGCCTGCAGTTCAGCTTTAAATTCGTTGCTCTGTTGCTGACGTTTTTCAAAGATGATATCGCAGCTTTTTCTAAAGGCGCGCCACAGTTTTTGTTCATCGCTACGTACGGCCTGACCGATAGTTTTCCATTGGATCTGCAGTTGTTTGATTTTGTCTATGGCCTGACGATTGTCTTCCATATCAGATAACTGCAGAGCCTGATCAATCAGCTGTTGTTTGCCCTGACTGTTTTTCTCGCGATGCTCATGCAGCTTTTTGCGCATAGACGCCAGTATCTGATCAAACTCATCTTGTACTAGCTTATTGCCCTTGCGCTCGGTGGGTGCGTAGCTCTGCCACTGGCGAATAGCTGTCACAATCAGTTTTTCAACCAGCGCCCAATCCATGGTCTGTCCGTCTTCGATCTCCCAGGGCTGAGCAGTAACGTACTCTGTTAACTGGGCCACAAGCGCACGGCGTTTGTCTAGGTTGGCAACGCGCACTGCAGCCTGCTCGGTAAAATAAATTTTACAGGGCTGATAAGCTTGTTCGGCCAATAGGTGAAAGCGCTCCCAATGCTCTTGTCCATCAAAGCCCCTGCTGATAGATTTCCACTGCTCCTGTAGATGCTTGATTTTGCTGGCAAGTGCCTCAGGGTTATCGTTACTGGTTACCAGTGCCTGCATGCGGTCAATCATCTGCTGCTGTTTCGGCTCCACCGCATACTGTTTCCAGTCGAGCAATTTGTCGAGTGCAGTATCCAGTTGCTCTATCTGTGCGGTGACAGTTGGTGGCACCCGAGTTAGCTCTAGACATTTTTTCTCAAGGCTCCGCCTGATGCCGGCAGCCTGATTCGACTGACCGTCTTTGAGTGCAACATTGGCTTTACCAATCAAGGCATTGACATGCCGCAGCTGGTTGGACAGGAGTTGCTTGTGCGCGGCCCACTGCTGTTGCTTGTCGGCCATGGCAGCGCGAGCGTCGACCACTGTTTGCGGCAGCAGCGATTTTGGCAACAGAGCGGCATCTTTTAAGCGCGACTGCATGGCATGATATGCAGCGTCTGTTGCTGACTGCTGCGCTAGCGCTGCGGACTGTTGTGCGACACTACCATGCTCTTCCAGTAACTGTAGTTGCAAGGCAATCGCCTCGTTGAATAGACTGAACTGTTTGTCCGCGTGGGGATTGCTGCTGGCCAATGCCAGTGCTGCGACGCGACGTTGTTGACATTCATTCAGCGATACGATGATTGCGTTGCGCGGTGGTTCGCTGTCATCAATTGCGTAGAGTTGAGCTAATAGGGCGGCCAGGTCGTGCGCTATGGTTTGCAATATCTGAGTGGCAGAGTCCTCAGACGCTTTTCGCTCTGCTACCCCGCTCTGTTCTGCCGCGTGAGCGTTAATAGTCTGCTGGCAGACTAGTATTGCCTGCTCGGCTATGGCGCTATGGACGGCAAGACTATGCGGTGCTAAGTGCTCCCAGCGCTTAAATAGACGATCGGCTTTACTAGTAAAGAGCATGTCAAAACTGCGCTTACTATGGGCCAGCAAAAGCTCACAAAGGGTCTCAATGTCGGTCTGAATCTGTGCCCTCTGTTTTTCAAGTTCACGAAAAGAATCACACTTTCCCTTAACAATTTTATACACCAACTTGTCTTTTCCCCTGCTCTCTTTACGCAGTTTTTTGAGAATTGCTTCATCGCTAATTTTGTCTGCCGCCAGTTCACGTAACCGAGCGGAAACACCCTGTGTGGCGATGCGGTAGAAGAACTGAGTGTCTGTAATGGTGTCCATTAGCTGAGGTAAGAGTACTTCGTTTTGACAGAATCCAACAATGGCAAACTGGGCCATTATATCCAGGCCGTCTTCGGTCAACTTAGCCAAGCCAATACTGTCACAGTCGATTAGCTGAGCAATGCGCTGTCGAGCCTGTTGCTGCAAAGCCACACTGGGGCAGTCGCTAGCTAATGTGATTAGGGTTGCGCCATAGTCGAGCAGGTCAACAGCTGCGCTGCGCAGCTCAATCGGCTCATCACTCGAGGCAACACTTTCACGTTGTGCCATGGTCAGCTGATCTAATTCGGCCGCCTGCTCTGAAAGAGTTTTAGGTTTTATCTTGTTGAGTAATTTAGTCATTATAGCCATGCTATTTCCTCGGCGCTCCTACCAAGGTCAAGCTTATTAATTAGCGGGAAACCCCGCAAAGCGCGTTGACCTGGAAAATGATCAGAGCCAGTGCTTGGCCCTCAGATTATTAATACATATTTTCGACCCTCTATCTTACACATAATCAATGCGCGACGACATAACTCAAAGGGAAATGTATCCTGATGAAAACGCTGCAGTGTTAGGCGAAGAAGGGTTGACCAAGCGTCAAATACAACGGTATGACTTACGCTGAAGAGGCGACTAACTCGCGAAACCTGAGTGCCTACTCTGCCTGCTAAAAGATAGGGCAGGTTGAGATTAGTGGCGGCGGTGTAACGCCCAAAAGCTAATCAATTTCCTTAAGGTTCCGTTGCGTTTGGTTAATGCCATGACTGAGCCAGCCAGATTCATTGAGGTTTTCCGATGCATTGCGCAGTACCGATAATATCTGCAGGCGCATTTTAAGCACGGACTGATTGTTGGGTTCAGCAGTCATCGCCGCCTCGATCAGCAGTAGTGCCTTCACCGCGTCACCCTGCTCTAAATGCTGCTCTGCAAGACCGACAATCTTGCTACTGCCGCCTCCCAATCTAACTAGGTCGGGATATATAGACTGCGGCGACTGGACATACATATTGACTGGGTCGCCATCAAACCAACCGATGTAACCCTCGTAAATACCCCGAACCGACCACGACACCCAGCCATAAGCTTCACCAACATCCAGTATCTTTGGGAGTTTAATATCACGCATTAGGCTATAAACATCTTTGCCCGCGTTCATACCCTGCACTGTCTCGTCGTGGACATACTGAATGGCATCGCGGTAACGAGTCATTGCTACGACAATATTGTCATTGCCCAGAATAGGCTCGCCATGGCTTGGCAGCAGTATCTCTGGACCCAGGGCCAGTACTCGATCAATTGACAAAATATAGTCAAGCGCCCAGCGTGGTTTAGTGCCTCTCAAGGTATAGATGTTGGGGAACGAGCGATAAAATAGATCACCGACAAAGGCCGCCTTATAATCAGGCATCCAAACGGTCAGCGCGTCATAGGTTTCCGCGGGGGTGTGCAAAAGTTGAAATTTTTCCTTACCCAGGGTGAAATCAAGACGCTGATCAAATAGGGTATTGGGCAGTATATTGACGCCCGTACTTTCATTGGCGGACGAGTCTATTGGCGAGGTGAGGTCAAAACCAAACTGCGCGCTATTGCGTTGCATAAACAGTCCCTTAAGGCGTCTCTGGTAGCGCAAAAATTCAACCATGTTGGCCTGCGCGATCACCTTGGTCTCGGGCTCACGCCAAAGCGCGACGCCGCCAGTATGATCGCCGTGACCATGGGTGATAATAATCGAATGTATTGGACCATCATTGACCGCATTGAGAAGGCTTTTGTGCTTTTGTGCCATGTTCGGCAATGAGGTATCAATAATTACATTGCCCTCATCGGTCACCACCATAAATGTGTTACCAAAGCCGGTAGCCTTATAGATCACAGAATTGATTCTTTGTGCTTCCAGCTGATTACTGCCCTGCTGCAAATGCATGCTCGGATCTACCCTGCCAGACTTAAGTGCTTCAGGATTATAACCATCAGCTGTTGCTAGATTAGGGCCCCACAGTGCGGTTAATACTAATAGTCTAATACCATTTTTGATGTTAATCATTGGTAAACCCTCTATTGATGAGTCCAAGCGCAGACAGCGGTACTGGCGAAATTTGTTATTATTTTCTTATAGTACGCTAGAAACACAATGGGATACGCGTGATCGAAGGTTAAGATCGGAGTTTTATTCGTCAGGGAGACGTTCCGATATATTAGAAGTCTTTTTTTTATGTCAAAAAATTGAGTAATTACTCGGCCAATGGTTTCCCCCTAGTTAAATGGCTAAAAATGTTCGGAATAAATTATTTCTCAAAAAGAAAATAGGCGCTTATTGAGCGCTGGTATCAAGCGTTAGTAAGTGGTGATTGGCAGACTATGACTTACCTGCATGCCGATGATGTGGTTTATCAAATGCTAGGTAGCACTCCAGTAAGTAGCACGCTTACAGGAAAGAACAATGTATTGGCTAGCTGGATGCGAACGCCGTGGCATTGGCAAAAAAAGTGGCGAATTATGTGTTTTGATGACAACGGCGGCATTATGCAATGTGGCGGGCCGACGCTTAACGGCGATTTCTATGACCAAACCTACTGCGAAGTATTCACTATCAAAAAGGGTAAAATCGTTGAATTACATGCCTTCTTTGATACAGTATTAGTTGAACGCTGCCTATTCCAAGATTTTCTTCAAACTGAGCGTGATTCTCCACAGAAGCCATTTGATTTCTAACAAAAAAGTGCTGCCAAAAATACGATAATGTCGGTTAGCCAAAACATGATTTTTGAGCGATTTAAAGATTTTTAAAATATGGAGTTTTTGGGAGCGCTTTACATGACCTTTCGATCCTTAAATTACAAGATCTTGAAAATCGAATACGGTATATCACCGTCTTCCGCACTAAAATTCGCGAGTCTCTCCGATACTTAGCACCCAGCTATTGTCATTTCTCAAGGAGGTTTCTGCTGCCGCCTGTTTAAATCGTAGCGGTGGTTCTGCAAGTGGCTCATCGGATAAATCAAAGGTACCGAAATGAATAGCCAGCGCCCGAGTTGCCTGTAAGTCGACTGCTGCTTGCACCGCTTCTTCTGGGTTCATATGTGAGGCTTTCATCATCTTATTGGGTTCATAGGCGCCAATTGGCATGGCCGCTATATCGAAAGGTCCCAGCTTGTCGCCGATGTCTTTGAATCCTGCGAAATAACCGGTGTCTCCGGCAAAGTAAAAGCGTCGCTCTGGGCCGGTCACAGCCCAGGCCGACCAGAGTGATTTTCGGGTGTCGTTGAGACTGCGCTTGCTCCAGTGCTGTGTGGGCAGGCAATGGATGGTGGTGCCTCCGTACGCGGTAGTCTCTCCCCAGTCCAATTCCCGCACTTGCGTTATACCATTGCGGCGTAAGAGGTCAGCATTACCCAGAGGCACAAAAAATACGGTTTTAGGGCTGCGTTTAGCCAGCTTACGAAGCGTTGGTAGGTCGAGATGATCGTAATGATTGTGCGAGATAACAACAAAGTCGATGGGCGGTAAATCTTTAATCGCCATGCCGGGTTTAACGAATCGGCTGGGGCCGACAAGCGGCACAGGACTGGGTCTCTTTGACCAGATCGGGTCAGTGAGGAAGGACACATTATCCATCTGCACCAACACTGTCGCATGGCCTATCCAGGTCACTGTTGGGACGTTATGGACGGGATAGTCTCTTAGTAGAACGCCATCGTTAGGCACCCGTTGCGGGGCGCCGGCGCTGCTGCGAAAGGCGGTAGCAAAACGCCGGAGAAAAAACCCTGCACGTATAGACACTGAGCCATGGGACAGATCAGTATCGAGATTGGTAAAGCGCCCTTTTTTATCGCGCTCGGCACGAGCGAACAGTGCTGGGGAGATCAATGGCGTGGGGGCTATAGCGCCCTGCGCCATTAAAAAATCGGACGCAGCTAAAACCTCTGGTGCTGCCGACAGCCGTGCCGCGGCCAACAGTGAAATAGAGCCGATTAGCAAGCCGAAGAAGCAAAATAATCGCGACCAATTTTGTCCAAACATCACCTTCTCCCCCTGTGCAGCCGATCGACGATCGTAGCAAACTTATTGGCTTATTAATTATTGAGGGCCTGATTGCGCTTTTCCGCGGCGGCCCAGTCATGGGGCAGTACGCGTGCAACAACCAAAAAGCTCACAATCGATGGGATAAACATAAGGCAGGTGACTGTCATCGCATAGCGCATCGCTGGCAAGTCTGCATGGCTCTCTTTGAATACATCAATCAGCCAGCCGGCAAAGGTGGGGCCTCCGCCCAAGGCTATCATGTTGAGAATAAAAAAGAATAATGCGGTCGACATGGCGCGCATATTAATCGGTGCGAGGGTCTGCGCTATGGCAAAACTAGGCC